>RCUU01000718.1_pt1 | contig 17562 bp, 14 predicted proteins | sample 2166211 | NCBI WGS metagenome assembly RCUU01 (sample SAMN09932620, study PRJNA488358) | compost metagenome | feature: garden; material: soil; isolation source: compost soil in phenylacetic acid-enriched culture | place: Germany: Experimental Botanical Garden Goettingen | collected 2016-01-27
CAGTTATTAAAAGGGCCAGACTTGCAAATGTAATTTGACTACGTATTTTCATAAGACATTCCTCTTCTCTATTAATATTGTAAGTTTCTTAAAATACTCTGTTAACTGGTTTGTTTTTCATATATTAGTCATATCTGTTCCGCCTTTCACACCTGTATATACATCGTACAACACAGTACCTCAATTATCAATAGTATATCATATTTTTTTCAACGAGAGATATCTTGAAAGAAATTCAATATCAACCACCGCCGAGCGCAGGCAGAAACAGCGGGATGTTACGCAATAGGGGCGCATTTCCCCCTATATAGTGCTGGTTTCCGGGCGCGTTTTGAGAGGGGGTTATATACCTTTTCCCTCAAAATCATCGTTCTGCTGCGTGACACACCCATAGTGAAAACGGGGTGCGGTTGGTCTATGAATGACCGCCGCGCCCCGTTCTTTTTTTGTGTTTATCGTTCAGTTTCCTTTGCCGTTCGGCTTCTCCTGGCTGCCCCAAAATCCCATCAATGTTCCGCTTGATAACGTCGTATTCCTTTACCCGCTTTTTCTGTTTCCCATAGCCGGTATACAGCTTTTCCTCTTGAAGTCTTTTGTATTCCGCTGCAGGTCGGCGATGTTCGGAAGCCTGCCGCCGATCTGCGCCGATTATAATACTTTGGTGGCTGCTTCATACAAAAAATACTGTTTCGTGCCCTGCCGGTAGCTGTCCTTATACTTTGCTTGGTAGCCGTCACATCGATCACGTCATTACGAGATCTATTAGTCCATTTCCACATTTTATTCAACTATCCTGCTCGTTAGTTGAACAGTCAACCGATGATCTCGGCTGACGATTTTCAATGGTGCTATCGTTTCCCGTTACTTCAAAAGATCTTGATAATTTGGGGGGAAGTCATTCTTATTTGGTCCTCTAAGATGTTCGAAATTTTTAAGTTCAACTCCAAATGCCGAGATCCGATATGTAAAAACATCTTCACCGACAAGGATATGAGGGCCAACTGTTGGATGCACATCAAGTGTGATCAAAAAATCAAAACCACGGAAGCCATTAACCCTTTCAATATACTTCACATCAACAAAATAAGGATAAATATCGGGTGAACCTGGTACTGAAAATACATCTGAGTATACCTCTTCAAGTTTCTCTCGCATATGCGGTAGTAAAAGCAAAACAAGCATATCTTGAAGTTGCAATTCTCTTGAGTCCTCAAGCGGCTTCTTATCAACTGCATTGCAAAATGGAGTTTGCGTTCCAACCATTGATATTAGGATTATAAAGCATATTAAAACCTTCACGAGCCTTTCCCCTTCCTTTACCTTAATTCACCAAATAAAATTTAATATATCCAGTAAAGGAAAGTGTATTCATTTAAGTAGCCTGTCCGCTAGCTAATCAATGTAATAATTATCCTTTTGTTTAAGCCAGTTTATAATGATGTTTTTAAACGTTATTGTTGGCAACTCGCAATAGGCTCCATTATCAGAATATGGGTCGATAATCTTCACAGATGTATTATTTAGCTGGATTATAAAGTATTTTACATCGCCGAGAGTTGAATGTTCTATCTTCCCATTTAATACTTCGTTTATTGAGTCGATTAGCCAAACACCATTTTCATCTTTATCTTGAAGATTTGTCCCAATGAATGCTTCTAACAAATCGTAACCTGCGGGCAAAGAAATAACGGGTACACCGTTAAAATCAATAAGTTCAAACCTCATAGTCACACCTCTTATTCATGCGCTATTTTCTTCAATAGTACAACATAGATTTCGAACTATCCTGCCCTTTCGTACCTTTCTTCGGACGAATCAGACCACTCTTTCTCAAACTTATCGAGGAGTTCATGGATTTTGTTAGTTATCTCGTTAATGTTGAGGGATCGATATTCCAAAATAGGCTTGGCCCAATACTCGGGACCAGTATCATCGTCACTAAAACTAATGTATATGAGCCTTCTGGACTCATGGATGATATTCGTTACTTATCCAAGCTATCCTGCCCGTAAGAGCAAAGCAGTAAGGAAATGAAAACAAGCGATGGATTGGTTCCATCGCTTGTTTTCGTTTCCCGATAGTTAAAACTTATATCGTAAGTATGGAATATTTCTCAAAACTTAGTACATCATCGAAAGCCTTTCCACTAAAATCCTGCATGTAGTGGTACTTGGCAATCAAGCTTTCTTTATAACGCACGTTTAATGTAGTTTGTAAGAATTCAATCGGTGTATCAAACCGACAATTTATAACCAGTGCAATCCGTTCGTTCGTTTGTTAGCTCTATCGAAGAGATATCTTCATTTCCGAACATTTCAAAATAGTCTTCGGGGTCATTTTCCTTCCAAGTATTTATCCAGTTCCAAAAACATTCCCTTGCTTCCCTAAACGGTTTCTTCTCCTCTACGAATTTTCTTAATTCAGTCGTATCCAATGCAATCGCTCCTTTGGTACACGTATCAGTTTCTATTTCGCCCAGTTGTTCTCGCTAACCTGCCCTTATGCGTAACGGCTGAAGGAGCAGGTGCCGCGGCGGCAAACTGTTTCAGGGTCTCTGGACTAACGTTTCCCGTTAGCTTAATGAGTTATTGCTGTGTTGATACTCATGTTCTATAAAAATGATTGTAGGATAGCGGTATTCATTAAGTAGTTTGCCATTGTTTATTATACGCCTACGGATAAAGCCTATTCAAAAATACTCATAACCTTGGCTTTCACCCTTGATTACCTAGTTTTGATGCTGATGGTTCCGCTAAGCATCCGCAGTATATTGAACCAGTAACAGTTAGTCAATGATGCTCTAATATTCACAGAAGCGGCTGTTTATAGATTTAAAGGCTACTAATCTATCCTGGAAGTTCATTCGTTAGCTCTGATAGAGTTCGAGCAGTTGTTGGAGCTTCTCTTGAATAAGGTTCCTTAACTCAGCGGGTCGGCAGACGTTGGCTTCGGCACCAAGTCCCAAGAAGAAGTGGACAGCCCACAACTGGTAAGAAGAGCTGATAGAGCGCCTTATAATCCCTGAACCATCTTCGTAAGTATCGATTGAAGAAGACAACCACAATTCGGATTGGCAACGTCTGACGCCTTCAGCAGTCAGATGGACTTCAAGCTCAAGTGTATCCGTCTCATCCATCCTCATGATCCACGGTCTTATATTTTCATCCTCCGTTAATTTAATCTCAATTACATCCTGTTTCGGGAGTACAATCAGTTCCTGGACCCGGTCTACCCGAAACACCCGATGGTCCTGTACCAACTCACAGTATGCCTGACAATACCACAATCCGTTCATTGTATAGAGTCCAATGGGGTGAATAGTTCTCTCTTTGCGTTGTGCAGCTTCATAAGTAATTCGAACCGGGTGCGGGTCCAGTGCGGCATCGAGTAATCCCTTCAGGTACGGAAGTTCTAATTGATGCGGTGGAATCCAGAATACAAGCTTTTGCTGCATATGATCTATCTTCTGTTTCAGCTCATTCGGAAGGTAATGATAGAACTTATGCAGAGCGCTGTTCACTTCATTATCAAACGGAAGATGGCGATAGTTCTTCAATGATTGTCCGGCAAGAAATAATGCGGTTGCTTCATGCTCGGTGAACAGTATGGGCGGAAGTACCTTGTCCCGTAGCACACGGTAACCCCCACCGGGACCCGGCTGCGAATATAGGGGTACACCGAGTTCGCTTAACTCCATCAGATCGCGGATCATCGTCCGACGAGATACACCGCATTCATCTGCTAACTCCTGAATGGTAAAGGTTTTACGTTCGTTTACCAGCATGATGAGCTGGACAAGACGTTGTGCTTTGTTCATAGGAATATTACAGCTCCTGAATATATTTTAAAGGCGCTAATAATTAGTGCCATTAGTTGTCACTATTATTTCGTATACTGAGTCATGTAGTCAAGCAAATACAACTATTACTGAACTGAACAACGAGAGGAATGGATAAGAGATGGAACAAAAGTTGAAACAGGTAACGGATCAGTTGACAGAGATAAAAAACAACCCGGATGAGGTGCTCGAACTAGTCATGTTCAGACTGAAGGAAGGAACCAACCGCGTACAATTTATCACAGCCGCGGAAGAACTGGAGCAATTACTTATACGTCAAGTCCCCGGTTTTGTATGCCGAAGCTTGTTATGTACGGAGGACGGGATAAGTTGGACTGATTTGATCTTCTGGAAGGATATGCAATCAGCTCAATCTGCATTGAAGCAATTACCTACCACCTTGGAATTTAGAAACTTTGTATCCATGATAGATCCGAAAGATATGGTAATGCGACATCTGATGCCAGCAAAAAAAGGAGGAACAAACGCATGAAAAATATTTCGATTATTGGACTCGGCTCTATGGGAAGTGCAATGGCTAGTGTTTTGCTGGATAAAGGATATCAGGTTTATGTGTGGAATCGTTCTCCCGATAAAGCGGGGGAACTTGTTCGAAAAGGGGCACGGTATGTGTCTACTGTTGGCGAAGCTATCCGTGCCAGTAAGACATCGATTGTCTGTGTATCCGATTACGAAGCGTCCTATGAAGTTCTGGATAATTCGGATGTTCGCTCGGCCCTTGTGGGACGTACTGTAATACAATTAAGTACAGGAAGTCCGCAGCAGGCAAGAGATCTAGGTACATGGATGCTTGCACAGGGAACCAGTTATCTGGATGGAGCCATCGCAGCATCGCCTTCTCAGATTGGACAACCGGAAGCAGCTATATTTTTTTCTGGTACGAAGGCTGCTTATGATGGGAATACAGATATCATTGAGAGTTTGGCAGGCTACGCTCCATTTCTCGGAGAAAAGATCAGTGCAGCTTCCACAACAGATCTGGCATTTCTTGCCTATTTATTCGCATCTTATATTGGTTTCTTCCATGCAGCGCGTATTATGGAATCGGATGGTCTGGAAGTCAACGGCTTGGGCCAACTGATTGCGAGCATCTCACCTATGATCGGAGATGTGATGAAGTACGAGAGTGAAGTTATTCATAACGAACAATATGGCACGCCCCAAACTTCAATTAACACCTGTATGATTACAATTAAATTACTACAGCAGCAGGCTCAGGAAGCTGGAATCAATGACGATTTCCCCGTATTTGCCAAGAGTATGTTCAGCAGAGCGATACAAGATGGATATGGAAACGAGGAAGTTGCCGCACTTGTAAAGACTTTAAGGTAACAAGCTTTTTTAAAAGTCATTTGCGATTATTAAAATTGTGAATCCTCATGAGGCTGAGGGCGAATCCCTCAGCCTCATGATTTCCCTCCCTCCTACACCAAGTGAATTAAGCTCCCCAATTAGTTTGTTTCCTAAGGAAGGGAGTCCACTTTGAACCTCAATTACCGAAAAATAATTGTCTTCAGTCTGTACAGCAAAAAATCCTAAACGCCTATATTCTACAGAAACTCGTCCCTTCATTGATCATGCTCCTTTCACACTGCAATAATACCTTATAAATATAAGGGCTTCTTTTTTGTCTTATAAATTGAATAGATCAAAGATTACTGAGGGTGATAATCAGAAAATCCTGAGATTAGAACTCTGGACTCTTTACTTACGCTATCTACTTTCCAAACACCATTCGTTAATATGAGAGTGATTATGCGATCCTCTGCGTATTGATCTTCTCCAGTTAGACCGTTCGCAACTATTACGGATTGTGAAAGTGTTGCTGATTTATTTCTAGTATAAACAGGTGAAGTGGTGGGCATTTCATAGGTTCCTGCAGTGTTCAATCCTTCATTTTGAGCAATAGATTTAATTAATCTGTCTGTAAAATAAGGTTTAAAGTACGAACTCACATTTTTAATTGAAGTCACATTTGAAGCTGAAGCTTGGTTTAATTTATCCGACAGTAATTTTAATTGAGAGTCAGTAATTTTGTTTTTTTCTGAAATTTGATTAGAAGGATCCTCCATATTGACAACAAGTCCCTTGGTGCCTAACTTTACTGTTGCCCGTTTAGACTGTTGGTCCCACACAACAGTTGCTCCCAATGACTGACTAACAAAACGAAGCGGAACATAAGTCGTTCCTTTTATAACCTGCGTTGCAGTATCCAAATCAATATATTCCCGGGATGGAGTTTCTGAAGTTTCAAAAGATTGAGTTGTTTCAATAATTACACGCTTGAAATTTGCGGCGAGCCAGATGGTTGAATTGCCATTTTTGATTTTCACTACTTTATCCGTTTGAAACCATTCTAAGCTTGCACCGAGATTTTCTGAGATAGCCCGTAAAGGAACGAGTACTCGACCATTGTTTGTTTGCCCATTGTTAATCGTAGTGGATGTCGGTGCTTCTGCCGCATTACTTGGTACTGATGTTAATGGAAGCAAAAGAAGTACTGATGAAAGTAAAGAAATCGTCCATTTTTTAATCATAATGTATCCTCCTCGTATATTAACTTCATCATGATTGTTTTTATATCCTATTCATTTTCCTTATGTATACTTAAGCGTTGAAAAAATGAATTTGTTGCGATAAAAAAATACAAAATTAATAAAATGGCTTTGATGGATGAGGAGGATAAAAAGAAATGAGAAACCCAGAATTATTTGATTTAGTACAAAAAGTACAGTTCGGAGATCGAGAAGCAATGCGTAAAATCATTGATGCCTATTATCCTTTAATCCGAAAAACCTCAAGAACTCTATCCTCACTTTCCGCAAAGGATTTTGAACAAGCGACAATTGAAAAGATAGTACGTTCTGTTCAGAATTATGATTTAAATGCCCTACCCGATTTAGAGACCTTTCTATGCAGCTCGGTGAAAATAAAGACTGGAGTTATTGATTTAACGCGGTTTTTAAATTGAAGAATCGTCAGCTTTTGAAAATAAGTTTTAGACTGATCTATTAAAAAGAGCAGCGGCGGACCAAGACTTTATTTTTTTCTGACTATAGTTAGCAGGATTGTTCAACTCGTGGGATAGTAAAAGCCACCCGGATTACGGATGGCTTTGTGTCAAAGAGTATGAACCCCTAGATTAGATTCTTACAGTTCATCAGCTGTTGCTTTACCTGTATTTGCACCCTTTACCGAAAGAGGCTGGCCTCACACCCACACTTCATTCGCCGTCTCAATAATGAGCCGCAGCTTGTCCCACTGCTCTTCCTCTGTCAGCATGTTGCCTTCCTCGGTGGAAGCGAAGCCGCATTGGGCGCTGAGGCACAGCTGGTCGATCGGCACAATCTGTGCGGCTTCCTCTATGCGCGCGATGATCTGCTCCTTGCTCTCCAGACCTCCGTGCTTCGTAGTCACCAGGCCCAGTACCACCTGCTGATCCCGGATGAAGCGCAGCGGAGCGAAATCGCCGGAACGTTCATTGTCGTATTCGAGGAAAAAGGCATCCACTTCAGCTTGGCTGAACAGGACTTCCGCAACTGGCTCATATCCCCCGGCGGCAAACCAGGTGGAACGGAAATTCCCCCGGCAGACATGCAGAGCAATGGTCATATCTGCTGGCCGTCCGGCGATGCTGTCATTGATCAGCCGCACATAATCCTGAGCAAGCTGATCGGGATCGATGCCCCGGCTGCGCAGATGCGCCCGGTGTCTGCCGCTGCACAGGGTTCCCCAGGTGGTATCATCCAATTGCAGATAACGGCAGCCTGCCGCGTAGAATGCCCGGATGGCGTCCTGATAGACTTGGATAATATCGCGGTACAACGTCTCGCGGTCAGGGTAAATTTCGTTTCCGTTGTAATTCTCAACGAAGTGGAATAATGCCGGAGATGGAATGGTCATTTTGGCGAGTGTATCTCCAGCCATCCGCTGCAGCTCAATAAACTGGCCGATCATGGGATGATCGCCGAAATCGATTTTGCCGACAATCCGGAAGCTTTCTGCCCGCTGCACCGCTTCTTTGGCGCTTTTGCCTTGATCCAGGCTGATCTTCTGCGTGCCGGTGATCCCGAGAAAAAAATCCAGATGCCACCAGGACCGCCTGAACTCGCCGTCAGTGACAGCCTTCAGGCCCAGTGCTTTTTCCTGTTCCAGCAGCTTGGATATCTCCGCATTCTCGATTTCATAGAGTTGGCCGTCCGTAAGTTCACCCTTAAGATGCAGGCTGCGTGCGGCTTTCAATTCTTCTGTGCGGAGGAAGCTGCCGACAATGTCATAGCGAAAGGGCGGAGTATTTCGTTTGGAGCCGTTAACTGGACTGATCATACATTCCTCCTGCGGTTAGAGTAAGAAAGATTTAAGCTCGAAATAATTTCTGGTAACCAGGTCGTTCAGAATATCAATATAGGCGGACATCATCTCACCGGGCTTGCGGTCTTTATGAGCGATCCAGCCGACAGTGAAGACTTCAGGACTGTCAAAAGGAATCGTTACCAGCCCGTCCCTGTTCAGCTCAGCATCCATGATACCCGTACCTACGGTGTAAGAATCACTGCCCAGCAAAAGATGGGTCAGTGTCGCCCGGTCCGTAACCTGGATATTTTTCTCAATCTGGGTGAAGCTGAGCATCTCCTCGGAAAAATGCAGAGAATTGTTCTCCCCCTGCTCAAAGGTGATGTAAGGGTATGGTAGAATATCCTCCAGTGTAATCATTTCCTTACCGGCAAGAATATGCCCTGCCCGCACATACACATGCGGATTCGTGTTGAACAGCGGAGTGAATTTCAGGTTCCCGTCACTGAACAGCTTATTCATCACCTTATAATTGCCCTCATTGATGTAGAGAATCCCCAGATCACTGCGGAGCGTCCGCACATCTTCGATAATCTCATAGGTTTGCGTTTCTCTCAGACTGAAGTTGTATTCAGGCACCTTGCTCTCTTTCATCAGCTTGACAAAAGCATCCACGACAAAAGGATAATGCTGGGTGGACACGGAAAAATAGATCGGGCTGCGCTTCTTCCCGGTGTACCGGTTCTCCATAAATTCAGTCTGTTCAATAATCTGCCGGGCATAACCCAGAAATTCCACCCCTTCGGCTGAAATGCTGATGCCCCGGTTGTTCCGTTCAAAAATCGTAATCCCCAGCTCATTCTCCAGCTCCTTGATGGCGTTGGAGAGGCTTGGCTGGGATACAAAAAGCCTTTTGGCCGCTTCATTCATCGAGCCGCTGTTCGCAATCTCTATGGCATAGCGGAGCTGCTGCAATGTCAAACCTGTTCCTCCTTTTACAAGGACTGTTATTGCTTAACCTTCTATTCCCTGCTTAAAAGAGATACCGTCCCCCGGAAGGAACGGCACCTCAGTTTCTGCTTATAGTAGCATAGATTCATAGTTCCATCCATGCTTGATATATGAAAAATCTGATGTTACTTACTGGCTACGCTTTTTACCCGCATCGATTTTGGACGGGTCGAGGCCTTCCCAGATGTTCTTGATCACTGCCTGTTCAGGATGCTCGAACACCAGGAATGCGGTTGGCAAGTACCGTTCGCCGTATTGCGAGGATGGTTTGTTGACAATCTCATTGTCCTTCACCAGGACCGTAGATGAACCGCCGTCGAGGTTAGCAGCGATAACGGCTCCGTGCTTCAGCATAATCTGCTGCACATCATAGAGGTTCGCGCCAATGCTGTATCCGGGCTGTCTGCCGTCAATGACCACGAAGAGCAGCGCACCATCGGCACGTTGACCCATCGCGGTTCTTGGAGCAATCCCCCAGCCTTCCGCGGCGTTTCTGATCAGCCCTTTGCCATTGACAATGATTCGAGGCTGAAAAGACACCGCCTCCTGCACACCCAGCTTGCTTAGCTCATCCAGCGTATAGTTCCCGGCGATCATTTTACCCTGCTTGTCCAATCCAACGATCTGTGTAGACTTTTTGCCGCCAAGACCATTATAGAAAAGTTTGCCCTGGGAAATCACCAGACCAATCGGCTTGAAGCCGTTGCCCTTCCAGTTAGGGTCGGCGAACCCTCCGCCGTTCACTCCGGCAATTGCGCCTGTGCGTGCAACCATGCTGGTCACCTTTTCACCAGAGCCGATCTTGTTCGGTACGCCCAAGCGGACCTTGGTAGGATCATTAACCGTCATGACATATCCGGTATAGCCGCTGCCTGTCACCTTCTCGACCTCAACCAGCGGCTTCTCTTGTTCTTCGGCAGCAGGTTCTTTGATCACGTGGGTGTCCTTCTCGTCCCCCATATGCTCAAACCGCTGGTTGTATTCCGTGACACGTTCCTTCAGTTCATCTTCGCCAATAATATATTTCGCCATATAGCGGTGCTGTGTGGTAATTAGCGTATCTGCAATCAGATAACGGGTATTCTGGGCAGACGGGGCAAAATAGAGCCAGCCTCCAGCCGCCAAAAGCAGAAAAATGCAGAATAAAAAGACTCTGGAGAGTGTGCGGAAAAAGCTTTTTTTCTTGCGTTTACGAACGGGCTTCTTCTTGCGGACCGTGGAGCGTTGTGGTAATGATGAAGAATTCACTTCTTGATTTCCTCCCTGATACTGCCTGATAATGGAAATGGGCATAAGCTCATATACCCCATCATAGACGATATTGCGGGATTAAAGGTTTCAGTTTGTTTAATTGTTGATAAACTATACCAAATGAAGCTGGTGTATGTTATGGCTAGGTTAAGAGAGAGAAAGCGGAGCATGTGGATTAGTGCAGGAATTATTGCGGTGTTTGCCCTTTTGTTGGTCGCATTTCTTGTTGTAAAAGACTTTCCCGGCAGCTACTCCGATTGGCGGCTGTCACGAGCTCTGGGCCTCCAAGACACTTTACGTATACCACTCGAAAAAACACCGGAAGCGGCGGTTCAGCAGTTTCGGCATACTCCAGATGCCCAGATCATTCACCGTGAGCGAGTAAAAGGCGGCATGGTCCTGTTCTTGAAGCGGCCTGTTCAAAAGGATGGCAATAATCTTCAGGTCGAATATGTGCGAAAAACCTGGTTCGGCTGGAAATGGGTCTGGGGCGGCGGATACGGAATCGGCGGAGGACTACGGGATAAGGTTGTACTGAATTATATGAGTATTCCTGAAGTAGAACATCTCTCCGCCTCTTTCCCTCTCGTATTCGGAGACGTTCTGAATCCTTCGGTTTCAAGAGTTTTAGTTAAAGCTGCGGGCAAGGAAGCAAGTGAATATCCAGCCATAATAGCCAGTGATGATCAAGGACATCGGATCTGGTACACATTTCTGCCTTCTTCGGTTTCGGCACCTTTTGAAATTGAGGTTTTTAGTGATGATGGCAGGCAAATGGCTCATAAAGAGATAAGCGATCCTTATGATAGCGGAACAATTGAGCTGAATTAATTCGTCCCGATAAGATGCGGACTGGAGATCCTTTATTGGGGTGGATCAGGCTATTTCTCAGATCAAACGGACACACAATCCGTTATTTGGCCAATTTCTCCCGATTCTGAGCCCGAATGAACAATATAAAGGCTCCTGAGTCCGAATCAATCGGAAAAGGTGAGTTTTACGCAAAATAACGTCTTCTCTGTCCGCTTCACTCCAAAGACGGCAACTTTGCTGTTGCTCCAACACCGCCTGCAACCTATCGTCTGAAGCTTCCATGTTTTCCACAGTTCTTTGCATTGTGTAATTTCCAAAGTAACAAAAAAATGGAGCCGCCTCATAGGCAGCTCCATTTTTTTGTTCTTTTATAATAGCCTAGCCATGTCGTCCCACGCCGCCTCCGCTGCTTGCGCTGCCGCCACCACCGGAAGAGCCTCTATCGTCATTGTCGTCATCGTCGTAGGAGGAATAACGGCCCGCACCTCCACCGTAGCTTGAACCCCCGCCTCCTTCATTCTGGTCATCATCTCTGTTGGAGGAATAACGCCCGGCTCCGCCTCCGCTGGAAGAGCCTCCACCGCCATGGTTGGCCGGGCGGCTGTCATCCGGGCTGCTTCCCCAGAAGCTGCTGCCGGAGTGGTGGTGGGGCGCTGGCGGTCTGCGGCGGCGGTGCTGGCGGTTGTACCAACGGCTTCCAGATCCGTAGCCGGGCTGGCCGTACCAGGTGCCATATCGCCGGACATTCCGCGGGCTGCGCGGGTTCACCGGAATTCCATACCATGCAATATGACGGTTGCGCCGCGAGGCAGCAAGACTGATCAAGAGAAGGATGCTCAAGAATATCCCCATAATCGTAAACGCTTTGGATACGGAAATGGGTTTTGTTTCTTCAATCGTAACCGGACTTGAAGCGGTCTTCACAGCTTGTCCAACTGCAGCTGTGGCTTGGCCGGGCTTGGCCGCTGCAGCCGCAGTCTCCTGCACCTGATCTGCCCGGGCCAGAAAAAAGCTGTAAAATGCATTAGCTGCAGCTGTTGCACCAGCGGCATAGTTCTTTTGGACAAATTGTGGTTCGAGCTCTGTGTTCAGAATATCGCTGATCACGTCGTTGGTGAGAATACCGTCTATATTCTTTCCCTGCAGCACATGATAATTATCACCGCCGATATCGAGCACCAGCATCACATCATTTGGACCCGCACCCGCTGAAGCAAACTTGGCATAGGTGTAATCCTCCAGGCTCTGGTTGCCGGAATTCTTAACTGTTACTACATACACGCTGCTTAAGGTCGTGGGTTGATACCGGTTGCCGGACTGATTGAGATAATCCTTCGTGACCTGCTTCAGAACCCCGGCATTATCTGCTACATAATTTCTGGAGCCTATGGGTTCGGAATATACACCGCCCAGACTTTGAACCAATGCGCCATAAGTTTTACGGGCACCCGCGCTGTAGTCCTTTTTGGCGAAATCCGGCTCCAGCGACGCGGAGAGAATCTTAGACAGCTTGCTGTCGGTCAGTGTTGACTCCAAGCCTTTGCCGGGAACTGCCCAATAGTCATCATCCTTGATGGACATCAGCAGCAGCACACCATTGTTCTTGTCCGCCGATCCTACTCCCCAGGAGTTGAACAGTGCTGTTGCGTATTCCTTCATAGATATACCGTTCGTGGAATCCACAGTGACCAGCACGACCTGCGCTCCATCCTTCTGGTGCAGACGCACACCATAGTTGACCATGTAATTCTCGGTTTTGGTGTCAATCACATTGGCCAAATCGTTCACATAAAACGAAGCGGTGTGGTCGGGAACGGCTGTTTTGGCTAAGCTGAGTGACGGCAGCAGCAGCAGACTGAGCAGCATGGCGATAAGGGTTATTTTAAAAGTTTTATTCATAAGTCCCCCCCTTTCTTCTATCTATCATATGTTGTGAGAATCAGAATAATGAGACCGGAATCAGCTTGCGTCCGCCTTTAATGAGGGTTGATTCTAGCATTTCACCCTTTTCTCCGCCAAAATAAAGCTGCCAGTAGACACCAAAGCGGACGCTGACATCATTTTTCACCAGCTCCGGCGGCGTAACGATCAGCCACTGGAAGCGAAGCGCCTTGGAGATTTCAAATACCGGATCAAGCACGTTATTGGAGACCATTTCACCAAACGGATTGTCATATAAAAAGACCGTCCAGCCTTTGTTCTCACGGTTGACCCGTTTATGGGTCATGATCATCATCGCCACCAGCAGCTGAACCGACTGGCGCTGTCCGCCGCTGCCGACCGCTTCATCTAGTGCCCCGCGGTTGATAACTTCCCAATCAGAGTAGTGATACTCTTCCGGAGCGGCATAGAGGAAATAGTTCTCCGTCACCGGCTTGTAGACCTGCAAGACCGGAAAGCGGTTCTGCAGGGCGGCGTAGACAATCTTGCCGTCACTGATCAGATCCTTGACCGCCGCTGGCGGAACCTGCTCGATCTTCGGGTATTTCTCCAAAAGACTGCTGATGCAGCGGTTGAAGTAATCGCTGAGCAGCGGTTCGATATCTTCGGTAGTTTTGGGTACGCTAATATTTTTATAATTCAAACGCACCAGCGGGAACGCATGGCCATTCTCGTTGTGGATAATCATCCGGCGCTCCATCCGTTTCAGAATGTCAACGATCTGCACGACCCGTTTGGCAGCCCGGCCAACCCACATTTTACGGGACAGCTCCATGCCTTCCTTATCGCTGCGGATGCTCTCAATCTGATCATGCGAGCTCTGGAGCATCGAGTCCAGCACCTGCAGCGCTATGGAGAAATCCTCCCAGTGCACGGTGTTCAGGCGTTCCTGAATCTTGGTCTCCAGTTCCGCATTCCAGCCGCTCTTGGCAAGCTTGCCGCTGAGTGCGGTTTTCTCTTCCTTGACTTTCCGGGTAATTTCACTTCGTTCACTGCGGCTCTCCTTGCTGCGCAGCAGCCACTCAGTCACCGCCCGCTCACAGTCTTCTCTTGTGCGCAGCTGCACCTCTTCAGGAATGTCGCGCAACTGGAGACGACCTTCTACATGCGTTTCCATGATTTTACTCTGGCTGGCGAGGGTCTGAAGCCACTGATCCAGCATGGCCAAGGCCTGCTTGCAGTGGTTAAGCGCATGTTCATTCTCCCGGGAGCGTTCTCTGATCTCTTCCTCTTTCTGATCCAGCGGATCATGCCAGAGCTCCACAGCCCGTTCATGCTTTTCCTTAATCGACTTCTCCGCTTTGACCAGCTGCTTCTGCAGATTGTCCAGCTCAGTCTGGCAGCGGACGAAGGAATCACGGACATGCTGGTAATCTTCGTCCAGCATCACGGTGTCGTTTTTTTGCCGGGTTCTGGATGCCATGATCGAATCGGGGGTATCGCTTGGCTCCGGCACATTGCGCCAGTTTGCCTCAATCTGCTGCACAGCAGTTTCCAGCTCGGCCAGCTGTTCAGCCGTTGACTTGATCTGTGCAGCCCGTGTGCGGATTTCCAGCTCATTGCGGCTCAGGGATTGCTGTAGGCTTTCCAGGGTACTAAGAGTCTGCAGCAGTTTATCCTGAACGGAAGCATCAAGAGGAAATTCCGGCTGTTCCGCTGCATTCTCTGTTAAGGAAGCCTGAAGGCCTGCCGGGAAAACTAGCTCAGGGAACCAGATTTGCAGCCTCGGGAACAATGAATACCGGGTATCCCCAATCCATTTTTCCCGTTCCAGGGAGGTGCTGTCCAATTCAGCTTTCAGCTGCGCCAGCTGCTGCTCCTTGCTTGTGATCTCTTTGTTCAGCTCACTTTTGCGGTCAACCGCTTTTTGTTTATCTTTATAGTCCTGTTCCTGTTTTTGGGTCCGTTCATTCCACTCGCGCAACGCTGCCGCTCTCTCCTCCTGCTCCGCTTTGCCGGCTTCGCATTCAGAGATTTCTCGCGCGATCACACCTATTGCAGCTGCGTTTCCGCTGATTTCTGTGTTAAGTTCACCCAAGCTTATACGCAGTTCGTTCTGCACTCCATTCAGAGCTTTCAGCTTACCCTTGAGACTAACCGAATGCTCACTCTGGAACAACCGTTCATATTCCTGCCTTGCGGATTTCAGCTTGGCCAGATATCCCTCCGCATCCTGAAGTTCCACTTCCTGATCCTTGAGTCTCGCAGAGATGCCCTGCTTCCACTCCAGAAAACGGTCCGGCTGCAGCACCATCTGCGGACCTTGCCCGCCCAGCAGCAGGAAGGGCTGAACAGCAGGCTGTGCCATCTGTTCGCGAATGAAGACCGGCACTGCTGATTTGAGCAGCAGATCTTTCAGCATTCCCGGCTGCAGCTTGGCCGCCTCGCGGTCCGTGACAATGAGCCCGTAAGGCAGCAGGGGATGCCGCTCCAGCTCCTCCTCACGGATCAAATAGGGTTGATCGTTCAGAAAGGCGCTACCCAGCATGGAGCTGATCTTCAGCGCATCGAGCCTGTCCTTAACCGTCAGCAGATCACTGTTCGGCAGCCAGTAGGCTTCATGCTGCAGCTCAACATCCAGCAGCTGATGATAATACTCTCTTCTGAGCCGTTTGGTCTGCACCTCCGCTTCATCCAGCCTGCGGATGAAACGCTCCTGCACAGCCGCCTTCGCTTCGAACAAGCCGGTAGCGCCCAGCTCGTTATGCTCTTCATACAGCTCCAGCAGCACAACCAGCTGCGACCAGAGCTGCGACTCCCGGTTCAGCTGTACATCCATCTGTCCCTGAAGCTCAGCCTCCTGCTGTTCATGGGCAAGAAGCTTCTCGCTGAGCTGTGTATGCTTCGTATGCAGATTGAAGCGGTCTTCTTCCACAGACTTGCGCCGCTCATTCAGCGTAATGATAGTCTCGGCGAACCCTCTGGCAGCAGCGATTGCCCGCTGAAGAGATGCAGCCGGTGAATGGGCGGCTTCCTGCCCATGGCGGGAAGCGAACACTCCGAGCGCTTCCGTGTATTGACGGATGGAGGCGGTCAGCTCGTGAATCCGGCTGTCAAGGCCGCCCAGCTCCAGCAGAAAGCTTTCCCGCTCCTTGCGGCGGGCTGCTTCTTCTGCATTCAAGGATTGCTGGCGCCCGCTGAACAGAGAACTCTGCTGCTGCCACAGCTTATACACCTGCTCCCACTGCCGGCGCAGATCTTCCTTCGCAGCTTGCACCACCTCTTGGCGCTCTTTCATTTCCAGCGAGCCTTCGATGGCTTCGATTTCCTTCTGCCACTGCTCCATCTGGCGGAGCTGGAGCTTGCGCCGGGCCAGATAATGGCCTACCTCCAGCTCCTTTTCCTTCGCCTTCGAATCCTCCAGCCGCTGGCGGGCGCGGATCTGATTATCGCTAACCTTTTTGAAGTCCTCCTGCTTCCGGTCAACATCCTCTTTGCTGCGCAGGTAACTCAGATTATCCCCCTCAAAACGCAGCTGCCGGGCTTCCTGGTGAAGCTGTACCAGCTCGTCTGCCTTTTTCCGGCGTTCCTCTTCAGCCGCCTTCAGCTCGTCATGGATCACAGTGTACATTTGCCGTCCCAGCAGCTCCGTTTCCCGGTAGCTCCGGTCCGCTTCTGTTCCCTGCTTCACCAGCTCATGCAGCGGCGCTGCCAGGACGGTGAATTCGGCAAAAGCCTTCTCCCGCTGCTCCAGCATCGGCAGTCTTTGCGCGACGATCGCCGCGTCCGTGAACATCTTCTGAAGAGAGCCTTCCTGCTCGGACAGGCCTTCATTCAGGCTGGTGCCGATTTCGGGAATAATAAGCTTTTCGAACAGATTCTGGTTCGTGAAGGCATCATTTTTTTGGAAATAGCCCTTAATGCCGCCCTCCTCACCGTTAATCCGCCGCATGTTGCGCCACTCACTGATATGAATATCCCTTTCCGCCAGGAAATTATAGTATTTCTTAAGATCCGAACTGTGGCTTCCAAAAGAAGCAATTTCCCCGCGCCGGTCCCGCACGAACTGCTGAATGCTCTCGAAGCTCACGGGTCCTCCGGCATCGGCATCATATAGCGGCAATGTGGACAGCGTAAGCTCAGCGTGCTCCTCATAGTCCAGCAGCGCATAGAGCAGATAGTCTACCTTGATCTCCAGCTGATCCGCAGAGCTGCGGGCCGTCATCGCGATTCCGGTGGTCATGTACTCATTGCGGTCGTTGTTGTCCAGCCGCCATTCAATCGCCACATGAAAGGTATAGGGCTTCAGCTGTTTTTTGTGATTATGGAAAAAAGCCTCGACCTGGTTCTCATTGTCCTTGCCCCATGAAGCCTTCGGAATCATCAGCTGAAAAATCGACTGCAGCAGCACCCCTTTCCCGCCGCCGTTCATTAGAGTAATCAGGGTATTAGCC
>RCUU01000720.1_pt1 | contig 17521 bp, 11 predicted proteins | sample 2166211 | NCBI WGS metagenome assembly RCUU01 (sample SAMN09932620, study PRJNA488358) | compost metagenome | feature: garden; material: soil; isolation source: compost soil in phenylacetic acid-enriched culture | place: Germany: Experimental Botanical Garden Goettingen | collected 2016-01-27
ATACTCTGTATCGCTGCTTCGGAAGCATAGGCTCCCTTAAAAGGACGGCGAAGCCGTTTCTGCTTGGTGCAACGCACTCAGTTATTTTTGCGAAAAGAACTTGGGGAAATCCCGACATATTTGCGGAACTTGGCGTTGAAATAATCAGAATTCATATAGCCAACCTTCTCGGCCACTTCATATACCTTCATCCCCTGCGCCAAAAACTCCTTGGCTTTCTCAATCCGCACCTTATCCAGGTAAGTGTTGAAATATTCGCCAGTGGTATTCTTAAACATCTTGCCCAGATAGGCAGTGTTATAACTGAACAGCTCAGATAACGTCTCCAGCTTCAGATTCTCGTTATACCGGCGTTGGATCAATTCCGTAATTTTCTTGATCTCGTTCCCCTTGGCGCCGCTGGTCATCTGTCCGGCGATCTCTGCCAGAAAAGCAACGGATTGCTCCTGAAGATCCTCAAGATAATGGCTGTGATACAGCTCTCCTATCGGCGGGAAGTGCTTGGCCGTGTTATTGCGGATCTCTGGATATACCGGTTCCAGCCGGGCTAACACCGTGCTGAGAATCCGCACGAAGGTGTCTTTGATCTGCTGCTCCTCTCTGCCTGCGGCGATCAGTTCGGCGCTGATCGCCTGTACCAGCGGCTCAATGGCCGCGCGACTCCCGGTTTCAACTGCCAGCAGCAGGCGGTTCTCCGCATCCAGACCCTGTTCTGTAACCATTTCCCCGGAACTGGAGAACAACATGCCTGATGTATCTGCGGTGATCATCATCCCTTTGCGATAAAAGAAGGCCCGCCGCAATAATTCACGCGCCACATTGAACGAATCCGCTGCCTCTTCAGGCCGGGGAACCGCTCCTCCCGCAGCTGCGCTGAAGTTGAACCCGTCCCGGCTGATCAGCCCGGTGAGATCTTCAATCAGGTGCTCCCGGCACATCTCATCCTGCAGCGGCTCCTTCAGCAGCAGGCCGATATAGGGCGGCAGTGTAAAAAACAGCCTGTCTTCACTGCCGCCGAAATGCTGATCCACAGCTGCAATGATCTTCCACTCTTCCTCTTCGGTGGCATGGGCAGGCGCAAGCAGCTCTATCAGAATCACCTCCACACGGCCAGGCGTCAAGCCAAGCGCAGCGGCATGCTTACCAGGATCATCCTCTCCGGATTCTTCTGCCGGCGGCTGCAGCAATGCACGCAACAGACCCTCCCGGTTGCGGGTGGGCTCCTCTTCGTTCCAGCGGCTGAACCGGTCTTCCCGGGCAATAGTTTCACGCAGCTCTTCCAGGAGAGAGATCATCTCCTCCTCATTCACCGGTTTCAGCAAATACCCGTCGATCCGATAGGCAATCGCCCGCTTCGCATAGTCAAAATCGGCATGCCCGCTTAAGATCAGCACATGGCTTGTCGAACCTTCATTCCGAAGCTCACCGATCAGCTCCAGCCCGTCCATTCCGGGCATGCGGATATCCACCACAATCAGCTCGGGATCATATATATGGTATTTTTCAAGGGCCTGCAAGCCATTGGCAGCCGTAGCCACCACTGTATACCCTAACTGTTCCCATGGAATCAAAGCTCTAAGGCCTTCACGCAGCTTAGGCTCATCATCCACTATCAACACTTTAATCATTATTTTGCAACCTCCATTGGGATGCGGAAGGAGATCCTGGTCCCTTCGTTCGGATGGCTTTCGATCGTCAGTCCATACCCCTCACCATAGGACAGTTTTAAGCGGTCATGGACATTGCGCAGGCCAATCCTCGCCCCTTCCTGCTCCTCCTGAGTCTCCAGCATAATACGTATCTGCTCCAGCCTGTCCGGGGTGATTCCAACTCCGTTATCCGTAATCGTAAAGATAGCATGGTCCTGCTCATGCCGGATCTCCACTGTTACCACCGCCCCTTCCAGGGTGTTGTCCAATCCATGAATAACCGCATTCTCCACAAGAGGCTGAATGATCAGCGGAGGCATGGAGAGAGACTCTATGCCGGGATCTACGATAAATTGGTATTTCAACCGCTCTTCATAGCGGAATTGCTGAATCTCCAGATAACAGCGGACCATATCCAGCTCCTGCTTCAATGTAACCTTGCTGCGCCCAACCTCAAGGCTGCTTCGCATCATTTGGCCGAGGAGGCGGACAACTCTGGCAATTTCCTGCTGGTTCTTCATATGGGCTTCCATACGAATCGACTCTAGCGCATTAAATAGAAAATGGGGGTTGATTTGGCTCGCCAGCATCTTGAAGCGGATATCGTTCTGCTTCTGCTGCAGCAAGCTGTTCTGCTCATTGGACACCTGCACCTCAAGCATCAGATCATGGATGCTGCGCACCATGGAATTGAACTGACGCGCGAGCAGCGCAATCTCATCCTTGCCGTCGATTTGCAGAGCTGTGTCAAAATCCCCGGTTCCCACCCGGTTGATATGCTTGCTAAGATGCAGCAGACGCCGGGAGAAGAGCGAAGAAAAGCTGAAAATCAGCAAGAATGCCAATACTACGCTGATGGTGATGACCGAAAGCGCCAGCCTGATTATCCGGTTGGGTTCTTTGACAATGCTGTCAATGGAAAAGACCGAGATGACCCGCAGTGCGTTGCGGCTGGCCTGCGGACTCAGCTCATCAATAACAATTTGGGACGGCTCCCCTTCCACTACTGCCTCATAGCTGCCGCTCCCCTGCCCCAGCAGCTTGGTATCAAACGAGATATCGGCCAATGTCTTGCCTGCCCGTTCTTTCCGGTTCGAGGCAATAATATTGTTCTGGTCATCCACAATCATGGTATCAAAGGATTCCTGGTTCAAAATCGACGTCAGCTTGTTGCTGTTGACATTGATGACCAGCACTCCGGTCTTGCTGGACCCCTCCAGCTCTATTTTACGGACAAGACTTAAATACTTGTGGTGATCCCGCTCGTCTTCAATATATTCCCAGCCGACCATCCCCTCATACCGCTGTGCGCGCTGATACCACTCGCTCTCTTTAATGGCCGGTGAAGGGTTAATCAGTTCCCAGTTATTCAGCAGTGAAGAGTTATCCGTATACAGACGAATATTGCTGATCTCCGAATACAGCCGTAGGTATTCCCGCACATCTGTATAGTCCTGATAAGCCTTCACCACTTCATATATGCTCTCATATTTTCGGACGGCCAGCCTTTTCAGCCGGGTATCGTTGTTCAAGCGGTAGGAAATATCCTGGGAGACACCGATAACCTCTTCCGTTCTTTTGCGGACCCGGTCTACGTTAATAGAAGCCTGCTCCAGAGCATTGTCAAAGGCCATCGTCCTCATCTCAAAAGTCAGATACCCCCCTACAAGCAGCACGGGCAGCAATGTCACCCCCAAAAAAGCAAGAAGCAGCTTATTACGGATTTTTATGTCGTTCATCAATTTGACGAACCAGTGAAACATAGCTTTACGCCTCCCTGACACACTTTATCTCGGTAAGGCTTCTGCCTGGAGATACACATACATTACAGAAGATTAATGAAAACGGCAACAAAAAGCCCTCCGCGGGTAGCGAAAGGCTCTTGGGATCAAGTTAAACAGCCATTACAGCACGCGGGAAACTACTTTCGGTAAGCCGCCAGGTTATCGTTAAGTTCACGGGTTTGGCCGTATACTTTCTGATAGAGATTAAACAGTCCGTTATAAACTTCAGCCTGCTGAGCATTCGGTTTATATACTTCCGCAGGACGGATGAAGGCTTCTGCACATTCACCCAGGGACGCAAACCAGCCGCTGCCGTAAGCTGCCAGCATTGCCGCTCCCATAGCCGGTCCCTGCTCGCTCTCCAGCTTGATGATCGAGGCATTGAATATATCCGCCTGCATCTGCAGCCAGGCTTCATTCTTGGCTCCGCCGCCGATGGCTACCACTTCGGTAATTTCCTTGCCGGAATCACGTACGATATCAATAGACTCACGCAGCGAGAACGTAATCCCCTCCAGCACCGAACGGGTGAAGTGGGCCAGTGTATGGCCGGAATCCATCCCGATGAAGCTGCCGCGGATATTCGGGTCAGGATGCGGAGTGCGTTCGCCGACAATATACGGTGTGAACAACAAGCCACCGCTGCCAGCCGGAATGGAATCTACTCCTTGAAGCAGCTCATCAAAGCTTTTTTCCCCCGCAAAGGTTTCCTTGAACCAGGTAAGACTGTAACCGGCAGCAAGCGTAACCCCCATAATGTAATAGGCATCCTTCTCCCCGTGATTGAAGAAATGCACCTTACCTTCAAGGTTCAGGTCCTTATTGCTCTCATAGGACAGCACCACACCCGAGGTGCCAATGCTGCACATGGTCCGGCCTTCGCCAAGAATACCGGCACCCAGTGCGCCGCAGGCGTTATCTGCACCGCCGGCGAACACTTTGGTGGACGGCAGCAAGCCCGAGGCTTCTGCAATCTCAGGCAGCAGTGTGCCAGTCTGGTCGAATGATTCCACAAGCTTCGGACAGAGGGATACCGGCAAGCCGAAGGCTTCGGCGATTTCCGCACTCCATGTTTTGGCACCTACATCCAGAAGCAGCGTGCCTGCTGCATCAGAATAATCCATAGCGTAATCACCAGTCAGACGGTAACGCACATAATCCTTCGGCAGGAGGAAAAGCTCGGCCTGTGCCAGTACTTCAGGCTCATTCTCCTGCACCCACAGAATCTTAGGCAGGGTGAAGCCTTCCAGCGCCCGGTTTCTGGCAATTTCGATCAGCTTGCTGCCGAGTGTCTTCTCGATCTTCCGGCACTGCGCAGTAGTCCGGGTATCGTTCCAGAGAATAGCCGGACGGAGCGCCTTGCCTTCACGGTCCACCAGTACCAGTCCGTGCATCTGCCCGGAGAAGCTGATGCCGTCTACCTGCGAAGGGTCTACGCCCGATACTTCGATCAGCCGGCGCAGGCTGACCAGCGTACCCTGTACCCAATCTTCAGGATTCTGCTCACTCCAGTTCGGCTGGGGACGGCTTAAGGGATACGATTCAGAATGTTCAAAGGCTACCTTTCCCTGCGGGTCTACCAATACCGTCTTTACCGCACTGGTTCCAAGATCGACACCGATTACATAGTTCATAGTTATCCTCCTAAAAGTTATATGAAGCATTACCTACTTGAGCTTCTCCGCAATATAACTCGCTTCGGAAGCATTGGCTTAAGTTTTGCGAGCTTCTGCTTCCTGAAATACTTCAAGCAAAACTCGCTTCGTAAGCATCCGCTTAGTTATATGAAGCATTACCTGCCTATCAACAAAAAGGAGGCTGCCGAAGAATGCTCTCTTCAGCAACCCCCGTTGCGTTTGTCGTTCAGGCCTTAAGAACCCGAAGTCCTGCTATTATTGCTCAGCAAGGATGTATTGGTTCAGTGTAGCTCTCAGCAGCTCTTGACGTCCGGACTCATTCTTGCGCGGATTCTCATTGTTCAGCGCATAATCAGCCAGGGAAGCCAGAGTGGCTTTGCCGGATACGATGTCGGCTCCAACACCTTCGGTGAAGCTGCTGTAGCGTTTGTCGATGAAATTTTCAAATACGCGGTCTTCAAGCAGCTTAGCAGCGACTTTCAAGCCTTTGGCATAAATGTCCATACCGGAAATGTGTGCCAGGAACAGATCTTCAGGCTCAAAGGAAGGACGGCGTACTTTGGAGTCGAAGTTGATTCCGCCTTTGCCAAGTCCATCGTTCTTCAGCACTTCATACAGCGTAAGGGTGGAATCGTAGATGCTTGCAGGGAATTCATCTGTATCCCAGCCGAGCAATGGATCGCCCTGGTTCGCGTCAAGGGAGCCCAGCATGCCGTTGATGCGGGCTACTCGCAGCTCATGCTCGAAAGTATGGCCGGCAAGTGTCGCATGGTTGGCTTCAAGGTTCAGCTTGAAGTGTTTGTCAAGGTTATATTTCTGCAGGAATGCGATCGTTGTTGCTGCATCGAAGTCGTATTGGTGTTTGGTAGGCTCTTTTGGTTTAGGTTCGATCAGGAACTGGCCGTCGAAGCCGATTTCCTTAGCGTAATCTACAGCCATGCTGAACAGACGGGCAATGTTATCCTGTTCAAGGCCCATATCTGTATTCAGCAGTGTTTCGTAGCCTTCACGGCCGCCCCAGAATACATAGTTGTCTGCTCCCAGACGTTTACCCACTTCCAGGCCTTTCTTAACTTGTGCAGCAGCGTGTGCGAATACATCTGCATTGCAGGTAGAGCCTGCACCGTGCATATAGCGCGGGTTGGTGAACATGTTGGCAGTGTTCCACAGCAATTTTTTGCCGGAAGCTTTCATGCCTTGTTCAAGGATATCTACGATAGTATCGATGTTGCTGTAGAATTCACGAAGAGATGCCCCTTCAGGAGCGATGTCGACATCATGGAAGCAGTAGTACTGAAGATCCATCTTTTCCATGAATTCAAAAGCTGCTTCTGCACGGGCTTTCGCCTTGTCCAGGGTGCTGAGCTTATCCCAAGCGCGGACTGCAGTTTCTGCGCCGAACGGATCGGAACCGCCAGCGGTTAGTGTATGCCAATAAGCCATTGCAAACTTCAGGTGCTCTTCCATGGTTTTGCCGGCTACGATTTCTTTCGGGTTGTAGAATTTGAATGCATAAGGGTTGGTGGAACGGCTTCCCTCGTAAGAGATCTTGCTCACTGATTCAAAATAAGCCATTTGTGAAATCCTCCTCGATATTTTGCTTCGCCCGCAAGCGTTTACAGCATCATCTTAACACATCTTTTTGACTTTGTATATTGGTTAAACAAAGTTTTTTTCAACTTTATTTTAGGCGGGTTTGGCCGCCGGTTTAGTCCCTTCAATTAAGCGATTCTCTCTTCAGACTGTCTGTTAAGCATGAACATAAAGTTCCCCTGTGCGCCGCTGGCTATGCGTCTGCTGCAGTGCGGCCTGCAGTCCGGCAGCTGGTAGATTCTCAAGGGCTGCCTTTCACTTGCTGTATCTGGGGCCGGACCCTTGCAGAATAAAAATGCCTGGCGCTGCCTGTTGCATTTTGCGGCACATCGCACTAGACTAAGTGGCATACTCTAAATGAGAACGTTGCCAAGAAGGAAGTGTAGTTCGTGAAGGTTACCGGTGATCAGGCGCTGGTCAAAAAAATCAATAAATCGATTATTTTACATACGATTCGCATGCACTCTCCGGTATCCCGGGCCCGGGTATCCGAAATGACAGGGCTGAACAAAGCCACCGTATCCAATCTCGTCGCCGAGCTCTGCGGACAGGAACTGGTCACCGAAGCCGGACCGGGAGAATCGAGCGGCGGCCGCAAACCGCTGATGCTGCATTTCAACAGTATGGCCGGCAGTGTAATCGGCATCGAGCTGCAGGTGAAGCAGTTGAAGGCAGTGCTGTGTGATCTGGGAGGCAGCATTCTGCAGGAATCGGACTGCCCGCTGGAAGTTCATGATCTGCCATATGTCCTGGAGAAAATGAAGGGCATAATCTCAGAGCTGATTGCATCCGCCCCCTCCTCCCCTTACGGTATTGTGGGGATTGGAGTAGGTGTGCCAGGCATGGTCGATGAGCATGGCATGGTACTGTTCGCACCCAATCTGGGCTGGGAAATGGTTGATCTGCGGGCCATTCTGGAGCAGTCATTCGCAGTCCCGGTGACCATTGACAACGAGGCTAATGCCGGAGCACAAGGGGAGCTGAATTTCGGGGCAGCGCGCGATGTGCGCCATCTGCTCTATATCAGTGCAGGTTCGGGGATTGGTTCAGGAATCATCATTGGCGGAGAGCTGTACAAGGGGGCACGCGGTTATGCCGGAGAGACCGGCCATATGACCATAGAGGCCGAAGGGAAACCCTGCAGCTGCGGCAGCCGGGGATGCTGGGAGCTGTACGCCTCGGAGAAAACCTATGACAATCCAGGGCTGGCTCTCCCCGCGCGCAGCACAACCGAACTGGTCCGGCACGCACGCGAGGGGCAGGAGGACACGCTGCGCCATTTCACAACCATCGGCGAATATCTCGGAATTGGGGTGACCAATCTGATCAACAGCTTCAACCCGGAGCTGATTGTAATTGGCGGCGCTTTGTCCGAAGCCGAGCCTTGGCTGGGCGAGCCTCTCCGCAGAGTGGTTGCCCAGCGGACGCTCCCCTATCATAAACAGCAGCTCGAAATCACCTTTTCCCGGCTGGGCAGCCGTGGAACCATGATTGGAGCAGGCTTTTCGGCAGTCATGCATTTCCTCGGGAACATCCGCATAACGCTCTAGCCCAAATTGACGTAAATTCGCCGCAATTACGGAAGAATCAGGTACAGTCAAAGGAAGATCAATCCTTTATAATAAGGGATAAAAGTGTGATAAATGTCACCATACCCCTTTTTCTGAACGGAGAGAGTCCATGACCTATGTTGATACGTCTGATATTTCGGCGCAGATGTTCATCACTGTGCTGCTGCTTCTGCTCATCATCGCTCCACTCATCAGCCTCGGTGTGCTCCGTCTGTTCCAGTCGAGGAAGAAATCGGGACTGCTGCTCATTGCCAGCGGAATTGCCGTGTATGCCCTTTTTCAATTCATTATGTACTTTACTTAAGCTTGCGAATACATCACCAATGCACAAATAGACCGAAGCCAACGCTTTGGTCAAAAGGACTGCGTGGCCGGGACCAAACTTACAGTGATGCTCTGAAATAACGGCATTTCTGCCGTTATTTCGGAGCACACCGACCGTTTGGACAGCGTCAAGAAGCTTTGTGTAAGAAGCGCACGTATCTACTAAAGCTTTCGTTAGCTCGTTAAGTGGAAAAAGGTTAACTAATTTGCTCAAGCACCATGCGCTCAGCAGGTTAAGTGGAAAAAGGATCACTAATTCAGCTCATTTCACTCCTGACGAGGTAATATTGCCTAATTAAGTTCCCTTTTTCCACCTAAACCCTAAAATTGTTGATTTCGGGGAGAAATAAGTTCCCTTTTTCCACTTGCTACCGCTGGATGGGCAGAAACATCCTTTGTTTGGGCAGGTCGGGCACAGACGGCAGGAACAACGGCAGAAATATCCTTTGATTAGGCTGATCCGCCAGGGCTTCAACAACTGCATTTCTGCCGAAATTAGCAAAAGATACTTATCCCTTCATGTATACAAATCTACTTATCTCCAACTTTCTACACATCTTATCTACAACAGAAGGTAATCATCATTTGCTGAATAACAAAAAACCCGGAGATGACGTATTACCCGGGTTTGCAATTCCTATGAACAAGTAATAGCCATAACTCTAAAGAACACATTTTACAGGAACAAAGCTACGAAAAATCAAAGCGCATATTCAGCCTGGCCGCTGACTGGCAGGATACAGCTGAAACGCTCCACACCCGGATACTTTTCACCAAGGCTAGTGACCACAAACCCGCTATTTCTGTAAAAGCCTACGGCATCAAGGTCCGTCTCTGCCTGCAGCAGTACATTCCCTTTGCATTTGCGGATCTCTTCAATCATCGCCCGGCCAATGCCCTTGCCCCGCAAGCGGGCCTGTACGGCGATATGCAGGAGCTTCATGGCCTTCCCCGGCTCATATAGGATACCGATTAAACCAGCCAATTCGCCGTTTATGAAGGTGCCCAGCAAATCCCGGGAATCCCCGGTAAGATACCGGTCCACTTCTTCTGCGATTTCTGCAGCCCCGGCCCACATACACTCTGCCAGGAGCCGCTCTACTGCATCTCTGTCCCAATATTTCTTTAAGCTGATTAACAAGTATCCCAGCTCCTTTTATAAGTACAGGATAATTAATAGCATGAAGCAATCCGCTTCCTATCTTTCGAGAAAGAAAAGACCGCTCCCGGTGTGGAAGCAGCCTTTTCCCTCTCGATGCAGGCTATATTATGGGATGATTATACGCTCGCCAGTGCCTTGTCGAATTGGGTTTTGTTCATGCCGACGATCTTGAAGTCGCCAATGACGGTGATCGGCACAGCTCTCATCCCCATATCCCAAACCTGCTGGGCATAATCATCGTTTTGTTCAATGTTGCGCTCCTCGTAGGAGATGCCCTTTTCGCTCAGGAAGCTTTTGACCTGACGGCAATGCGGACAGTTGGTTGAAGTGTACACAATTACGTTTTCCATAGTAAAATCTCCTCCTAAAAGTTTTGTTAGCGTTACTTCCTGAATTCACTTCGGCAAAACTTGCTCCGGAAGCATCGCTAGTATATCAGCTGTTCTATATTGTAGCACTGCAATGCCTGCAATACCAAGTTATGGTTATAGAATAACCGCGCTGTGCTCCAGGCTCTCAATGTACTTCTCGGCATCCATAGCTGCCATACATCCGCTGCCTGCTGCGGTAATCGCTTGTTTGTAACGGGTATCCTGCACGTCTCCGCAAGCGAATACACCAGGGATATTAGTTTCGGAGGTGCCTGGATTGGTCACGATATATCCATTCGCATCCGTTGTAATCTGTCCGCCAAGGAATGCCGTGTTCGGATGATGTCCGACGGCTACGAACACACCGCTGGCTTCAATGAACTCTTCTTCTCCGGTCACATTGTTAAGCACCTTAATGCCGTTCACGCCTCTGTCGCCAGAAGTTACTTCCAGCGGAGTGCGGTTGAGGCTCCAGGCAACCTTTTCGTTGTCGCGGACGCGGTCCTGCATGATTTTGGAGGCGCGCAGTTCTTCGCGGCGGTGAACAAGGGTTACTTTTGAAGCAAAACGGGTCAGGAAGCCCGCTTCCTCAAGTGCCGAATCGCCGCCGCCAACCACTACGATCTCCTTGCCGCGGAAGAAAAATCCATCGCAGGTCGCACAAGTGCTGACACCGCGCCCGATGTTGTCCTGCTCTCCCGGGATACCCAGATATTTAGCTGTCGCACCGGTCGAAAGAATCAAGGTATCGGTAGTCAACGCGCCCATGCCTTCCACATTCAGCTTAAACGGACGCTCGCCGAGTTCTACACTGTTGACCCAGCCTGTAACAAACTTGGCACCGAAGCGTTCAGCCTGCTTGCGCATATTGTCCATCAGTTCCGGACCCATGATCCCGTCAGGGAAACCCGGAAAGTTCTCTACTTCGGTTGTTGTGGTAAGCTGGCCCCCCGGTTGAGGACCTTCGATCACCAATGGGTTCAGATTGGCCCGGGCCAAGTAGATGGCTGCAGTCAATCCGGCAGGTCCGGTACCAATAATGATTGATTTATACATGACTATATCCTCCTTGAGATGGACGGCTAAGGCGCCGATCTATATTCCTTAATTAAAATTATTATAATGTAGTACTAATTATGCTCACCTCAAGGGAATCTGTCAATATGCCAGACACAATGTAATCGCTCCATTTTGTGAACAATTCAATTTTAAACAATTAAATTTTCAAAATCGGCAAAAAAGCATCGGAACCTGGACTTTTTAACGCAAAAGTCTCAATCCATTAAGGATCACCAGGATCGTGCTGCCTTCATGGCCAATAACACCGAATGGAAGGGCAATTCCCTGCAAAAAGTTACTCAGCATCAATGTTGCGATCACCGTCACGGCAAAAATCATATTCTGCTGCACTATCCGCTGCGAACGGCGGGCCAGTGTAATGGTGGAGGCAATCTCTTCAATATTGTCGTTCATCAGCACAACATCGGCGATTTCCAGCGCTGCGCCGCTGCCCTTCATGCCCATCCCTATACCGACTGTAGCTGTGGCCAGTGCCGGTGCATCGTTCACCCCATCGCCCACCATAACCACATTCCCGTATTGTTCACGCAGCGCTTTGATATGCGTTACTTTATCCTCAGGAAGCAATCCTGCGAACACCAGATCGACACCGGTCTGTCCGGCAATCACTTCCGCCGTCGCCGCACGGTCACCGGTCAGCATGGCCACCTTTACGCCCAGTTCCTGGAGCTTGCGGACCGCCGCAACAGCCTGCGGACGCACCGTATCCTGCAGCGCAATCATCCCTGCGATATCCCCGCCGTCGAGAATCAGCGATACTGTCTTGCCTTCCTCCTCCAACTGCCGGCGCAACGATTTCCACTGCACATCCCCACTCTCATTCCGTTCATCCAGCAGATTGGACTTGCCGATTCTCCAGAGCCGCCCGTCGATCAGCCCTTCAATCCCCCAGCCGGTGACGGATGTGCTTTCTTCAATTACATGCAGCACAAGGTGCTCCTCTTCGGCCTTGCGCACGATCGCTTCCGCCAGCGGATGGCGGGACAGCTTCTCAATCGAGGCGCTGACTGCCAGCAGTTCATTCCGGTCATATCCTTCTCCGGCAATAAAGTCTGTTACCTGCGGAAGTCCCTCAGTCAATGTCCCCGTCTTGTCAAAAGCAACCACCGAGGTTTTCGCCATATTCTCCAAATGGACACCGCCTTTGAAGAGAATGCCTTTACGCGCACTTTTAGAGATGGCCGACAGCATCGCCGGCATAATTGAAGATACCAATGCACAGGGTGAAGCCACTACAAGAAACACCATTGCTTTATAAAAAGTCGCGCTCCAGCTCCAGTCCAGCACAAATGGCGGCAGAGCAATCAGGGCTATCGTCGCGGCAACCACTACCCGGGCGTAGACCGACTCCAGCCGTTTAATGAAGCGCTGTGATTCCGGCACCTCGGTTTCCGCTTCTTCAACCATTTTGATGATTTTGGCAAAAAGAGTGTTCTCCGCAGACTTGGTCACCTCTATATAAAGCGGGCCTTCTCCATTGATGGTTCCGGCGAACACATCGCTGCCGGCACTTTTGTCAACAGGCAGGGATTCGCCTGTAATGGATGCCTGGTTGACTGCGGATTCCCCCCGGTAGACGGTGCCGTCTGCCGGAATAATCTCGCCCGGACGCACAAGCAGCTGGTCGCCCACCGCGAGCAGATCAATCGCGACCTCACTCATGATCCCCTTTTCAATCCGCACTGCGGTAGCCGGCTTCAGAGCCATCAGCGATGAAATGTCTTTTTTGCTGCGTTCCATTGTGTAGCTCTCCAGTGCTCCGCTCAGTGCAAATATAAAGATCAGCATCGCACCTTCATTCCAGTACCCGATCGAAGCCGCCCCCAGGGCGGCGGCAATCATCAGAAGATTTACGTCCAGGTCCCGTTCCTTAACCAGCGTCTCGACGCCTTCCTTCGCCTTGATCCAGCCGCCTACCGAGTAGGAAACAATATACAGAAGGATTGAGAAGTTCTCCGACCAGCCGCTGAGGGCCCAGGCCACAAGCATGAGCAGTCCGCTGCCAAGTGCTGCCTGCATTTCGGAATTGCTGAGCATGGCCTTGGGATCGAACCGGCGCGGACGCGGAGTGCGCGGCTGCTGGGTGCTGCCTTCGCGCGCCAGGGATTTAGGCAGTTGTTTGGATGTAGCATGCATAATGAATCACTCTCCTGATTAATGTTTGTTTGACCACGTGCTTGCTGAGAATGAGAGCCATTCTTAAAGCCCCTAAAATGACACATGCTGCCCCGGCTTAGCCGGGACAGCATGGTAAATGAGAATGATAATCGTTTTTGCCACTGTACAAATTTATTTCCTCAGTGCAACTTGTAGCTATACTATATCATGATCAGCGAAAAAGTAAAGCCGGAGACAAGCCTGATTTTTTGGGGGGTTGGTCGCAGAGCGGAAGACCCTAACGAAAGAACATCGCAAGGCGGGCTCTAACTGGATGCTTCACGGGACGCCCTTAAAGTGCCTATTCCCAAAAAAACAACACGGCTACGCGTCCGTCATTGGACAGCGTAGCCGTGTTCGGTTTTAGATTTAGGGTTGCCTGGGAGCCCTGTAGTTCACCCTTGCCGGACGTACCAATGCCCTCAGTCCTCACTCCCACCAGACTTTCTTGCACCCGGCGGCAAGCCAATGTGGAAAAAGTGAACTTAATTCCTACACATCCGGCTTCCCCGCAAGCGTTAGTTGGAAAAAGTAGATTTAATCTGACTGGTTCGCATGCTTAACGCAGATTTCGCTTGAAATAAGTATACTTTTTCCAACTATTCTGTCTTCAGAAAGCTTTTGCGTCCATTTTAAGTCTACTAATTCCACTTCACTTCCCTGCGCCTGCCTGCCTAGCCCCCCTAATTTTTACATGCCGGGATACCTCTCAATACCTTATACATGAAGATCTCTTCATAAACTTATGAGACTATAGGATAACCTCTACCTTAACCACAGCCTTCTCCGGATAGGCGGGGACTACGTTGCCTTCCAGCAGCTGGCCATCAACACGGATTTCCTTCACACCTTTGCAGCTATGGGAGCTGTTGGTTACGGAAATCTCGTAGAGGCAGCCGCGGAATCTCCGGTTCACCGTGAAGCCTTCCCACTCCGAGGGAATACATGGATCAATGGACAGCCCCTCAAGGACAGGCTTAATGCCCATAATATACTGGGTAGCGGCAATATACATCCATGCGGCCGTGCCGGTCAGCCAGGATACGTTGGCCAGTCCGAACTTGTCGGACTCGGGCCCGAACAGATTGGACGCATAGACAAACGGTTCTGCCTTATAGCGCCATAATCCGGCCTGCTCCATAGCAATGTTCGGAATCAGCTGGCGGTAATATTTGTAGGCCTGATCCCCTCTTCCCAGCATACATTCGGCAATAATGGCCCAGGTGTTGGCATGGCAGAAGACAGCACCATTCTCACCCGTACCTTTATTATAATTGGTCAACGGATCTGCAGGATCGGGGAAGGTGGTGATGGAGGGATGCAGCTTCTTAATGCCCAGCTCCGTATCCAGAATATCGCGCACACTGTCCATAGCCTGCACGGCTTTGTCCGGCTCGGCCATGCCTGACAGAGTGGCCCAGGTTTGCGCGTTAAGCCAGATTTTGGCCTCGTCATGCTCATCCGTGCCGAGGAAACGCCCGTCATCCATTACCGCCCGCCGGAACCAGCGCCCATCCCATCCCAGACGGTTCACCAGGTCCTTCTGATTCTCATACAGCGCTTCATAACCTGCCACATGCTCCGGATGGCCGGAAGCCGCTGCCAGATCCTTCATACGCAGCAGCACTGTCCCGAGCTGCATCGCAGTCCAGATGCTCTCCCCTTTCCCCTGGCGGCACACACGGAAAAGCTGGTCGTTCCAGTCTGAACGCAGCATTAACGGGAAGCCGTTCGGTCCCAGGCGGGAGGCGGTGAAATCGATAGCCCGCTTCAAATGCTCATACAGTGTGCCTTCGCCGCCGTCATAAAAGGGCAGGCTCTCCTGCAAAAATCCGGCTTCCCCAGTCTCTGCGAGAATATCCCATACCGCAAGCGCGGTCCACAGGTGGTCATCGGAATGGATGCTGGTCACCGGGTCCCATCCCTCATTGGGGAAGAAATAATGGTTCACATGCCCATCCTGATACTGCTGCCCCAGCAGCAAACGGACCTTTTCCTTCGCCGCCTCCGGATCAAACGGGGCCACCGCCAATACATCCTGCGCCGTATCCCGGAATCCCACCCCACGGAAGGTACCGGTGGCGTAGAAGGAAATATTGCGCGAAAAAAGGAAGTTCCGCTGGGCCTGATACGGATTCCAGATGTTGATCATCCGCTGCGCATCTTTATCCGGCAGTTCGCAGTTCCATGCGCCCAGATAACTGTCCCAGTTCTCCTTAAGCGCCGCATAGGAACGGGCGACGAAATCCGCCTCCCGCGAATGTGCTATGGCCTCCCCCACTTCCGCTTCATTCATCGCCGTCCCCAGAAAAAAGTTCACGGTCCGGGTTTCACCGGGCTGCAGGGTCACCTGTACCTGAAGCGCACCGCAGGGGTCACCGCCCAGGAGCGTTGAGCCGGTGCAGCCCCCTTGCTCTATGGCGGCGGGATTGGATTCACTGCGGTAGCTGCCGATAAATTCTTCACGGTCGCCATCGTAGCTGTGCAGCGGCGCATCGGACATCATGTACACCAGCGGCGTCTCTTCCGGCTTCGGCTGATTCTCGACACCATATTTGTAGACTAACGCTTCCTTGGGGTGATACTGCACGGATACCTGGTGCTTGTTGTAGCACTGCCACTGCAGCTCACGCATGAATTCCATCATCCCGAACTCGGCATAAGCATACACATTCAGCACCTTCACCGCCGGGCTGTTGTTCGTCAGCGTCAGATTCCAGATCAGCGAGTTCTCATAGGGCCCGACAAAATAGACCGTCTTCGCAGCAACCCCGTCCTCCCGGGCCTCGAACCGGGTATACCCCAAGCCGTGGCTGCTGCCCCATTCCTGCGGCTTCTGGAAGGCAGGCTCATAGGTAGGGCACCAGTAGCTGCCTGTTCCGGCATCCTGAAGGTAAATATAAGGGCCCGAGCGGTCTGTTGGCAGATGGAAAAACCGGTAGCGCGTAATCCGCCAGATCTGGGGCGACTTATAAAAGGCGACCCCGCCGCCCGCATGGGACAGCATGGTGTGGAACGTGCCGTTGGACAAGTAATTCATCCATGGCGTCGGCATGTCATGACGCTTGAACTCCACTTCTTTCAGCTCATCACGGAACGAGAAATACTGGTCCAGCTGCTGCTCACGGGCAAACGCAGCTCCTCCGGCAGTTTTCTCAGCAGCCTTCTTGTGCTCTTCAGGGCCGGAAAGGCCGGCAGGACTTGGGGGTCCGGGTTGCTTCATCATTGGTTTGGCTCCTCTCGGGTTGGAAATACTCACTTGGGCTCTACCTCATCCATCGTCAGCCGGTACTCCAAATCGTTCATATAAGTACCGTCGCTGTTCAAGAACACCATGCCGAAGGCAAGATCCTCCTGGCCACCCTGCACGATGGCAATCAGCCGGTTGATTCCTCTGCTCAGCCCGATCTCCTTCTCGGGGGCTGCAACCTGCTCCCCGTTCATATAGATCTCGAAAGCGCAGTCCGATTTCACCCGCAGCCTGCCGGTGCGGATGTTTCCAGCCCCGGCGTCCTCCGGCAGTGCCGGGAGATGCACAAAGCAGCTCAGAAACACCGGACGGCCTGCCGGGTCCGGGATCAGCAGCGAGCCGTCTGCGCGGCGTTCTTTTTTCTTCATCCAGCCGTACAGCCCCTCGCCCAGATTGTTCAAGGAGAATTCGGGGTCGGTATAGTACTCTTTCATGGCCTGGTAGTCCACATACGGCGGACAAGTTAGCGTCATTGCCGCTTCCACTGCCCATTCCGCATCGCCTTTCTCACGGATCAGCAGCTCGTCGTCGAAGGCGGCGCCCATATTCCCCAGCAGGCGGGTGTAGAGCCGCAGGCTTTTGTCGCTATCCGGGTCCGTAAGCAGCTGCGAGCAGAGGAGCTCTCCCTCACCTGCCGCTAGCCGGATCAGAAAGGCTCCAGGTTCACAGGCCTTGCTGCGGTTCAGCTCGACCAGCGCCAGCCTGCTGTATTCTGCCGTATGCTGCAAGGCAAAATAATCCCTCCAGGCTGTTCCCTCCACGCTGGTGCACAGCACTTCAGCGTCCGGCACCTCCAGCCTGTGCACGGCCAGCTCCCGGTTCACCACATCCCGGGGCGAGAGATGCACCTTGTCGAACCCGAACAGGTCGACAGGGCTGATTCCGCGGACGGCGGCGTGAGCGTAGTCCGCCTCCAGATGGTACGTCCCGTGCGGCGCGATAC
>RCUU01000721.1_pt1 | contig 17509 bp, 15 predicted proteins | sample 2166211 | NCBI WGS metagenome assembly RCUU01 (sample SAMN09932620, study PRJNA488358) | compost metagenome | feature: garden; material: soil; isolation source: compost soil in phenylacetic acid-enriched culture | place: Germany: Experimental Botanical Garden Goettingen | collected 2016-01-27
TTCGTGTATCCCGAGATCGGTCACGATTTTGCAGCGAACCGTCATATCCCTCGGAAGCAGGAATTCACCGCAGAACAGCTGGTCTGATATACGCGGAACAACCATTTTCCCGATCAGGAGAGCTGCCTTCGCGGGCGTATCCGGAGGCACCTCGATATGGACTGACACTTTCACATGCTCAGACAAATGCCCAATCACCGTTGCCTCTGTCTGCGCACGCACGTCCTGTCCTCTATAAACAACGCGCGTCGTTCCTTCACGGAATGGCTTGACGACGCCGTTTCTCCCTATTGTCAGTATCGAAGGATCGTCCGCGTCAAACGTACCGTTCATATCCGTCATACGAAAACCGGTATCATAAGCGACGACCGCGTTGAACCAACCCGTCATGCCCGTCAGTCCGAATTCGGCGCTACCGTACAGCTCGGCGGCAACCGGTTTACCCGGATAGCCGAAGAAGTACATCAGCGGCAAATGCACCCGTTCCGCCCAGTCCTGCTCCGTATGCGCTGCTCCTGGCACCTCGTAAAACATCAGATTGTCGCCAGGAGTATAGCCTTCCTCTACCAGCTCCTCAACAAATCCTCTTACATGGCGGACGAGAATGTTTGCTTCAATCTCTCCGATGTCGATCCACAGCTTCAAATCCGTGATTCCGGCATATCGGTTGTAGAACCGGGTTTCCTCAAGTGTGTTCGGATTCAGGCGGATGAAATAAGGCGACAGAATGCCCAGCTTCGAGAAAATATGCGAATTTCGGAAACCAAGGTGATAAGTGGCAAGACCGCCCATGGACGAGCCCATCAGCGCCGTATGCTCCCGGTCCGGCAAGGTGCGGAATGACCGATCGATATAGGGCTTGAGTTCCTCGATCAGAAATCTCTCGTATGCCTCCCCCTTGCACACAATGTCCGGTGCGCCGGGGATACAGTCTCCTTCCCCGACGGCGAAGGCGTATTCGTTCAACCGATCTTCGCCGTTGTTGTCGATGCCCACGATAAGTATTGGTCTCATCAGACCTTCCGAGATCAAACGGTCGACCGTCCGGTGAACTTGCCAGGAGCTGTTGGAGAACGGATTCGGGTCGAAAATTCCCTGACCGTCGTGCATGTACAGCACCGGGTATCGCATGTCCTGTTCCTTGTCGTAACCGGGGGGCAAGTAAATATGAATGCCCCGTTCATTCCCCAGCGCCTCGGAGGCGAAGTCGGGAATCCTCAGCAATCGCTCATTCTGCGGTTTCGGATGAATCATTCTCCCACTCCTCTACGATGAAGTGAAGACGGGTTGGCTCGAAGGTATCGAACCGTCGGCTCGTTTCCCTTCTCTCATGAAAGCCGAAGCCCCGTGATACTTTCACATCGAACACCAGATCCCTTGGCAGCAGAAAGCTGCCCTTGTAAAAGCCGTTCCGTACTTTCGGGATTTCGAAGCCTGCATGTATCCGGGCATCAGCGGGGGTAGTCGGCGGGACAGTTACACTGATTTCAACCGGCACGTTATCCGTCAATTCCGGGACGACCTCGAAGCCGGCCGTTCCGGCAACTTCGCCATACCTGACCGTCACCTCGGTCTCTCCTTCGGTCAGTGGAACGATCAAGCCGTCTGATCCAACTGTCAGCACTTCCGGACGGTCCACCGTATATTCAGCAGCAAGCAAATTCATTTCAAAGCCTGTGTTGTACGTAACCTTCGGATATAACTGAACCCGCAGCCCCTGCAGGCCGACTTGCCTTCTCCCTGTTATCCGCAGGCTGCTGGGGTGGCCGATCTCGCCGAACAGATACAGCAGCGGGCTATGCAGCCGTCTCGCCCAATCCTCCTGGGAATGGCCGGCCTCCTCATCGAGCATAAACATCAGATCTTCGCCCGGCTTAAAGCCCGCCTCAATCAGTTCGTCGACAAGCGCCCGTACGTGACGGGGCATGATGATGCCCTCCGCTCCGCCGATATCGATCCAAACCCGCACAGACGGCTTGACCCGGTAGGAGCGATAAATTTTAGTTTCGCTCACCGGTTCATGCTTGCTTGTACCGTCCCCTAGCTCGTTCACAACCGCATGCACTAAAAAAGGCGACAGAATCGCAACCTGACCGAATACGTCCGGTCTGCGAAACGCGATATGATATGAGACAAGCCCGCCCGCCGACGAACCGATCAATGCGGTATGCTCCCGATCCGGCAACGTGCGATACATGCCATCGATCATCGGCTTCAGTTCCTCGATGAGAAACCGTTCGTACAGCTCCCCCTTGCAGGTAGCGTGGAACGCTTCACTGACTCCCGGATTATCGTGGAAATATTCTGACACCCTTTGATCCGAAATCGACGAGATGGCTACGATAATCACTTCTTTCATCCGGCCTTCCCTGCTTAACCGATCCGCCGTCCGATGCATCTCCCACGAGGAGCCCTTCCCGTCGGACGCGAACATGTGCTGTCCGTCATGCGCATAAAGCACCGGGTACCGGCGCATCTCCGCTTCATGATAAGAAGGGGGTAAATAGACGAAAACCTCACGTGAATTGTCCAAATGCTTCGAATACACATTAGAAAGTGTGACGATCTCCACTCCCATTAGAAATCAGCCTCCAATAAAAAAATATTATACTTAATCGTTTAATGTATGTCACTTATACGTTTAAGTTAAGTAGATTCTAATCCAGCCTTTTATTTTTGTCAACATGGAAAATGATAAAGAGACACAGGGTTGAATATGCGTGTTGACCCATGTACTGCCTGAACAAAAAGCTCATCATCGTTTTGTCTGGTCGTGACTTTCAAAAAAATACACTGTTGATTTCCTGTGATTGACAATTACGTTCTACTGGAATAGAATGAATGTGCGCACGTTCTACTGCAGTAGATTGGATTTGTAAAAGGAGAGTCGTCATGGAAATTAAATTGTTTGATTCAGAGCTCAAAATTATGGACGTCCTATGGAAGAATGGTGATATTACCGCTAAACAGGTGGCAGAAATCTTAAAGGAGCAGGTCGGCTGGAGCAAAACCACCACTTACACACTGATCAAAAGATGCATTGACAAGGGAGCGATTCAGCGGCTTGAACCCAACTTTGTCTGCCATCCGTTAATCTCTATTGATCAAGCCAGAGAATTGGAAACTACAGAGCTAATCAATAAAATGTACGATGGTGCAGCCGATCAGCTTGTGGCATCCATTTTAGGAAGGAGCAATTTATCGCCGGACGAGATCAAAAGGCTGAAAGAGCTTGTCAGCAAGCTGAAATAAGGAGAAATTGTTGTTGAATAGTTCCGGCCTCTATTGCTCCAGTTGCTTAACGTGAGACGCTTGAAAGAAGGTGTTGGTATTGACCCTATTAAATATGAGCCTATCGGCGGCTATTCTTATTTTAGTCATTCTCATCATCCGTTCGCTTGCATTGCATCGGCTGCCAAAAAAGACATTGCTTGCACTGTGGGCTGTAGCACTGTGCCGCCTGCTCATCCCTGTCTCCATTCCGTCGCCATTCAGTATTTTTGAGGCGGCAAATGTGCTGAGAAGCAAATATTCAGCTACAGACGTTCAGATGTCTGAGACCAATGTAAATCATACGATTGACATAGCAGCTGGTACGTATAGCAGCCCATTGGTGGAAGCAGCTGCCTCCAGCGTCTCCCCTTTTCTTATGATCTGGTTAGTCGGTATGATTGCCAGCGCTATGTTTTTCCTGATCACTCATCTGCGCTGCCGCAGAGAGTACAAAACCGCACTACCCGTGAACAACGATTTTGTACAGGCCTGGAAGTCGGAGCATCCAACATGGCGAAAGGTAGAGATCCGGCAGTCTGACAGGATAGCCACCCCTTTGACCTATGGAATTTTCCGTCCTGTGGTACTGCTTCCTAAGACAACCGACTGGGCAGATGAAACAAGGCTGGGATACATCCTGATGCACGAGTTTGTGCATATTCGCCGTTTTGACACACTGACAAAGCTCCTGCTTGCCGCAGCACTGTGTGTACATTGGTTTAACCCCCTTGTATGGGTCATGTACATTCTGTATAACCGTGATATTGAATTGTCCTGTGATGAAACAGTAGTTCGGTCATTCGGAGAAACGCTGAAATCCTCATACGCCCTGACCCTCATCGGACTGGCGGAAAAGAACAATGGCTTCGCCCCTCTGATTAACCATTTCAGTAAGAATGCGATTGAAGAAAGGATTGTGGCAATCATGAAAATGAAGAGAACGTCAATTCCGGGAGTAGTCCTTGCCTCTGCACTCGTTGTTGGCACTGTAACAGTTTTCGCTACGAACGCAGCATCCGGGGCTGATAATAAACCGGAGGCTACTTATGCTGAAGAAGCAGTTCACACGGAAACGCCGGAGAACAGGGCGAAAATGTTTGCTGCTTATGAGCCATACGGACTTACTTATACCGCAAGTACAGATCAGTTATTTTACAAAGGAGAATTGGTCAGGTACTTTGAAGATTTCTACCATATTGGAGAAGGCGGCAGCGCAGGAATCGACTATTTGAATGAAAACGGTACGATAGACGTGCATGGTGTGCGGAATATTTCAAAATCCCCACAATCCGATGACACTGTTGACCCCGGCGGCAAATTAATGGGAATAGAGGCTTACAGTAAGGCGGAGTTTGACTCGAGGGATATCGATGCGCTTAAAAATTCGTCTCAGACTTATGCTGTATCCGTCGATGAATCCTACACGGGCGATGACACGGGCAATGATACGGGCGACGACACTGCCTCTGTACAGGAAGAGTTATTTCAAGGAAGCGCTTCGACTGCAGCTACTAGCTCAGAGAGCTCGGAGGATACGATGACACCGGATGAGCTCGCAAAAATGTACACCGTTTACGAGCCATTTGGCTTAACCTATGATAAAAAGAAAGACTATTTTTATTATAATGGAAAGCTCGTTCGGGAGTTTCTCGACATCATATCGTCAAACGGAGAGACTATGGATAGCGGAAAATTTCAGGGCTCTATTCGCCAAATCTATAACCCTGATGATAAAGGAGAAATCAATATTCAGACAGTCCGCGAATATACTGCTGACGGAGAAGGAAAGCTGACTGGAATTAAAATCGCAGACTAATTATTAAGGAGACGAAGAGATTTTATCGCAATCCCATAAACAGAAGGCTGATATTGGAAAGATGATCCTGCGATATGACTCTTCGTCCCTTATTCCGTTAGACTCTTGTCAGTTTCTTATTCGAGATATTCCCTCCCCTTTTTATTAACTTTTCACGACCTTTTGTCGTCCACAGCTAGATAAAGGTTATTGCTCAAATAATCTACGATCTTCTTTGTAATATCTGATTCTATTATCGTTGGTGTAAAGCTCAACAGGCTTTTCGTAATTTAAGATTTGCAAGACGATTTGCCCACTAACATTTATGACTTCATCTTTCGGCTCGATTTGTGCTCGTAAGGCGAATTCATAATGTTTGTGATGGTACAGCAGCCCATTTAATCTTTCCGGCAATTCCGAAATGTCTTCAATTACTTTCTTTGATGATTCTAAGAAATGATGGAACCTTTTGGCTTCCTCGGATGCGTCCATCGCAAAAACTAGTATCGTAAACACTTCGTTAGGGTTGTCTTCGTCAATCTTAGGTATTTCACACTTCCGTGTACTATCCAATAGATCAGGCACTTCTAATCTAAAAAATGGGATGTCCTCCAAATCCTTGATTTTGGTACATGCCTCGTTATACAACGCTTCATAGCGCAGATCTGCGGCTTTATCCCGTGCTTTCAAGGATTCCATCCATAGCCCATGTATTCTTTTACGTTCGGAAACAAAAGCGGCATGTTGTGTCCGCATATTGTGAAGGTAAGCCCATTTCCCGAAAAATGTACGAATAATTATCGAAGGGTACATATCTATGTATGACATATCCTTAAATTCATAGTCACCAATCGTTATATCCATAGTTTTCAAAATAATGCCACCTTTCGTTCTTCCTCATATACTTTTATATCCTTATCTGCCAACAGCCCATCGAGCTGCACATTTGGCCGATCAGCCAGGACAGCACGCCAGGCCCACAAAAGGAGATATTACGGTATCCACCAAAATGATGGATAGCGTTAAGACGATATTTCCCCGGTATATGCTTACCCAGACAAAGCTGCTGACATTTATCAAGCATTCTATTTTCCTCCAACTAATGAAGGTACTCAACTTAGAAATTTCATACCGGCAAAATACCCGATTGAAGTAAAAATAACCGTCCAGGCACTAGCTCCTATGAAGCAAACAAGCAAATATTTTTTGAATTGCATCGTGCTAATCCCGGAGATGTATCCGGCGATATGCCTTACACCAGGGATAAAATACGCAAGCAAGATCGTCCAGATTCCATATTTCGTGAACCATGATCTGACCTTCGAATAACGAGCGGGCGTTAACCCGATCCACTTCCCGAATTTTCCAATCAAAGTGTAGCCAATTTTTTTCCCAATGGTATAACTGACCGTCATCCCGATAATCGAACCTATTAAACCAAATATAATAGAAAGTGAGTAACTCATCACATGAGTAGAAGCTAAATAACCAACAAATATCATTAAAGCTTCATCTGGTAAAGGCATGCCTATGATTCCCAGCGACAACAATATGACAATAGCAAAATAGCCATATTGAGATATATATTCCATAGCCATTTCCATAGTCAATTACTTCCTGGCTGCAATCTTTTTCAATGAAGGGAATGGAATGCGGCTCACCATTAGCAATGATAGTACTCCAATCAAAATGATGAATAAATGCGGTTTAACCTGTTCGTTAAGTAATGATAAACAGGATAACAGGATTCCGGCGGCGGTGATGGGTAGCCCCGTAAATTTTTTACTGGGTGGCATTAAATTGAAACGAGCTAGTCGTAATGCGCCGCATGCCAGAAACAGGATAGCCGCGGCTGCTCCTAATCCTTGCATATCCGAGAGCTTGTAAAAAAAGATTAAATAAACGGGGGCCGCTCCAAAGGAAATTAAATCTGCCAAAGAATCCAGCTGTTTGCCGAACTCGCTGGTACAGTGCAGTAACCGTGCAAGCAAGCCGTCCAGTACATCAAAAAATGCAGCAACCGCGATCAGGGAGAGGGCCATCCTATACTGTTCTTGCACGGTGAACATTAAAGATACGGCACCTGCTCCGAGATTGATAAGCGTACATAGGGAGGGTATACAGTTCCTGATTATGCCTGTCATAAGGTCATCTCTCTTTCATCACGTGTTCTTAGTCTTCTGCTTCCTCTTGGAACTTATAGCCCGTTCCAATCACCGTACGGATAAAGCGGGATTCATAGCCAAGCTTAAATCTTAATTTCTTGATATGCGAATCAACAACCCGATTATCTCCATCAAACTCAAGACCCCATACCCGGCTGATGATTGCTTCCCGGGGAAAGACTATATTTTTGTTGTTCATCAGCAGCAGCAATATCTCATATTCCTTGGGCGTAAGCTCGACTTCCGTGCCGTCCACTTCCAATCGGCGAGCCAGAGTATTTAGTACTGCGGAGCCAAAAGCAAGCATATGCCCTTGGGGCTGATAATTCTCCGTTACCCGTTTCATCAGTGAATTGGCTCTGGCAATCAGCACTTTGGGACTGAACGGCTTGGTTACATAATCATCCGCCCCCAGCTCAAAGCCGTAAATCTTATCCTGATCCCCTGATTTGGCAGTAAGCAAAATGATTGGAACACCCGAACGGCTGCGGATTTGCCGGCATACCTCAAAGCCGTCCATCCGAGGCATCATAATATCAAGGATAATGAGGTTCGGATGCCAGGAATCGAACCAGCTGAGTGCATCTATCCCGTTATCGATTTCATAAACCTCCCAGCCATCCTGGGTAAAATAGTCCGAAATGACTTCGCGAATCCTTATTTCATCCTCGACAATAAGAACTTTATTTCCCATTTGTATCCTTCCTTCAACATGTCGAATTCATTATCAATATGGATCATTTTAACGGTATGATTTGTCCTTCATGTGCCCACCGTTACGTAGTGGAATAGTTATCTATGAAAGATCACAACAAAGCGGACTCCATCCGGCGTATTTTCTGCTGCATAATCATAGCCATGCAAGTCCAAAATTTGCTTGGCGATTGAAAGTCCTAGCCCTGTACCTCCTGTCTGCCTGCTTCTGGACTCCTCCCCTCGATAGAACCGCTCCCAGATTAGCTTCTGCTGCTCCTCCGGTATCTGCTCTCCTTTATTATCTATAAAAAGGATGCTCTTGCGGTCATCGCTTTGAACGACTATCGTAATTGTACTTCCTTCTTCAGCGTGTTGAATTGCATTCACAGTAAAATTCAAAATCACCTGTTCAATCCATTCAGGATCAGCCAATACAGGCAGCTCGTTGACAGGCACAACGATGATGCTCAGCTGTCTATTTCGCAGCAAATACACCAGCTTTTCCGAGATTCTCTCAACCATCTCGCTCAATAAGAAAGACTTTCTGCGCAATTGTATGGAGCCGGACTCCAATCTCGCCAGATCAAGCATGTCTTTTATCAACATCTCCATCTTTTCCGTTTCCTCGACAATAACAGACACATAGTGCTCCCGTTTATCCGGATTAACCCCGTCCTGCAAACCTTCTGCAAAACTTTTGACAATGCTAAGCGGCGTCTTCAATTCATGGGAAGCATTGGTAAAGAAGCTTTGCTGCGTCTTTTCCATCCTCTGCTTCTGTTCCATATCATTCTTTAGTTGCTGATTTGCTTCTCTAAGCTCACGAAGAGCCTTGTCTAAATTTTGCGACATGATCAGCATACTGTTGGATAGGCTGCCCAGCTCGTCATTTTGCTGAAGAGGCTTATTTGTGGAAAAATCCAGATGAACCATTCGTTTTGCCATCTGATTCAAGGTAATCAGTGGACGGGTCACAAATTTCGAGAAAAAGAACGATAAGCCCAAAATGAGACAGAAACCGCCAAATCCCAAATATATATAAAACAGGCGCAGCGCTTGATTAGCATCGCTTATTTCTTGAAGATTCGTAAGCGAGAACAGCAGCTCCATCTCCCCTGTTTCCTTCTTTATTGGCATGATCATGATGACATTCCGGGTTCCGCTCCATGGTTCAATCCACTCCATTTCCTGCGTTTTGGAAGCCATTAGCTCCTTTTTTTGCTCTTCGGACAATGGAAACCATTTGTATAACGCCTCGATAAGCAACCCCTGGCCCTGACCTCTGGTATTCAGGCTGGGCATAACAATGTCTGTCACAACTCCGGAGATCACAGTTCCTTCAGCCTCTATGATTTCCCCAATCTCTCCGGCACCTTGTTTATATAATTTTTCGGGATACATTACGGTTGACGGCTCTGTACTGCGATAATCTATCCTGCCCCAGAGCTTTAACATGTCGCCTTCTTGAATTTTCGCTGCGATTAATTCATTACTGTATAAATTTTTAAAAAAAGACATCGATACTATCACTTTTTGGCCATTCGCTTTCTTGATAATAATGTGCCAAGGGTCATCCATAATTAGGTTTCCATCCATATTAACGATTGCAAGCTGGCTTTTATTTCTGGCAATAAATTTAACGGCCTCACGTGAAAGCTTGTTAAAATCCCCCTCTTCATTAACGTAATAAGAAGCGAATTTTTCCAAATTTCGTTCCACATTTGTTATTTTATATTTTTGGTAGAAATCACCGAAAAACAGTAAATGGCAAAGAATGATCATCCCGTAAAAAATCGCAAAAAATATAACAGTTAGTATAAAAAGCTTTAGTGTTACTCCCGGTCTCTTCATAGCTTCTCCTTAGGACAGACTTAAGTTGACATAGAAATAATCTTATCCTGTTTCTTCGAAAATCTTATCAATAGCAAGTGTCTTTTATGTGTCCCGTACTAAAAGCTTGAGGTCGTTTCGTCTACTCTGTGCAATACAAGAAAAAGACCGTTCACTCTTGAACGGCCTGACTGAAGCAAAATCTCTATGGTTACTCCCTCATTCCGTTAAACTCTTTCTTCCGTTAGATATGTTTTGACAGATGGAGACTTGTAATGGGAGAACTGCTCCAGAATTCCTTGCGGAGTAGTGTCAGTAACGATCATAGAGCGGTATTTCTCCTGCATGAACTGTTCCCCTAGCATTCGATCAAACAAGGAAATAAGCGGATCATAATAGTGGTTAATGTTCAACAAGCCGCAGGGCTTCGAATGCAGACCGAGCTGTGCCCAAGTGAAGATTTCGAAATACTCCTCCATCGTCCCCGGACCTCCGGGAAGAGCAAGAAAGCCGTCCGATAGATCAGCCATTTTGGATTTCCGCTCATGCATAGATTCGACAACAATAAGCTCCGTCAAATTTTTGTGGGCAATTTCTCTACTGTCCAAAAAATGCGGAATCACACCAATTGCTTTACCTCCGGCATCTAATACTGCATCCGCAACCGCCCCCATCAAACCAACGCTCGCTCCCCCATAAATAAGGGTAATATTTCTTTCCGCCAGCTCTCTTCCCAGCATCATGGCATTTTCCTTATAAACCTCTGATGCTCCTTCACTTGATCCGCAAAATACTGCAATACTGTTCATGTCTTCTATACTCTCCTTAAGTTTAAGAATATCTGCCCGCCAATTTTCTCTGATGCGCTTCAAAAACCTCGGTTAACGATATATCATACTTATTTGCTATAACAATTAAATTGCCCAAAACATCCCCTAATTCTTCCGTTAAATTTTCTTTGTTCTCTTCATATGTTCCTGCTGCCTCATCCGGCCGGTCTCTGCCGATTTCAAGAGCACGTATAGCTCTGGCTACTTCTCCCGTTTCTTCAGCAAGAAATCCGATGCGGATAAAAATATCCAGACCGGACCAGTTTCTTTCGTCGTAATATTGCTTGACCCATTGTTGAAATTCATTAATGTCCATGGCTATTACTCCAATCATGAAATAAGATCATATGTTCGCCGTAATATTTTAGCATAGATGTTTTATAATGAACAGCTTGCAGCAATCCGGCCGGATATCTCACGGCATCCAAATTAACGTTACGACGATGATAACGGATCAAGCAATAAAGCCGGGAGTCTATCTATTAGCAGTGAACTTGTGTGTGCATCTCCAAAGTTCCATTCCATCTCCTCAACCCAATATGCCTTTCCTTGACGTACTGCTTCAAGCCTCGCCCATATTTCATAATCTGCAAGCTGATACGCTTGCTCACGAGACAAGTGGTCATGTGTCAGCACAATAAACATACGATCTCCTGCATAATCAGCTAATTGATCCGGCGTAATTTCGAGGAAGCTAATGCCTTGACGCAGTATGTCCGCAACACGTGGTGGTACTTGAAAGCCTGATTCATGATATAAGGTTACAGTCAAGCCTACCGTACCCATTACAAATAACCGCTGCCGATCTACAATAAACACCGCTGCACTTTCTTCGATTGGGATAGTTTCATGCACTCGTTGCCACATTGCTGTTCTTTGTGTACTATACGATTTCAACCACCGCTCTGCTGTGGTTCGTCTACCTAGCAGGTCGCCAAGCTTGAGCAATCGCTGCTCCAAAGGAGCAAATGTATTAAATGTTACCGTTGGTGCAACACTTGCAGCTTTATTGCATTGCAGTATATCACTACTGCCCAAAATAATTAAATCAGGCTGAAGCTGTGTTAATTGCTCTGTATCTATATCAAAACCTCCACCTTCTAGTGGTTGAAAACACGCCTTTAGCACATCATCCTTTTGCCACAAGTTGCTGCCAGCTACCGTGGATATCCCTAACTCTTGCAAGTCACCATACGTTTCACCATAAAAAATAATTCGCTGCGGATGAATTGGAATTTCTACCTCTCGGCCTATCCAATCTCGAACTGACACAGTTCCGCTAGAAGATGATTCAGCATATTGACGAGGTGTTTGTCCTGTACATTGGCGAAAACGCCGACTGAAATAATATTCATCTCTAAAGCCTGTCTGTTCTGCAATTTCACGCAAAGGATAACTGGAATTTCGGAGCCATTCCTTTGCCCGCTCAATTCGAATTGCATTCAAATAATCAAGTGGCTTTTTACCTGTGAGCTGCTGAAACAAAGCAGTATATTGATATTGCGGCATGTTAGCCAAGCCAGCTACTTGCTGAACTGTAATCCGTTGCTGATAGCAGGTTTGCATAAAATGAATAGTTTCTTCTACTAGCTTAGTATCGTTATTTTGAATTCCTTTACCTTGTTCATTATGTTCTATTAATAGCAGCATCAATTCCTGAAATTGCAGCTGTATTTTATAGCCTGATAGGAAATGATCGTTAGACTTCCCTATCTTCATTATTGTTTCTAAGCATTTATGTGTACGTGACAGTGGGTACGTAATGACTTGCTCTAGTTCTGCCATTGTTTCGCCATTCCAACGTGACGGTGTATCTCGCTGCATACCAATAGCTGTAAATTCCAAACAATGATAGGTCAAGCCATGTTCTAGTTCATTTTGTACTTTAAAGCTACATTCTGGAGGAAGTAGCAGCGCTGTACCGGGGAGTAAGCGCCATGAGCATTCCTCTGAGGATACTTCTGCTTGTCCCTTCATAGCTATAAGGAGCTTAAAAAATGGAACCGACAGATGTTCCTCTGCTTCGCCTTGTTTGTTTGTCTTTAACCGGGCTGTCTTTAAATAAAATAGCAAAACGTCGTTTGAACATACGAATTGTTCATGCTCCATCTAATCACTCCTTTATATTGATATCTTAAATATTTTACAAGTGCACGCTGTATTAAGCTATACAGTACTCGCAAAAAAGCCTCACTTCACCATCATAGCGAAGTAAGGCTAACTTGTTCATTACATGCAATTGCTGTACTTACTTATTATTAAGCAGCTTTGGTAGCTCCTGAAGCATTTCTCTTCTTGTATAAGCATCTGCATTCGATTTTTCAATCTCTAGACGATATACATGTCCTTTTTTCACCGCAGGCAACGTTTCCCATACAGAACTGCTCATTAATGATTCTGTAGACTTTTTCGCCTCTTCGGCAACAGGATCAAGAATAAAAATATGATCTCCTGCTAATTCCTGTATTGCCTCTGGTGAAATTTGGCGGAAGCCCTCGTTCGCATCCAATATTTCTTGGATACCTGCTGTTGGCTTAAATCCATCTTCACCATAAAGCAATTGAGGTAGACCTGAAATCGCCATAACAAACAAGCGATTACCAGGATAATACGTAAATACGGAGGCTGTTTCTCCTGGATTCACTCCAGCCGCATGCAATTGCTTCCACATTTCGGCAACCTGTGTGTTGTAATTCGCTAACCACTGACTTGCTTCTTGCTCCTTACCAAAAATATCTCCTAACTCAGTTATTCTATCATCCAAGGTACCAAATGTATTAAACATGATGGTAGGTGCGATTTGAGCAAGCTTCTCATATGCAGCTTCATCTGTATCCGCCACAAGGATAAGATCTGGATTTAGTGACAACACTTTCTCCAAACTAATAGGAAAACCAACGTCCTCTACGCTTGCCAGCTTATCGGCATATAAAGTACGAGAGACAGTATCACCAAATATCCCAACCGGATTAATGCCTAACTCTACCAAATCTCCCGTTGTCTCGCCTGCAAAAACAACCCTTTGAGGTGCAACAGGAATATTAACGGTATGGTTTTTATAGTCTGTATAGGAACGGACACCTTGATCAGCAGCTTGTTCAGCAGCTTTATCAGTGTTTGATGCTGCTGCTCCGTTCGTACTCTCTGTTTTCTCTGGAGTAGATGTATCACCTGCTTGGTTTGTATTTGTATTTCCGCTTGAACAACCTAATACCGCTGTACTTAGCATCACAAGTATCGCTAATGCAATCCAGATGGATTTTGTTTTCTTCATTCCTTCATTTCCCCCACACTATATTCTTTAATAGATAATGATTATCATTCTCTTTGAATAGAGTACGGTTTTCAGTTTAATAGCTCAATGGAGAAAATAAAAGTACCTTATTTTATTTTATACAAAAGTTACTTCTTCCAAGAAACTTGCGATAACCTTTAATTAATGCCCTCCAAGGCAGCAGCAATTCGCTCTAAAGCTTTTTGCAATATAGCTCTAGGACAAGCAAAATTGATTCTTTGGAATTGCTCTCCCCCGTCACCAAAAATATATCCGTCATCCAATGCGATTTTAGCTTGCTTCTGCATCAATTGCTGAAGCTCGGCAGCTGTGAAGTTATAATCACTAAAGTCGAGCCATGCCAAATACGTTCCCTCGGGGTTAATCATTTTGACTCTGGGCAGCCGTTCATTCAGGAATGCTTTAATTAACGCCAAATTATCCTGAAGGTAAACTATAAGCTGCTCGAGCCATTCTTCCCCCTGATTATAGGCTGCAATTTGGGCCACAGCGGCAAAGGAGCCCGGATCAATATCGATCGTACGCAGCTTGTGGTCTAATTCCTCCCTCAGCTTTTCATTCGGGATGATAATGTCAGACACATGAAGACCTGCAAGATTAAAAGTTTTTGAAGGCGATGTGCATATGATCGAGTTCATTCTGAATTCCTCGGAAACTTTTGCGAACGGAATGTGACGATTGGGCTTGTATATCAAATCCGAGTGGATTTCATCCGAAATAACGAGAACATCGTTTTTCACGCAGATCTCCCCAACTCGCTGGAGCTCTTCCAAAGTCCATACACGACCAACGGGATTGTGGGGACTACATAAAAACATCAGCTTCGTTCTGCTGTCCTGCGCCAATTTCTCCAGTTCAGCATAATTCATCTCATATCTGCCGTTATTCAGCACTAACGGATTGTTTGCGATATGCCGACCATTATTGTTGATTATATTGTAAAAGGGATAATAAACAGGGCTTTGGATGATGACTTTATCGCCTGGATTGGAAAATACATCTACAATAAAGTTAAGGGCAGGTATAATGCCCGGTGTGAAAAGAATCCATTCCTTTGTTATATCCCAATCATTCCTTCTTTTGTGCCAGTTAACCGCCGCCTCTAAAAAATCGTCACTCTTATGCCCGTACCCAAAAATACCGTGCTGTGCCCTCTGTGTCATGGCTTCAATAATTGGCTGAGCCACCTTGAAATCCATATCCGCAATCCACATAGGAATGCTATCTTCGTCTCCAAAGTTATCTTTAAGATGCTTTTTAGACCACTTAATAGAATCCGTTCCGCTTCGTTCAATCATTTCATCAAAATTATACCTAGGCATGATGTCTGCTCCTTAAGCTTTCTAATGTCGGAATGTGAAGCGCCGCTAAATCAATTTACAGCTTGAAAGGATGCTACGAACTAATAAAGTCCTTCATATAAAGGAAATTGAGACGTCATCTCATGTACATTTCCTAATATTTGATCTTTAACCGTCGAATTCTTAGGATTTTTTAGGGCAAGTCCAATAAGACGGGCAATTTCCTTCATTTCGTTGGGTCCTAATCCTCTGGAGGTTATAGCAGGTGTCCCGAAACGAATACCACTCGTTACTAACGGGCTTGCCGTATCATGAGGAATTGCGTTTTTATTAGCTGTAATCCCCACTTCGTCGAGTATGGTTTCAGCTTCTTTGCCTGTAAGTCCAATCGTACGCAAATCAACCAAAACGAGATGATTATCTGTTCCTCCCGTAACTACGATTAAGCCTTCATTCATTAACGCTTCAGCTAATACATTAGCATTTTCGAGAGTTTTTTTCATGTGGGTTTTGAAATCCGGCTGCAATGCCTCGCCAAATGCAACCGCTTTTGCCGCAATAATATGCATAAGCGGACCGCCCTGTGACCCGGGGAATATCGCTTTATCAATAGCCTGTGCCCATTGTTTACGACACATAATGAGACCACCTCTTGGTCCCCGCAGCGTTTTATGCGTTGTCGTCGTAACAAAGTGTGCATGCGGCACAGGGTTAGGATGCAGACCCGCCGCGACAATTCCAGCAATATGTGCCATATCCACAAAGAAAAGCGCCCCGATTTCAGCTGCAATTTGAGCGAACAACTCAAATTCGATGGTACGCGGATAGGCACTGGCACCAGCGACGATCATTCGTGGAAGATGCTTATGAGCGAGCTTTCTCACCTGATCAAAATCAACGCGACCCGTTTGTTGATCTACCCCATAAGGAACGAAATTGTAGAGCTTTCCGGAAAAATTCACCGGACTCCCGTGAGTGAGATGACCACCATGGGATAAGTTCATGCCCAAAATAGTGTCGCCAGGCTGAAGTGCAGCAAAATACACGGCCATGTTCGCTTGGGCTCCGGAGTGTGGCTGGACATTGGCATGCTCAGCCCCAAAAAGCTCTTTAACACGGTGAATAGCAAGCTCCTCGATAATATCAACGTACTCACATCCGCCGTAATATCTTCTTCCAGGATATCCTTCAGCGTATTTGTTGGTCAGTACCGTACCTGTCGCTTCCATAACAGCCGGGCTTACAAAGTTCTCGGATGCGATCAATTCTATTTTATCCTGCTGCCGTGCAAGCTCTTGCCTAATTGCATGCGCTACTGCTTTATCTTGTAGTTCCAAATATTTCATGAGTCTCTTCCTTTCAGTCTGCCAATTTAGTTATACATTCTTAAAAACGATTGTTTCTTGTTGCATAAGCAACTATTGTTATGTAGTATATCAATCAATGGATTGCCAAGAAGTATCCATATATTATTATCTTATCAATCCATACTTCCATCAGAAACACTGGAGGCGAATAAATGCTAAAGGTAAACCGAGATGATGAGCGTCCCATCTGGCAGCAGCTTCTGGATCAAGCCATCCATCATATTACTACCGGAAAATGGCCGCCGGGCGAATTGCTGCTCCCCTCCCGCGAGCTCGCTCCATTGATTGGCGTTTCACGCTCAACCATACAAATTGTTTACGAGGAATTATACAGCCGCGGCTATACTGTAACCTCCCGTCGCGGCGGGACAAGAGTCAGCGAATGGACATATGCGGCTCGCCCTTCAGAGAGTGCTTCGACACCAGGGCCTGTCCTCCCCGAATTACCTTTATTAAACGCTGCAACCCGTCATTTGCACAGCTGGTTCGGAGACAAGGAAAATCAAAAAATAGAGATCGATTTCAGTCCTCACGAGCCTTATTTGGACGGGCACTTCCAAAAAAATTGGAGACAATCATTTTTACAGGCCTCCACAAAAACAGATCTGAACAGTTGGGCTTATGGCGACGCCTACGGATTCCAGCCGCTTCGGGAGCAGATTCAGCGTTATTTGTCACTTGAGCGGGGGATTCATGTAAATATTGATCAAATCATATTGACCTCAGGCGCACAGCATAGCATCGATTTGATCGCCCAGGCCCTTTTAGAGGAAGGAGCAACGGTTTCAGTTGAAGATCCCGGCTTCCCCGCAGCCTGGTTGGCGATGAAGCATCGGCGAATGCAAGTTGTTTCCGTTCCGGTGGATGAGTACGGGCTATGTGTAGAGCGTATACATTACGGGTCCAAGCTTGTGTATGTTACACCATCGCACCAGTGTGCGGTTGGAGTTATTATGT
>RCUU01000722.1_pt1 | contig 17498 bp, 17 predicted proteins | sample 2166211 | NCBI WGS metagenome assembly RCUU01 (sample SAMN09932620, study PRJNA488358) | compost metagenome | feature: garden; material: soil; isolation source: compost soil in phenylacetic acid-enriched culture | place: Germany: Experimental Botanical Garden Goettingen | collected 2016-01-27
CAACAGCCGTTGCTCGACTTTGCCCGTAAGCACAACATGGCATTGACCGCCTACAGCCCGTTGGCCCGCAACAAGGTCTCGAGCATTCCCCAGCTATGCCGGATTGCTGAAAAGCATGGCGTACTGCCAACCCAGGTCGCGCTCAAGTGGCTGCTCGATCAAGCCAACGTGGCAGCCATCCCCAAGGCCAGCAGCAAGGCCAACCAGCTAAGCAACCTGGCCTCGCTTGAACTCGAACTGGATGATGAAGACCGCCGGGTGATTGCGGCATTGCCCAAGGACCAACGCATGGTCAGCCCTGAGTTTGCGCCGCAGTGGGATAGTTGAGCTTCCCGGACAACCTCGCTGTAGCAGCTGCCGCCATCGTTGCCCAGGGGATGAGGATCAGAAATCGAAGAACACCGTCTCGCCTTCGCCCTGGATGCGAATGTCGAACTGATACGCCAACTTGCCGGCCACTTCACAGCGACGGGCCACCAGTGTTTCGCGGCGCTGGGGTTGTTCGATCAGGTTGAGCACCGGGCACTTGGCGTTGGCTTCGCCTTCATCATCGAAATACAGCCGGGTTTGCAGGTGGATGTTGATGCCACGGGCAAACAGGGTGACGTTGATGTGCGGCGCCATCGGTACGCCGGCGGCGTTGTTTACCACGCCCGGCTTGATGGTGTGCAAGGTCCACTCGCCGGCATCGAAGGTCGTCGCGGTGCGGCCAAAGCTGTTGAACGGCTTTTCCAGGTTGTAATCGCTGTCGTAGCGGCCGGCATGGTCGGCTTGCCAGAACTCCAGGAACGAGTCGCGCACCAGGTGGCCGTTACCGTCGTAGACATTGCCGAAGACCAGGATGTGCTCGCCTGGCGCACCGGGCTTGGCCATCTGGTTCCAGATTTCCGCGTCGCGAGTCGGGTTGCCCGCCGCTTCCAGCGCCAGGCCGATATGCACGTAGGGGCCAGCGGTCTGCGAAGGGGTTTCAGGCAGCAATTCAATAGGCATTGGCGTGCTCCTCAGCAGTTTTCGAAGTGGGTCTTGCGCTGGCCGCGCAGAATGATGTCGAAGCGATAGGCCAGGCAATCCATCGGATTGGCGCTGGCCATGTCGAGCTTGGCGATCAGGCTCTGCACCGCGTCGGGGTTGGCGATCGACTTGACGATCGGGCACATCGGGATCAACGGGTCGCCTTCGAAATACAGCTGGGTGATCAGGCGAGTCGAGATCGACGGGCCGCTGATGGAAAAATGAATGTGCGCCGGGCGCCAGTCATTCGGGCCGTTGCGCCATGGATACGGGCCTGGCTTGATGGTGCGGAAGCTGTAGTAGCCCTCGCTGTCGGTCAAGGCCCGGCCGACGCCGCCGAAGTTGGGGTCCAGGGGCGCCAGGTAGCGGTCGTTCTTGTGCCGGTAGCGGCCACCGGCATTGGCTTGCCACATCTCCACCAGGGTATGCGGGATCGGCTTGCCGTACTGGTCGCACACGCGACCGGCCACGATGATGCGCTCGCCGATGGGCAGGCCGCCATTGTTGAAGTTCAACAGCAGGTCGTTGTCATGCTGGCCAAACTTGAGGTGCGAAAAATCCGGGCCGGTGGCTTCGCTGGCCGACTGCGGGATGCTGACCAACGCCTGGCGCGGGGAGCGGGCAATGGAGGTCTTGTAGTCGGGCGTCAGCGCCTTGGGGTGCCAATTGCGATCGCGGATGATGAAGCGACTGGTGTCTGCGGCAGACATGTCGTACTCCTGTTGTTGGATTTCTGGAGTGCCCTCAGGCAGGCATGACAGCAGTGTCTGGCAATTAAAGCCTGCTGAATATTGAAAAGACGCGCCCCATCCATAACTCCATGGTTATGGATGGCTGAGTCAACCGCACAGCCCAAAACCTTGGACTAACCTTTACCTTCATGCCGTATCAGATCAAGGACAGCTCAAGAGGAAGCCCTCATGCTTTGGAAGAAAGGCAGGCGCAGCGATAACGTGGTCGACGCGCGAGGCGAAGACAGCGGCGGCGGCGGCATGCGCATGGGCGGCAAGGGCTTGAGCCTGACGGCCGTGCTGGTGATCGTCGGTATCGGCCTGCTCACAGGGCAGGACCCGATGCAGATCCTCGGCCAGTTGACCGGCCAGATGGACCAGGCAGGGACCCAGGTCGACAGCGGCCCGCGCAAGGCGCCACCGGCCAACGACGAGCAGGCCGAATTCGTGCGCAGCATCCTCGGCGACACCGAGGACACCTGGCGGCAGATTTTCCAGGCCGGCGGCAAGCAGTATAAAGACCCGGTACTCAAGCTTTTCAGCGGCCAGGTCAACTCCGCCTGCGGCTTCGCCACCTCAGCCACCGGCCCCTTCTATTGCCCGGCCGATCAGGTGGTGTACCTGGACATGGAGTTCTTCCAGGAGATGGAGCAACGCTTTGCCGCCGCCGGCGACTTTGCCCAGGCCTATGTGATTGCCCACGAAATCGGCCACCACGTGCAAACCCTGCTGGGGGTGTCGGCCCGCGTGCAGTCCGCACGCCAGCGCGGTGAGCGCATGGAAGGCGACAATGGCTTGCTGGTGCGCCAGGAATTGCAGGCCGATTGCCTGGCCGGTGTCTGGGCCTACCAGGCGCAAAAGCGCCTGAACTGGCTGGAACCGGGCGATGTCGAGGAAGCCTTGAACGCCGCCAACGCCATCGGCGATGACCGCTTGCAACAGCAGGGCCGGGGCCGCGTCGTGCCCGACTCCTTCACCCATGGCACCTCGGCCCAGCGCGTACGCTGGTTCAAGACCGGCTTCGCCCAGGGCCAGGTCACCCAGTGCGACACCTTTGGTGCCAGCAGCCTGTAGTCAACCGAGCAGTCGGGCCAGGGCGCGGCAATCGGCGGCGTGCCAATCGGTCAATTCCGGCCAGGGGTTGTCCGCCAGGTTGACCAGCACTGTGCGGGTACCGGCAGCGCGCCCGCAATCCAGGTCGAAACGGTAATCGCCGACCATCACCATGGCACCGGGGGCAACGTCCCAAGCTTCGGCCAGCTTCAGCAGGCCACCCGGATGGGGCTTGGGTGGCGCTTCGTCACGGCCCAGCACATCCTCTTCGGCAAAACAGTCGGCAATGCCGATGGCTTGCAAGGTGATATGCGCCAGCTCGCGGGCATTGCGTGTGAGGATGCCCAGGCGATAGCCGCGCCCGGCCAGTTCCCGCACCAGCTCCACCGCGCCCTCGGCCGGGCGCGAAGCCACGGCCAGGTCGCGTTCATGTTCGAGCAACCAGGCATGCTTGGCCGCCGCCTCATCGGCCGGCAGTGCCGCCAGGTGCGTGAGGATATCGTGCTCGGCGGGAATACCCAGGGCCTCGCGGATGGCGGCAAAATCGTGCACGGCCACGGTCAGGGTGCCGTCCATGTCGAACACCCAGTGGCGAATGTCGGCCAGGCTCATGCCCAATCCTTGCGATGACGGATCAAGCCTTCCTGGGTTGCCGAGGCAACCAGTTGGCCCGCGCGGTTGTAGATGCTGCCACGGCAGAAGCCGCGGGAATTGCCGGCCCAGGGGCTGTCCATGGCATACAGCAGCCAATCGTCGGCGCGCAGGTCGTTGTGGAACCACAGCGCATGGTCGAGGCTGGCGATCTGCATGTCCTTGTGCCAGACCGACTTGCTATGGGGCAACAGCGAAGTCGTCAGCAAGCCGAAGTCCGAAGCGTAGGCCAGGATGTATTTGTGCAGGGCCGGCGAGTCTGCCAGCAAGCCATCGGCGCGGAACCAGGCGTACTTGATCGGGTCGCCCGCCGCCGGGTTGTACGGGTCTTTCTCGGTCACCGGGCGCACTTCGATCGGCTTGGCGCACAACAGCTTTTCACGGATGTGCTCGGGGATCTGGTCGGCCATCTTCTCGAACAACTCCAGTTCCGTCGGCAGGTTTTCCGGGCCAACGACGTGCGGCATCTGGCCTTGGTGTTCGAAGCCTTCTTCGTCGTACTGGAACGACGCACTGCACGTAAAGATGGTCTGGCCCTTCTGCACCGCCGTCACTCGGCGGGTGCTGAAACTGCCGCCATCGCGTACCCGGTCCACCTGATACACCACCGGCAGGCTGGCATCGCCCGGGCGCAGGAAATAACCATGCAACGAGTGCACGTGGCGGTCCTGTTCCACGGTCTGGCTGGCCGCCGAGAGCGATTGCCCCAGTACCTGCCCGCCGTACAACTGGCGAAAACCCAGGTCCTGGCTACGCCCACGGAACAGGTTTTCCTCAATGGATTCCAGGCTCAGCAAATCGACCAGATCGTCCAACACATGGCTCATTCAAGATTCTCCTAAGATTCGGTGGCTGCCGGGGCTGGCGAACGCGAGCAACGCTCCAGCGCTACTTGATCCCCGTGCGGCCCGGTTTGAAATCATACAGCCTTTTGTCTTTCAGCCATGCAGGGTCTCCAGCCATTGCGCACGGTTGATGCGATACAGCACATGGGGGCGCAGAGGATCATCGGCAGCCAGGCGGGGATGGTCGAAATCACCGGCGAAGTCGCGCTGCATGCCGATGGCCTGCATGACTTTCTGCGACGGCGTATTTTCGCGGGTGGTAAACGACACCACTTCATCCAGCCCCAATTGGCCAAAGGCGCAGCGCAGAGCCGCCCATGCCGCTTCGCTGGCAAAGCCCTGGCCCCAATGGCGCTTGGCCAGGCGCCAGCCAATTTCGACCGCCGGGGTAAATGCTGCATCGAAACCCACGTTGAGCAAGCCGGTGAAACCAATGAAGGCACCGCTATCATTGCGCTCCAGGGCCCATAGACCGAAACCGTATTCGGCAAAATGCCCTCGTATTCGCCCGATCAATGCAGCGCTTTCAACCCGGCTCAAGGGCGCGGGAAAGTAGCGCATCACCTGCGGGTCGGCGCACAGCCTGGCAAATTCAGTCAGATCATCGTCGTGCCACTGGCGCAACAGCAATCGGGGGCTTTCGAGTTCCAGAATAGGGGTCATTCACACGCTCCTGTTCGCTGCAATTGAGTGTAAGCGCTGGCAAGCAGCAGGCCGCAACTGGCAAGATCCCGTTAACAGCCCTTGCTTGAATCCATCATGGCCCTGCCCCTGATCTACCACGACGACTACAGCCCGGCGTTTCCAGCCGAGCACCGCTTCCCGATGGACAAGTTCCGCTTGCTCCACGATCACCTGATCGACAGCGGCCTGACCACCGAGCAGGCACTGCTGCGCCCGCAGATCTGCCCCAACGACATCCTCGCCCTGGCCCACGACCCGGCCTACATCGCCCGCTACATGAACGGCGAACTGTCGCGCGAAGACCAGCGCCGCCTGGGCCTGCCCTGGAACGAGGCCCTGGCCCGGCGCACCGTGCGTGCCGTCGGCGGCTCGTTGCTGGCCGCCGAACAGGCGCTGCAACACGGCCTTGCCTGTCATCTGGCAGGCGGCACCCATCATGCTCATTATGACCATCCGGCCGGTTTCTGCATTTTCAACGACCTGGCCGTGATCAGCCGCTACCTGCTTGAAAGCGGCCGCGTCGGCCGGGTGTTGATCTTCGACTGCGACGTTCATCAGGGCGACGGCACCGCACGCATCCTCGAACATACGCCGGATGCCATTACCGTATCGCTGCATTGCCAGCAGAACTTCCCGGCGCGCAAGGCACAGAGCGACTGGGACATTCCCCTGCCCCGGGGCATGGGTGACCATGACTACCTCAAGGTGGTCGACGATGCCTTGAACTACCTGCTGCCGCTGTACCGGCCAGACCTGGTGCTCTACGACGCCGGTGTGGACGTGCACAAGGACGATGCCCTGGGCTACCTGCAATTGACCGACGCAGGCGTTGCCGCCCGCGATGAAAGCGTGCTGCGCCATTGCCTGGGCCGGGACATACCGGTGGTCGGGCTGATTGGCGGCGGCTACAGCAAGGATCGAATGGCCCTCGCCCGTCGCCATGGCATTCTCCATCACAGTGCCCAGCGGGTGTGGGAACAGGGCATGTCATAAGTTACCCACACTGGCTGTGGAGCGGCCTGTGGATAACCTGAGCGAAAGCTCGTTGCGGTCCCACGGGCTCTGGCTCGTAGCGCGCTGTATGTTTTTTGCTCACTGCCTGTAGGCATCCGCCTCGGGTACAATCGGCGGCTTACTTTCGCAACGTGCAGCTCGCCATGACCGATACCAGCCCTTCGCACCCTTCCCATGTTGTCATCATCGGCGGCGGCCCGGCCGGCCTGATGGCGGCCGAGGTGCTGAGCCTCGCCGGGGTCAAGGTCGACCTGTACGATGGCATGCCGTCGGTGGGGCGCAAGTTTCTCCTGGCGGGTGTGGGCGGCATGAACATTACCCACTCCGAAGCCTACCCGGCGTTCCTCTCGCGCTATGCCGAACGGGCCAAGCACATTGCGCCGTTGCTCGCAGACTTCGATGCCGACCGCCTGTGCCAGTGGATTCACGGCCTGGGTATCGACACCTTCATCGGCAGTTCCGGCCGTGTATTCCCCACCGACATGAAGGCGGCGCCGCTGTTGCGCGCCTGGCTCAAGCGTCTGCGCGATTCGGGCGTAGTTATCCACACCCGGCACCGTTGGCTCGGCTGGAACGACGACGGCTCGATACGGATCAGTTATCCACAAGGCGAGCTGGCACTCAAGGCAGACGCAGTGGTACTGGCGCTGGGGGGCGGCAGTTGGGCCCGACTGGGTTCCGACGCCGCATGGCTGCCCTGGCTTCTGGCCAAGGGTGTTAGCGTGGCGGCGCTGCAGCCAGCCAATAGCGGTTTCGAAGTCACGGCCTGGAGCCCGTTGCTACGCGACAAGTTTGCCGGCGCGCCGCTGAAGAACATCGCCCTGAGCCTCGCGGGACAGCCACCGCGGCTGGGTGAGTGCGTGCTGACGGCAGGCGGCATGGAAGGCAGTTTGATCTATGCCCTGTCGGCGCAAATCCGCGAACAGATCAACCAGGACGGCAGCGCTACCCTGGTCCTCGACCTGTTGCCGGGCAAGCCTGTGGACAAGATCATCGCTGCCCTGAACAAGCCACGCGGCTCGCGGTCAATGGCCAAGCACCTGCACAGCCAACTGGGGCTCGATGGAGTGAAGGCGGCGTTGTTGCATGAATTGACCAGTAAAGAGAGCTTTGCCGACGTGGAACAATTGGCGCGGGCGATCAAGGCATTGCCGGTGACGTTGGTGCGGCCGCGCCCGCTGGACGAAGCCATCAGCACAGCCGGCGGCGTAGCCTTCGAGGCGCTGGATGAGCGGTTGATGCTCAAGCAGGTGCCGGGCGTTTTTTGTGCGGGGGAGATGCTGGATTGGGAAGCGCCGACAGGGGGGTATTTGTTGACGGCGTGTTTTGCCAGTGGGCGTAAGGCGGGGTTGGGGGTGTTGGAGTGGTTGCGGCGGTGAGGCCCTTCCCCTCACCCTAACCCTCTCCCTTAGGGAGAGGGGACTGATCTCAGGTGATCATGAGATATTGGCCTTAACACAAATCTGCTCCCTCTCCCCGTGGGGAGAGGGTTGGGCGGTCCGGTGAGGGGGCTACGCGCTCAAGGCTTACGCTTACGCGGCCCGGTATTGAATACCGGCACCTTGCGCACGGGTTTGACCGGCGGTGCTTCCGCCACCGTATCGCCGCTGTCCATCCAACGCCCCAGGCTCTTCTTGCCGCCCGACTCCTTGGGTTTCTTCGGCTTCTTCGGTTTCTTCAACACCTGCCCGCTGGCGTCTGTCACCGGCACCCGGTGCTCCGGTATGAAATCCGGTTCTTCGTGGCGTGGCAGGGTCTTGCGGGTCAGCATCTCGATGGCCGAAAGCATATTCACTTCATCGGCGCACACCAGCGAAATGGCCTCGCCGGTCGAACCGGCCCGGCCGGTGCGGCCGATACGGTGGATGTAATCCTCGGCCACGATCGGCAGGTCGAAGTTGACCACCAATGGCAGGTCTTCGATGTCCAGCCCGCGCGCGGCCACATCGGTGGCCACCAGGATCTGCGTCTCGCGCGCCTTGAAGCTGTCCAGCGCACGCTGGCGCGTGGCTTGTGGCTTGTCGCCGTGAATGCCATCGGCGTTCACGCCCTGGCCTTGCAAGCGCTCGACCAACTGGTCGACACCATTGCGAGTCTTGGCGAACACCAGCACCTGCTTCCAGCGTTGCTTGCGCAGCAGGTGGCTGAACAGCTCGGGCTTGCGCTTCTTGTCCACCGGCACCACCCATTGCTTGACGGTGCTGGCCGCTTCGTTGCGCGGGCTGACTTCGATGCTCAACGGGTTATCCAGCATCTGCTCGGCCAACAAGCGAATGGGGTCGGAAAAGGTCGCGGAGAACAGCAGCGTCTGCCGGCGCTTGGGCAGCGCTGCATAAATATCGCGCAGCTCTTCGCTGAAACCCAGGTCGAGCATGCGGTCGGCTTCGTCGAGCACCAGCGCCTGCAACTGGGAGAACTTCACGGCGTTCTGGCGGTACAAATCCAGTAGGCGGCCCGGCGTCGCCACCAGCAGGTCGACACCCTTGCGCAGCTTCATCATCTGCGGGTTGATGCTGACGCCGCCGTACACCGCATAGGTGCTCAGCGGCAAGTGCTCGGCATATTCCTGGATATTGGCATGCACCTGTTCGGCCAATTCGCGGGTCGGTACCAGCACCAGCGCACGCGCCGAATTGCTGGCGACCTTGGCCCCTTCCATTGTCAGGCGTTGCAACAGTGGCAACGCGAAACCGGCCGTCTTGCCAGTACCGGTCTGTGCCGCCGCCATCAGGTCGCGGCCAGCCAGTACGGCCGGGATCGCTTGCGCCTGCACGGGCGTCGGCGTGTTGTAGCCGAGGGTTTGCAGGGCACGCAGCAAGGGTTCAATCAGGCCAAGTTTGGCGAATGTCATGGGAATACCGTCAAAGAGTTCAGCAATGCGCGCAGTTTACCTGTCCACAGCCCTTACTGCTTGCGCCATTGCGGCAAGCCGATCAATACCACCGCGCTGATGATCACGGCCATGGCCAGGCATTCCACGACGCCGATCTGCTCGCCGGCGAACACAATACCCAGCATCACCGCCACGGCAGGGTTTACATAGGCATAGCTGGTCGCCGCGGCCGGGCGCACGTGCTTGAGCAGGAACATGTAGGCACTGAACGCCAGGATCGAGCCGAAGAACACCAGATAAGCCAGCGCACCCCAACCGGCGGCAGTAGGCATCTGTGCCATGCGCTCACCGCTCAGGCCACTGGCGATCAACAGGGCAACACCGCCGACCAGCATCTCGGCAGCGCTGGCCATCGGCCCCTGGGGCAAGGGCAAGTATTTGCTCCAGATCGAACCAAAGGCCCAGGAAGCGGCGGCGAACAGGATCAAGGCCGCGCCCAATGGGCTGGACTGCAGGTTCGAACCCAGGTTGAGCAAGCCGATGCCGACCAACCCGAGGACGATCCCGGCCCATTCCAGGCGCGTGTTGCGGTGGCCCCAGAACAGGCCGAACAACAACGTGAACAACGGCACGGTGGCAACCGCCAGGGCTGCAACACCCGAAGCTACGCCCGCGTGTTCGGCGACGGTCACCCCGCCGTTGCCGCAACTGAGCAGCAGTATCCCGATCATGCCCGCGGCCTTCCACTGCGGCCAGGTCGGTGCCGGCACCCCGCGCCAGCGCAAAAAGCCATACAACAGCACGCCGGCAATCACGAAGCGCACGCCCGCCATCAGCAGCGGCGGCCAGGATTCCACGCCGATACGAATGACCAGGTAGGTCGATCCCCACACTAGGTACAAGGCGAGAAAGGCGCCGATCAACAGCAAGGGAAAGTGACGAGAGGGAGGCATGCGGAGCTCGCAAACAATTTTTCGGAGCGTTAGTTTAGAAAGGCAACGGGGCGAAAATAAGTCGCCAAGCCTTTTTATGACAAGATTTGTCTTACGAATAAAAGGATTTCAGGCGCAGCAGCCTTGTTTTCGAAACTCACGCCAGCGCCACTGGAACGAATGGATCGTGGCGTCCAGCGCCATCGAGAAGCGCGTGCCGCTGGGCCACCTGGAAAGCAACGGCAAGAAAGCTAGCCGCGATGGCGCCGCAGCGCTTCGCCAATCTTGGCCGCCGGGACTTTCTGCAAGGTGCACAGTAATTGGTGCGAAACCTGCCCCAGGCCATGGGTCTGGCGCAGCTCGGTGGCCAAGTGCTGGAGCAGGTTGGCCGCCATCTCTGCATCGGCCATGGCCCGGTGCGCCTTGCCGGTGTCGGGCAGGTTGGCCCAGCGGGTCAGGGTACCGAGCTTGTGATTGGGGGCAGCAGGCATCAGCCGCCGCGCCAGCAACATCGAGCAGGCGAAGCTCTGGCTGCGGCTGCGGCGGATCTGCGCCAGTTCGTAGTCCCAGAACTTCTGGTCGAATGACGCGTTGTGCGCCAGCAGTGGTGTATCGCCGACGAATTCCGCCACTTCATTCATGACCTGAGCCACGGGCGGCGCACTGCGCACCATGGCCGTGGTGATGCCGGTCAGGCTGGCAACGAAACCCGGGACCGGCAAGCCGGCGTTCATCAAGCTCTGGTAGCGTTCGACAATGCGCCCCTGTTCAAGCATGACCACGGCGATTTCCGTGGCCCGGCAATGGGCACCCGGAGAGATCCCGGTGGTTTCGAAGTCGATGACGGCGATACGTTCCAAACGGCTAGAACCTCAATGAAAACTTAGTTTTTCAACAACAACGGGCCTTCGATCGGCACGTAGCGGCTGGCGGCGCGAATCAGCGAATTGGCGGTCAGCCCCGGCACCCCGTAGGCCACCGCCTCGACCCCATGCTTGGTAATGATGCGTTCGAGCAGCAGGTCGAAGTCGCCATCACCGGAGGCCAATACGACCTCATCGACATGGTCGGCGGCATCCATGATGTCGATGGTTATACCTACGTCCCAATCGCCCTTGGCCGAGCCGTCGCTGCGCTGGATGTAAGGCTTGAGCTTTACCGTGAACCCCAGGTTGCGCAGGATCTGCTGGAACTGTTGCTGCTTGCTGTCGCCGCGGTCGATGGCATAGGCATAGGCTTCGACAATCTGCCCGCGCTGGCTGATATCGGCCCACAGGGCGGCGTAGTTGAAGTGGCAGCCATACGCCTGACGCACGGTGTAGTAGAGGTTCTGGACATCGGCGAACACCGCTATTTTTTTCACCGCACACCCTCTCTGGCGCCGAGGCGCTCCAGCTGGCCACTGAAACTCAGGGCCGATTCGGCGCCCAGTATGCCAGCCTCACGGTAGGTACTGTGAATATCGGGTGCAGGAACTGCACCCGAACGTCGGCAAACCGATCAGACAAACGTGTCGTCGTCGGAGAAGAAACCACCGTCATCGCTGTAGTCTGTGCCCATGAAACCGCCCTGATCGCTACCCGTATCGTTACCAACCAGCTGTTGTTGCTCGTTGCCCCAACCGCCGTCGCTGGCCGGGCTCGGTTCTTCCTTGATCACTTCGACCACTTCCTGGGGCTGCGAATTGTGGTTGAACAGGCTGCTGATGCCTTGGGCCAACATGACGCCGCCAGCCACGCCGGCAGCTGTCTGCAGGGCTCCACCAAGGAAACTGCTACCGGCCCTTGCAGGTGCGGCGGCCGGTGCAGGTGCATAGCCCTGGGGTGCTGGATTGCCGAACGCGCGCGAAGGCTCGCGCCAGCCACCGCCCGAGGCCGCCGGGGCAGCTGTCTGGGCCGGTGCGGACTGGGCTGCACGGGTGCCACTGCCAAAGAGGCTCGAGAGGAAACCACTATTGTTGCCATTGTTGGGCGTTGTCGCGGCTACTTGAGCCCTGGCGTCATTCAAGTCCTTTTGTAACTGTTTGTTTTGTTGGTCCAACTGCTTGAGCGCAGCTTCCTGCACCAGGATCACCTGGGCCATGTAATAAGGGGCACTGGGCTGCGCGGCCATCTGCTCCATGATCCGGGCCTGAGCCTGGGCGTCACGCGGGGTGGATTGCTCTTCGGCCTGTTTGAGCCGGGAAAACAGGCCATCGATCAGGGTTTGTTCTTCGCTGTTCATGGCGACCTCTCAAATTGCCGGGAAAAATCGGATACGCAGGGGGTAATGGGGGACGCCGCCGGCGCTTTCAACGCAAAGGCCCATGAAACTTTTGTCATGCCTGGCGGCCCTAAGGTTGGACCGCTGCAATGCATGGGCTAAAGTGACGGCCTGCCTTTTTCCCTACGATATCAATCGATGAATCCGCTAAGCGTCTTGCGTGACTCCCTGTACTTCTTTCGCCGCAACCTGGCGAGCATCACTCAATTGTGCCTGCCATTGGTCGTCCTCGAATCGGTGTGCAAGCAACTGGTGGAACAAGCCGTCGGCACCGAGGCGTCGCCCGCCTACGGCATATTGGTCGGCCTGTTGTTCTACCCGTTGTACACGGCTGCCCTGATCCTCTTTCTCGACGCACGCAGCCAAGGCCGCGAGCCGCAAAAACGTGACCTGCTGGCCATGGCCCTGCGCCTCTGGCCGACCTTTGCCCTGCTGGCGGCCATGAGCACCTTGCTGATCATGCTCGGGGTGTCGATGTTCGTACTGCCCGGCATGTGGGTGATGATCAAGCTGGTCTTCGCCGAATACCTGCTGGTGCTGCGTGGGCTGACGCCATTGGCGGCAATGCGCGAAAGCTTCCAGCTCACTCAGGGGCACTTCTGGCGCATCCTGGCCTGCATCCTCAGTGTATTGGCGCCCTTGTGGCTGCTCGATGGCCTGAGCCTGATGGTCTATCCCGCACCGCGTGAGCCCCTGCTGGGCCTGCTGTTCGACAGCGTCAGCAGCTTCCTGCAATTGTTCACCAGCGTGGTGCTGTTTCGCCTGTTCATGCTGATTACCGAACCCGCCACCAGCAGCCCGGCACAATGACGTGGGCGCTCTAGTCAGATATGCTCGGGGCATTGTGCAACGCTAAGCCGAGCCGATGACCCGACGACTGCGCATTACCCTGCTGGTATTCCTGCTCCTCACCGTTTCGCTCTGGTTGCTGGCCTGGAATCTCAGCTGGCACCCCGAAGCGCGCGAAACGGTGCCGGTCGCCTGTCGCAGCCAGGCGCCGCTGCTGGTGCCGGGCCAGGCACTCAAGGTGATGACCTGGAATGTCCAGCACCTGGCCGGCAAGCGTTACGTATTCTGGTACGACCTGGACGACGGTAGCGGCCAGGATGAACGCGCCACCCCCGAAGACCTGGCCTACAACCTCGATGAAGCGGCCCGGGTGATCCGCGCCGAGCAACCGGACATCGTCCTGTTGCAAGAACTCGACAACGGCGCCAAGGCCAGCGACTACCACGACCAACTGGCACTGTTGCAGGAACGCGTCGTCGATCTCTACCCCTGCTCTGCCCAGGCATATGACTGGAAGGCGGACTTTGTGCCCAACCCGCATATCTTCGGCAGCGTCGGGCGCACACTGGCGACGCTCAGCCGTTACCAGATCAAACAGGCCGAACGCCTGCAATTGCCGGAGCCGGACAACAACCCCCTGACCAACCTGTACCAGCCCCGGCGGGCGCTACTCACCACTTACCTGCCGCTGCGCGACGGTGGCCCGTTGGCCGTGCTCAACACCCAACTCGACCGCCATACCGCGGGGCGCGATATCCAGCGCCAGCAGATCGAGGCCATTGCCGCAGTGCTGGACAAACTCGAAAGCCAGGGCACGCCGTGGCTGATCGGCGGCGACTTCAACCTCTTGCCGCTGGGCCAGCAGCGCCGCCTCAAGCCCGAACAACGCCACCATTACGCCAGCGACAGCGAATTGCACCTGCTGTGGGACAAGTACCCGATAATCCCGAGCAATGCCGAGGCCAGCGGCGCCGACCGCGCCGACTGGTTCACCCATTTTCCCAATGACCCCGAACTCAAGGCACCGGACCGGACCCTCGACTACCTGTTGCACAGCCCTCGCATCCAGCGCGTGGCCGCCAAGGTACGCCAGGAGGACACCCTGCAGATCTCCGACCACCTGCCGCTGCTGGCGCAGTTCCTGCTGCCAGGAGCGCGCTGAAGGTTACATGAGTGGCCTGCGCGTACGCGCGTGAGGTGAATCTGCCATTTCACACCAGAACCCATGACTTGGATGTCCAGGCTTATCGGCGCATGGCACACTACCGGCCGCGTCTGGCCAAACCATCGTGCTGGCCATGGATAGGACAAGGAACAGCAATGAAGATTGGCCATGCTCCGTGCCGCTGCAGCGAAACGATCCTGGAGCGCTACCCATGAAGGTGTTTGCACTGAGTGTCGGGATCGGCCTCCTGGCGGGCCAGTTTCTCACCGACACATTGGCTGATTTTCTATGCCTGATCGCCGTGAGCATGGCGATGGCGTGGGTCATCATGCATTTCGTTTCATTTGGAAAACGAATGCTCGTGGCCATGGGCGCGTACTGCCTGGCCATCATGGTCTCGTCCAGCCACATGGATGACCTGGTTGAGTTGGTACAACGAGGTCTCTATGTTCACGCTATTGGAGAACTGCCCGAGGTATTGATCGGCGGCTTGATGGTGCCCGCTGTAGCCATGTCCGCCGTTTTCCTGGGCACCATGCTCAAATAAGCCCGGCGGTGTCGTCGACGGTCTGTACGGTGTTGCCCATGTTTAAACCTTGCGCGGTTTGACCCGCGCGGTGGCCTCGGCCACCAGTGGGTCATCGGGCCAGTAATGCTTGGGGTAGCGCCCCTTCAAATCCTTTTTCACTTCGGCGTAGGTGCTGCGCCAGAAGTTGGCCAGGTCCTGTGTAACTTGCACCGGGCGCCGAGCCGGTGACAGCAGGTGCAGCTTCAGGGTCTGGCGGCCACCGGCTATACGGGGTGTATCCGCCAAGCCAAACAGTTCCTGCAGGCGCACGGCCAGAATCGGTGGCACTTCACTGTAATCGAGCTTTACGCTGGAGCCCGATGGAACCGTGATATGGGTGGGCGCCAGCTCCTGAAGTTGCTGCTGCAACGGCCATGGCAGAATGTTGCGCAGGATGGAGGGCAAATCCAGTTGGCCGAAATGACTCAGGCGACTCACATTGCTCAAGTAAGGCTGCAGCCAGGTTTCCAATGAGTCGAGCAAGGCAATGTCACTCAAGTCGGGCCACAGGCTTTGTCCTGCCTGATCCAGATCGAGCACTCGCAGCAATGCGACACGCGCTTGCCACTGCCGGATCTCAGGTGTCCACGGCAACAACTCCAGCCCCTTACGCCGCACCAGGTTGACCAGTGCCTGGCTTCTCGCCGTTTCATCCAAGCCAGTCAGGGGCTCGGACGCCAGAATGAGTTCACCCACCTTGCGTTGACGCTCGGCGCGCAATGCCCCCTCTCGTTCATTCCAGTCGAGCTCATCGACCACCCGCACTTGCTCTGCGAGCACCGTGTCGAACAGTGCCGGGTCGAGGTCACTGGCGAGGTAGATGCGTTCTTCACGCTGGCCCTGGCGACTGCCCAGGTCGGCGATTACCAACCAGGGATGCTTCATCAATGCGTCGGCTTCACTGAACATCGCCGCTCGACCATTGGCCAGCCGATACTCGGCACCGCCAGGGCGGCGTTGCTGCGCCACTCGATCGGGATAGGCCAATGCCAGCAAGCAGCCCAGCCAACGCGAGTGGCCAGCATCCGCCACCGCCGCGGTGGGCTGGCCGCGCAGGTAGGTACGGTACTGCCGCGCGATCTGGCGCACCCGTTGCACGCCACCCTGGGCGCTGCGCTGGGCCTTCTGCTCGCCCGACACCATCGCCAAACGGCTATGAAGATCAGCGCCAGCGCCGCGCAGGATATCGCGCTCACCCAGCAGGCCGGCAACATCGCAGGCCATCTCCCCCAACCCCAGCGAATGCCCTTTGAGCAACAGGTGGGCGATTCGCGGGTGCGCCGGCACTTCAGCCATCGCCTGGCCATGGGCACCCAGACGACCGTCCGGCTGCAAGGCGCCCAACCGGTGCAGCAAGTCACGCGCCTGGGAAAAGGCTGCCGCGGGCGGTAGATCGAGCCATTTCAGCTGACCGGGCTGCATTCCCCAGCGGGCCAGCTGCAGGGCCAGGCCAGCGAGGTCAGCCTGGAGGATTTCGGCGCTGCTGTAGGCTGCCAATTGGTCGTGCTGGGCCTCTGACCACAAGCGATAACAGACCCCGGCCTCCAGTCGCCCGGCACGTCCAGCACGCTGGGTAGCGCTGGCCCGTGAAATACGTTGGGTGTCCAGGCGTGTCATCCCACTGCGCGGATCGAAGCGCGGCACACGTTCGAGCCCGGCATCGATCACCACCCGTACCCCTTCAATCGTCAGGCTGGTTTCCGCGATGTTGGTGGCCAGTACCACCTTGCGCTTACCTGCCGGCGCGGGGTCGATGGCGGCACCCTGGGCACTGAGGTCCAACTCACCATGCAATGGGCATAGCAGTATCTCGCTGCGCTCACCGAGCACATCGATCAATTGTTGATGAACCCTTCGAATTTCAGCCTGGCCTGGCAGGAACACCAGGATGCTGCCGCTTTGCTCATCGATCGCATCCAGGCAGGCCTGCACAACGCGGGGCTCGATAAACTCGCCTGGCTGGAACGGCCGTCCCCACAGGTTCGACACCGGATACATGCGACCTTCACTGGTGACCACGGGTGCATCGTCGAGCAACCGCGACAGGCGTTCTCCCTCAAGCGTCGCCGACATCACCAGCACCTTCAGTGGCTGCTCATCACGGAGCAACTCACGGCCACTGAGCGTCAGAGCCAAGGCGAGATCGGCATCAAGGTTTCGCGAGTGGAACTCGTCAAAGATGACCAGGCCAACGCCCTCGAGCGCGGGATCGTCCTGGAGTCGGCGAGCCAGAATACCTTCGGTGACCACTTCGATGCGCGTTCGTGGGCCCACCCGGCTTTCGAGGCGAATTCGGTAGCCGACCGTCTCGCCAACTTTCTCGCCCAACTCGCTGGCCAACCTCTGCGCAGCGGCGCGCGCTGCCAGTCGGCGAGGTTCGAGCATCAGGATGGTTTGTCCTGCCAGCCACGCTTCCCCAAGCACGGCCAAGGGGACACGCGTGGTCTTGCCCGCACCAGGGGGGGCCTGCAGGACGGCTTCATTTCGCTCGGACAGTGCTTGAAGTAGCGCCGGTAGAGCGGCATCGATAGGCAACGAACTCATGAAAACTCCCAGGTGAGCCCGGCAGTATAAGGGATCGAAGCGTAACGACGGATGCCCGGGCGCCACCTGCTCGCAAGCGGGGCTCCCAGGGTAGAAAAAAGGGCGAGTTCTCGAGGGATACCGAAAAAAGCCCGGCCATACTAGCGAGGGTCTAACAAAAAAATATCACTGCGTTGTGAAAGCTTTGTCGTTGCCTTTGGACAACCGAAAAACAGCATCAATCGGCAAAGAAATCAGGATGGTCCTCAAACATTCGGCCAAGTATAACGGCGAACCGAGGCCGTACTCCTACGGTCTTCACTGTATGAATGGGCCCTTTGCCTGTATCGTTGAGCGCTTCATCCTGGAGATCTACATGCGCATTCCTTCCCGTGTAATCGGTGGCGTACTGGTCGCTACCCTGCTGACCCAACTGA
>RCUU01000723.1_pt1 | contig 17491 bp, 16 predicted proteins | sample 2166211 | NCBI WGS metagenome assembly RCUU01 (sample SAMN09932620, study PRJNA488358) | compost metagenome | feature: garden; material: soil; isolation source: compost soil in phenylacetic acid-enriched culture | place: Germany: Experimental Botanical Garden Goettingen | collected 2016-01-27
TCAGCAAGCAAGAGGTGTCCACGCTAAAAAGAATCGTCCGCTCCATCGACCAAGCCGCGTTCCTGACGATTCATGATGTGCGGGATGTGTTTGGGGAGGGGTTTTTGGATATTTCGAAGTGAGGGGGCGTTGGATCGAGGGGAGCTTACCCAACGGTCAATTCCCACCTTTTATTCAGGCGATGATCGCCAACTGACCGTTTTCGGTCGAGTATTCACACGTAGACAGGACGACAAGCTTGCCGCCATACCGTGCTGTCACGCCCGTGTCGTAAAGAGCGAGTTTTTTGATGTTCTGAACAAAGGAACCGAACTCGGCGGGCGCGAATCCGTCAGGTTGATTGCGATATGAAGATCGGAATATCTACTAAAAGAATATTTGAGAGAAGTGAATCACGACCGAAGGGTGAGTAAAGCAGAAGGAGAGCCATTCTTTGATGGAATCGCCCCGCCCCCTATTGTCACTTTTCTTTCCATGCACTCAGGTGGAGTGCGGCGTCGAGACTGCAGAGTGGGACGGCGTGCCTCGGGCTATTATAATCCACGCACCCACATGGAGTGCGACCAAGCCGCGAAGATGCTCGGGAACGTGGTAATCCGATTTCAATCCACACACTCACATGGAGTGCGACAAGCCGGGCTTTCGTGGCCGGCTCCCGGTTAATGCCATTTCAATCTAGGGTCGCACTCACATGGAGTGCGACCCTGGATTGATATCGCCATGTTGCTAAGTCAACGCAATTTCAATCCACGCACTCACATGGAGTGCGACCTTCCTCGATCATCGAATCTCCTTTAACGATCAAAAAATTTCAATCCACGCACTCACATGGAGTGCGACCAGACCATCCGAATGGCTACGGCGGCCGTAAAGGATTTCAATCCACGCACTCACATGGAGTGCGACGATATTCTCCGTAATCAAATCCGTAACCGCGTCGTATTTCAATCCACGCACTCACATGGAGTGCGACGAGAATTTTGGCGGCGCATGCGGCCGTACAAAGCATTTCAATCCACGCACTCACATGGAGTGCGACTACAAGCACTATCGGACATCTTTCAGTTCTGGTGATTTCAATCCACGCACTCACATGGAGTGCGACCGTATAAGTCAGGATATTGGGCTAAGTCCTGAGATATTTCAATCCACGCACTCACATGGAGTGCGACTAACCTTGCCTTTGGCATATCCTACAGCCGCTCCTAATTTCAATCCACGCACTCACATGGAGTGCGACTTGGACTGTGTAGTCATCGCCTGCAAAGTTATGAATTTCAATCCACGCACTCACATGGAGTGCGACTCTTCGTTGGAATCAGGTCCTCCCGGGAAATAGTATTTCAATCCACGCACTCACATGGAGTGCGACAGTCAGATATCTTGTTTGCGATGTCCTCCATATTATTTCAATCCACGCACTCACATGGAGTGCGACCAAAAAATACATCAACTAGGAGGGTGACTAAATATTTCAATCCACGCACTCACATGGAGTGCGACTGCGGCATAAAAGCGGTACTCTTTCAGCGAGATCTATTTCAATCCACGCACTCACATGGAGTGCGACGTAGCAACAACTTGCGACTTGGTACAAATTTTGATTTCAATCCACGCACTCACATGGAGTGCGACAGTGGGCCATGAGAATCCTAGTGGCACAAGGCCTCGTAAGCCCCAAAGTGCGAACCCATTTTGCAAGCACGAAATTTCACTATTAATTTCAACCCAAATCTAAAAAAAACCTTTAATAACGCGGGGTGCGAACCTTCCAGGGATTTTATGTGCGCTTGGGGTTCGCACCGCTAGAAAGATAATCGGCTCCTCTAAATCTATCGATGGGTTGGCCTCAATATGCCCCTATTTTACCCCCCTTCGCTTGTAAAAAACATAGGCAAAGGGCTTGTCCAAGTCGTTAATTATTTTGCCATCAAGGATTTTTAATGTATTCTTCTTCACTTAGCTGTATAGTTCCATGTATGGTTAAATTATACTATTACAACCGAAGAAGTGTATACCGAAGATAAACGTAAAACTCTAGCAATCTCGGCAAGTGACTGGCTTATTGGGATTGCTTATTATTTGTAATGAGGCTTTTTACGCGTGTATTGGTGAAATATGACAAATTTTGCGGTAAAATAGAACTAGGTTGTATATGATCATGCGCGAGGAGATGTACTTGTGTATATTGCCCATGTACGAGAACATGATAAAGAAATTCAACCATTAAAAACCCACTTGCTCGGTGTGCAACGACTTGCAGAACAATTCGGAGAAAAGCTGGGTTTGAAACATGTCGCCGGGTTAGCCGGGCTGCTTCATGATCTGGGAAAGTATAGTGATCAGTTCCAAGAATATATAGACATTGTTGCCTTTCACCCTGAATTGCCTCAGCCGAAGCGCGGTGAGGTTGATCATTCAACAGCTGGAGGCAGACTGCTGTTTTCCTTGTTCCATCGTACAGAAAGTTCCTTCTATGAAAAGCTGCTAGCCGAAATCGTCAGCAATGCAATCATCTCACATCACTCCAACCTCCAAGACTATCTCTCACCTGACATCCAATCCGATTACTTAAGACGAGTACAAGATAAGACCCTTCCCGAGTACGAATTGACTATTGACCGATTTTTTATGGATGTAATCTCCAGAGAAGGGCTTATCAACTATACGAATGCCGCTGTGGATGAACTCAAACAGTTTACTGATCATAGTCCGACGCAAAGCTTTTTTGTTACAAAATACATCTTCAGCTGTTTGATTGATGCCGATCGAACGGATACACGACGTTTTGAGGAACAGAACGAAACAGAGGAGTCTGTCCAGCAACTTCTACTGTTTGAAGACTACTATGATCGTTTGCTGGCTCACCTGGCTACATTAAGAGAAAAGAGCAATGCAAGCGAACCAATCAATATGCTGAGATCCCACATGTCGGAACAGTGCGATACATTTGCCGCCGAAAGGTCTTCCGGCATTTATACGTTATCCATCCCCACTGGTGGAGGCAAGACACTTGCCAGTCTTCGGTATACACTGAGACATGCCTGCGAGTATAAGAAGCAACGAATCATTTATGTCGTCCCTTATACAACGATCATTGAACAAAATGCGGATGAAGTCAGGAAGGTTTTGCAGGATAACCAATATATTTTAGAACATCATTCCAATATTATCGAGGACGAACCGATTGGTATGGAAGATGGTGATGAAGCAGATGACGGACTTATTACGGACAAAGAGAAGCTTAAGTTTGCTCGCGACAATTGGAACAACCCAATCATTTTTACTACCCTTGTCCAATTCCTTAATGTTTTTTATGCCAAAGGCAACCGCAATACCCGTCGCTTGCATAACTTGAGTCATTCCGTGATCGTTTTTGATGAGGTACAGAAGGTTCCGATCCACTGCATTTCCTTGTTTAATGAGGCGTTGAATTTCCTGAAACAAGATGCCCATTGCAGTATTCTTCTCTGCACGGCCACCCAGCCTACACTGGAGGGTGTAAAGCACAGTCTTTTGAAAGACCGGGATGGGGAGATTGTGCCGAATCTCTCGGAAGTCGCAAAAGCCTTTAAACGGGTCGAGCTAGTTGATCGTACGGAAAATCCTATGACCAATGAGACATTAGCTAATTGGGTGATGTCGGAAATTAACGGATGGGGCAGTACACTCATCATTTTGAATACCAAAAGGGTGGTTAAGGACTTATATGAAAAGTTGAAGGATGGCCCTATGCCTGTCTATCATCTAAGCACAGCGATGTGTGCGACACATCGGAAGGATCAGCTCAAAGAAATCCGAGATATGCTGAATCAGCAAGTCCCTTTCATCTGTGTAACTACGCAATTGATAGAAGCAGGCGTCGATGTCAGTTTTAAATGTGTTATTCGCTCTTTGGCCGGATTGGACTCGATTGCCCAGGCAGCAGGTCGATGCAACCGGCATGGAGAAGATGCATTGCAGAATGTGTATATTATCAATCATGCGGAGGAAGCCGTTTCGAAGCTGACGGAGATTAAAGTCGGGAAGGAGATGTCCAGCCACGTACTAGCCAGGTTTAAGAAGAAAGCTGATCAATATGAAGGAAACCTGCTTTTACCAAAGGCGATGAGTGAATATTTCCGCTATTACTACAATAGAATGGAGGCCAATTTAAATTATTACGTTAAGGAATTAGATAAAGAGATGACCAAGCTCCTGATGTCTCTCTCTCCGGAAAATGATTATGTGACTCACTATCAAAAGAAACATGGGACTAGCTTTCCTTTGTTGTTAAATGGGAGTTACAAAACGGCAGCGGAATATTTTCAGGTCATTGATCAAAAAACGACTTCCGTCCTGGTGCCTTATGGGGGAGGTAAAGAGCTCATTGCTCAATTGAATGGCGGAGCATGGCTTGATGATGTAAGCAAGTTTTTGAAACATGCCCAACAATATACGGTGAACCTGTATTCACAGGAGATGAAGCAATTAAGAGAGAGTAACGCCATTGTAGAGCACTTGGACGGCATGATTTATGAGGTGAAAGAGAACTGGTACAGCGATAAGTACGGTGTAGATTTGAAAGGGGAGGGGGGAATGGACTTTATGGGTTGGTAAGTCCATATGAAATTCTAAAACAAATTGTTGAAGTAATTAAAATAAGAACTAGCTAGATGATGAAAGTTGCAGCCTGAGAGGAATACAAATCGTTTCAGGCTGCTCTTATTGTAAAGGAGGTGATCCAAACCATGAGAAATGAGGTCCAGTTTGAAATATTCGGCGACTACGCATTATTTACCGATCCACTAACGAAGATTGGAGGCGAAAAGCTGTCCTACAGTGTTCCAACCTACCAAGCGATCAAGGGAATCCTGGAATCCATCTACTGGAAGCCTACCATCATGTATATCATCGACGAGTTGCGTGTAATGAAGCCGATCCAGATGGAATCGAAAGGTGTGCGCCCGATTGAATATGGCGGCGGGAACACGCTGGCTAATTATACGTATCTCAAGGATGTTCATTATCAAGTAAAAGCCCATTTTGTCTTTAATGAACACCGGCCAGACCTTGAATTTGACCGTAATGAAGGGAAGCATTACAGCATCCTTCAACGTTCGTTGAAAGCGGGAGGGCGCAGAGATATTTTCCTCGGTGCTAGAGAATGTCAGGGGTATGTACAGCCTTGTGAATTTGGCAGCGAAGAGGGCTTCTACGATCAGGAAGAAAGAATGCAGTATTTAGGAACGATGGTTCACGGGTTCAATTATCCCGATGAAACAGGGGTAAATGAACTTTCGGTAAGACTATGGCCTGTTGAGATGAAACAAGGCTATATCCGGTTTCCAAAGCCGGAGGAGTGCACGATTGTTCGTTCTGTTAGAGAGATGGAGCCCAAATCGTTCAATTCGGATAATATCGAGTCTGCGGAACTACTGCTTCGTGATTTAGGAGGTGAATGAGATGAGTTGGCTGCTCCACCTGTATGAAACGTATGAGGCTAACCTGGATCAAGTCGGGAAAACAGTGAAGAAACGGGATGATCGTGAATACACATTGCTGCCCGTCTCACACACAACCCAGAATGCGCATATTGAAGCTTCGATCGATGAAGATGGAGACTTTCTTGAGGCCAGGGTGTTGGAAAAAGAGAGCACTTTAATTCCCTGTACAGAGGAATCAGCAAGTCGATCAGGCTCCAAGGTTGCTCCGTACCCGTTACACGACAAGCTAAGTTATGTCGCTGGCGACTTCGTCAAGTATGGCGGTCAGATCAAGAATCCGGAAGAGGTTCCTTTTGACAAGTACATTCGCAACTTGGAAGAATGGGCCCATTCGCCGTATGCCACGGAGAAATTAAAATGTATTTATACGTATTTGCGCAAGGGGCGGTTAATAGAGGACTTGGTTGCCGCAAAAATAATCAAGCTTGACGAGAACCAACAATTGATAGAGAAATGGGATGATAAATACAAGGCAGGGCTCGGGGAAAAGCCGCCTATTTTCTCAAGCGGAGCTGCGGAGACATCCAGCGCTTTTATCCGTTTTAATGTGTTCACCCCTGATTCACCGGAGGATGTTTGGAAAGACAAAGCGATGTTTGATTCGTTTATTGCCTTTTACAATCAGAAGCTGGGGGAACAGGATGTTTGTTTCGTTACTGGAGAAACACGTCCAAGTACGGAACGGCATGCGAACAAAATTCGTCATGCTGCAGACAAAGCAAAGTTGATTTCTGCGAATGACAATTCCGGCTTCACCTTTCGTGGACGCTTCAAAACGAGCAGGGAAGCGGTATCGATCAGTTATGAGGTGTCGCAGAAAGCGCACAATGCCTTGAAATGGCTCATTCACCGTCAGGGGAAAACGATTGACGAACGCGTCTTCCTGGTGTGGGGCAATGATAATGATCCTGTTCCGAATACCGATGAGGATGTTGTGGACATGATGCATCATTCAGGCCGGGAAATCGAAAGAGAACCTAATACGGACAAGTCTTATGCCGACCAGGTAAAACGAGCGATTGACGGGTTCCGGAATGATCTCACCTATCAAGCAGAAGTGAATATTCTCGTTCTGGACTCGGCAACGACGGGCCGGATGGCGGTGCTTTACTATCGTCATCTGAACAAAGAGCTGTATTTAAACCGCTTGGAAGAGTGGCATATGTCTTGTGCCTGGGAGCATCGATACCGCAAGGATGAAGAGCAGTTCATCTCATTTTATGGAGCGCCGGCGACGAAGGATATTGCTTTTGCTGCTTACGGCCCAAGAGCGAGCGAAAAGATCGTCAAAGGTTTGATGGAACGGATGATTCCTTGCATCGTTGATGGACGCGCGGTTCCCCGAGACATTGTCAGGAGCGCCTTCCACCGGGCTTCGAATCCGGTTTCGATGGAACGGTGGGAATGGGAGAAGACGCTAAGCATTGCATGCGCATTGATCCGAAAAATGCTGCTGGAACAAAAGGAGGAATGGAATGTGCCGCTAAACACCGAATCCAAGGATCGGAGCTATCTGTTTGGTCGCTTGCTGGCTGTGGCGGATGTGCTGGAACGAGGAGCGCTTGGCAAAGACGAAACAAGGTCTACCAACGCGATTCGTTATATGAACTCTTTTGCCCAGAATCCGGGCCGAACCTGGAAAACAATTCAAGCCAGCCTGCAGCCTTATCAAGCTAAGCTGGGAACGAAAGCTACTTATTTATCCAAGATGATTGATGAAATCGCCGATCAATTTAAGGACGGGGAATTTAATAACGTTCCTTTAACAGAGCAATATTTACTTGGATTCTACAGTCAGCGCCGTGAACTTTATAAGAAAAAAGAGGAGGATACAAACGAATGAGTACACTTGGTCATAAAATTGATTTTGCTGTTATTTTATCAGTTACAAAAGCCAATCCGAACGGGGACCCTCTGAACGGCAATCGCCCTCGTCAAAATTATGACGGACGCGGAGAGATCTCCGATGTCGCCATCAAACGTAAAATTCGCAACCGCTTGTTGGATATGGGAGAGAAGGTTTTTGTCCAGTCGGATGACAGGAAAGTCGATGATTTTAAGAGTTTGCGTGAACGTGCGGACGCCCATCCGGAGCTGGCGAAGATGCTGAAAGGGAAAAATGCATCGACTGATGAATTTGCCAAACTGGCTTGTCAGGAGTGGATCGATGTACGCAGTTTTGGACAAGTATTTGCTTTTAAAGGTTCCGAACTGTCTGTGGGCGTCCGCGGTCCTGTGTCCATCCATACCGCAACAAGCGTTGACACGATTGACATTGTCAGCACCCAGATCACCAAAAGCGTAAACTCCGTAACGGGAGACAAGCGCAGCTCGGATACGATGGGCATGAAGCATCGTGTGGATTTCGGCGTGTACGTGTTCAAGGGCAGTATCAATACACAACTTGCGGAGAAGACCGGCTTCACAGAAGAAGATGCAGAGAAAATTAAACAGGCGTTGATCACGCTTTTTGAAAATGACAGTTCCTCTGCCCGCCCAGAGGGCAGTATGGAAGTCCATAAGGTATACTGGTGGAATCATTCTTCCAAGCTGGGACAATATTCGTCGGCTAAAGTGCATCGTTCCTTACAAGTTCATTCGATATCTACTGAGCCGAAAAGTATTGAGGACTATACAATTGAACTAGAGGAACTCGATGGTTTGAATGTCGAGGTTATGAATGGTCGTTAATGACGAAGACCGCTATTTAATGTTGTCGGGGCTCCAGCATTTCCTATTTTGCAAACGTCAGTGGGCCCTGATTCATATCGAACAGCAGTGGGAAGAGAATGCGAGAACGATCGAGGGACAGCATTTGCATCAAAAAGCCGACCAGCCTTTTATCAAAGAAAAGCGTGGAGATAAGTTGATCGTTCGTGCGATGCCAATTCAATCAGAAGAGCTGCAGTTAAGCGGAATCTGTGATGTGGTTGAATTCATCCAGGATCCGGACGGAGTAGAACTGGCGGGGATGGATGGCGCCTATAAGGTCTACCCGGTTGAGTATAAGCGGGGGAAACCGAAAAAAGGCGATGAAGACGTCATTCAACTAGCAGCCCAAGCGATATGTCTGGAAGAGATGATGCTGTGCCGCATCAACACAGGGTACATATTTTACAACGAAATCAAGCATCGCATCGAAGTTCCGATTAGTGACATGCTGCGCGACCAAGTAAGACAAATGGCCGCAGAAATGCATCATTATTACGATAGAGGTCATACGCCGAAGGTAAAGACGGGGCCATTTTGCAAAAACTGCTCATTGCAACATATTTGTGTGCCCAATCTGATGCACAAACGCTCTGTCCAAAGCTACATCGATGGGAGGCTGAGTGAATGAGGAAGCTGTTAAATACGTTATATGTGACTCAGCCTGATACGTACTTGGCGCTTGATGGCGACAACGTGTTATTGCTCAAAGATGATGAGAAGCTTGGTCGCTTGCCGCTTCATAACTTGGAGGCCATCGTCAGCTTTGGATACACTGGGGCTAGTCCTGCGTTAATGGGTTATTGTGCGGATCGGAATATTTCCATCACCTTCTTGACACAAAGCGGGAGATTCTTAGCAAGAGTGATCGGTGAAAGCCGGGGGAATGTCGTTTTGCGAAAGACGCAGTACCGGATTTCTGATCGTGAAGAGGAAGCAACGAAGATCGCAAGAAACTTCATTACAGGCAAAATCTATAACCACAAATGGATCCTGGAGCGCATGACGCGAGATTATCCGCTGCGAATTGATGTTGAGCAATTTAAATCCGTGTCGGGCCAGCTTTCGGATATTTTACGCGAAGTGCGTAAGAGTAATAACCTGGAAAGTTTACGAGGCTGGGAAGGCCAAGCGGCGGTTTACTATAACCGTGTGTTTGATCAGATGATATTGCAGCAGAAGGAAAACTTCTTTTTTCACGGGAGATCCAGAAGACCCCCTAAGGATAACGTAAATGCCATGATGTCGTTCGCCTACACTCTCTTGGCTAAAGATACGGCTGCGGCTCTGGAGACTGTGGGCCTCGATGCTTATGTTGGCTTTATGCACCAAGACCGTCCTGGTCGCGCATCACTGGCTTTGGATCTCATGGAAGAACTGCGAGGAATTTATGCAGACCGGTTTGTGCTTTCGCTGATCAATCGGAAAGAAGTAACAGCAAGCGATTTTTGGGCAAAAGAAAACGGGGCTGTTCTGATGACGGACGAGGCGCGCAAAATGTTTCTGAAAGCATGGCAAACCAAAAAGCAAGAGAGCATTACACACCCCTATCTGGGGGAAAAAATCTCTTGGGGGCTGGTTCCTTACGTTCAAGCCTTGTTATTGGCCCGTTTCTTGCGCGGTGATTTAGATGAGTATCCGCCATTTTTATGGAAGTAGGTGAGCCGGGATGCTTGTACTTATTACTTATGATGTGCAAACGTCAGGGGCGGGAGGTGCGGCTAGGCTGCGCAAAGTGTCCAAGGCGTGTCAGAACTATGGGCAGCGGGTGCAGAACTCCGTGTTTGAGTGTATTGTGGATGCGACCCAGTTCACCGCCTTGAAATTGGAGTTATCCCAACTAATTGATCAAGAAAAAGACAGCTTGCGATTTTATCGGATGGGCAATAACTACAAAACCAAAGTAGAGCATATTGGGGCCAAGCCTTCATTGGATTTAGAAGACCCCTTAATCTTTTAATGGCTCATGGTGCGAACCCCAAGTGCACATAAAATCCCTGGGAGGTTCGCACCCCGCGTCATTAAAGGGTTTACGGGGATTTTGGTTGAGATAAACGGTAAAATTTCGCACTCACAAAATAGGTTCGCACTTTAGGGTAGGTGAGGCCTTGTGGCTCAAGGCTTCACAAGGCCCGCTGTCGCACTCCTTGTGAGTGCGTGGATTGAAATTCGATGAGCTTGTACTTGTTGCCTAGAAAGGTCTCGTCGCACTCCTTGTGAGTGCGTGGATTGAAATTTTCCGGCTAACTGGTTCCCCGGCTGCAATGTCGACCGTCGCACTCCTTGTGAGTGCGTGGATTGAAATTGATTATCATTCGGTGAAAGAGAGAAGGAAGGGTTGTCGCACTCCTTGTGAGTGCGTGGATTGAAATAGTTCAGCGCCGATAAGTCCTTGGCGTGGATATGCGAAAGTCGCACTCCTTGTGAGTGCGTGGATTGAAATATAGTTTTTAATGCGATAAAGCGTAAAGCGTGGAAAGTCGCACTCCTTGTGAGTGCGTGGATTGAAATATATCGCCCGACACTGTATAGCTCTTGCCGGCCAGTCGCACTCCTTGTGAGTGCGTGGATTGAAATACCGCTGAACTGTTTGGGATCCCGTGGAAGGTCATGGTCGCACTCCTTGTGAGTGCGTGGATTGAAATCTCAAGCTCTCTTGGGTCGAATGGTTTGTTTTTGGTCGCACTCCTTGTGAGTGCGTGGATTGAAATCGGATCGATGATGATCTCCTCTAAATCCTGCAAATACTGTCGCACTCCTTGTGAGTGCGTGGATTGAAATAAGCATGCCGTCAAGATATTCAGGCATTTTTCTACGTCGCACTCCTTGTGAGTGCGTGGATTGAAATAGTCCTTGCGAATATAAGCGCGATTCCGTTCCCGGTCGCACTCCTTGTGAGTGCGTGGATTGAAATTTAGAAGTAATGACAACACATATACATTCTTTTGTAGTCGCACTCCTTGTGAGTGCGTGGATTGAAATATCTCAGCTTTGTATATTGTAAAGTAACTAGTGCCTGCGTCGCACTCCTTGTGAGTGCGTGGATTGAAATGTAAACGTCTTGAAGGAAGGTGTCGATCCCCTCCTCGTCGCACTCCTTGTGAGTGCGTGGATTGAAATGAAATGTGTATCAATTTGCTTGCATCGGACACCAAGTCGCACTCCTTGTGAGTGCGTGGATTGAAATAAGTCCTCAATAACAGCCTTAATGTCAGATAACGTGTCGCACTCCTTGTGAGTGCGTGGATTGAAATACCCCGTACGTAATTTCAAAAGCCCGAATGCTACCGTCGCACTCCTTGTGAGTGCGTGGATTGAAATGCGAATTTTGTTTTGAGAGACGAGCGGCATATCTTGGTCGCACTCCTTGTGAGTGCGTGGATTGAAATCTTAAGATCATCTTCTATATCCTGCATCTCTACAGTCGCACTCCTTGTGAGTGCGTGGATTGAAATTGCTTCCGGATGGTCGATCCGTTACGTGGGACAGTCGCACTCCTTGTGAGTGCGTGGATTGAAATCGATGGAGCTTAATCCATCCGTCCATGTCACCACCGTCGCACTCCTTGTGAGTGCGTGGATTGAAATTTTTTGCAGACGTTATAAAGGTAGTCCACCCGCTTGGTCGCACTCCTTGTGAGTGCGTGGATTGAAATCCTTCAGCACGTCGATGATATCCTCGTCCTGAATGCTGTCGCACTCCTTGTGAGTGCGTGGATTGAAATGTTTTGATCTCACTAGCTTTACCTATCACTGTTCATCGTCGCACTCCTTGTGAGTGCGTGGATTGAAATACTTCTGAAACGATTGTAGAAATCGCAAAGAAAAGTCGCACTCCTTGTGAGTGCGTGGATTGAAATAATTCGATTTGTACGGTATATTCGCCCCCGTTGATGTCGCACTCCTTGTGAGTGCGTGGATTGAAATCTTATCCTTCGGGCGTTTACGCAAAGGCGTCTCTACGTCGCACTCCTTGTGAGTGCGTGGATTGAAATTTGCCTTCCTTGTCCGTCGCCACAGAGAACGTCTTGTGTCGCACTCCTTGTGAGTGCGTGGATTGAAATGATACAGCGCGCTTGTATTCGCCCGTAACGGCCTTTGTCGCACTCCTTGTGAGTGCGTGGATTGAAATCGTGATTATAGACGACGTATCCAACGTCCATACGTCGCACTCCTTGTGAGTGCGTGGATTGAAATTTCCTAAGAGATAGTCTGTATCTACATCAAGAACGGTCGCACTCCTTGTGAGTGCGTGGATTGAAATAAGTAGAAACGCCAAGCCTTTTTTCGTCATGTCGTCGCACTCCTTGTGAGTGCGTGGATTGAAATCTTCGGGTCCGCAAAAGAATTCAGCCAGGTTCATCGTCGCACTCCTTGTGAGTGCGTGGATTGAAATATCTAAACCACCTCCAGATAATAATCTCGTTTATGTCGCACTCCTTGTGAGTGCGTGGATTGAAATTTACCGGCACGGTGTCCGTACTCCACAAAGGAGGCGTCGCACTCCTTGTGAGTGCGTGGATTGAAATAGCCTTTTCGGTAGCACACCCTAATCCGGTTGACGTCGCACTCCTTGTGAGTGCGTGGATTGAAATATATGTTCACAGGAAGCGTACTGGAATGCAAGTGTGTCGCACTCCTTGTGAGTGCGTGGATTGAAATGTCGATAACGTTAAGGTCAATCAGCGCGGCTTTGTCGCACTCCTTGTGAGTGCGTGGATTGAAATAGCAACGACCTATCGACCGAGTTTTACAATTACAGTCGCACTCCTTGTGAGTGCGTGGATTGAAATCGTACTTGAACGTCGAACGACACGTACCGGGTTTTGTCGCACTCCTTGTGAGTGCGTGGATTGAAATGTATACGTACAACAACGATAACGAACGGATCACGAACGGTCGCACTCCTTGTGAGTGCGTGGATTGAAATGCGAATAGCGGCGTTGACGGATTCGAACCATACGAGTCGCACTCCTTGTGAGTGCGTGGATTGAAATTGTTCTTGGTGTTAACCTTTGTGGGTCAGACGGGACGGTCGCACTCCTTGTGAGTGCGTGGATTGAAATAGAAGCCGGAGCAGGTGCAGGTTTGGTAACAAATGGTCGCACTCCTTGTGAGTGCGTGGATTGAAATATCAATGAGGATACAGGGGCTAAGTTTTTCCCCCGTCGCACTCCTTGTGAGTGCGTGGATTGAAATAACGTTGGCTCGACGGCGTGCCTCGGTGACGTGATAGTCGCACTCCTTGTGAGTGCGTGGATTGAAATAGCCTTTTCGGTAGCACACCCTAATCCGGTTGACGTCGCACTCCTTGTGAGTGCGTGGATTGAAATTCCAATATTAGGATGGTCATACCAAAACGCTTTAGTCGCACTCCTTGTGAGTGCGTGGATTGAAATTCTTGTGGCCTAAATATCCTCAAATCGTGACATGGATTGTCGCACTCCTTGTGAGTGCGTGGATTGAAATAAATATGAGTGTTAAATATGCCATGTCTGACGGAGGAGTCGCACTCCTTGTGAGTGCGTGGATTGAAATGCAGAGCTCACTGGTGCGATCAACCGAATATACGGTCGCACTCCTTGTGAGTGCGTGGATTGAAATCAACTTGGATTTTGAATACGCCGGTGAAGGTCTATCGTCGCACTCCTTGTGAGTGCGTGGATTGAAATACAATAACATTTTTAAGATCGGCATTAATGGGCGGGTCGCACTCCTTGTGAGTGCGTGGATTGAAATGATGATATTGCTTTTCTTGATATTGAAGTGTCGAGAGTCGCACTCCTTGTGAGTGCGTGGATTGAAATGGACCTTCTGAACCTGAAGGTCGGTCAAGTGCGCGGCAGGTCGCACTCCTTGTGAGTGCGTGGATTGAAATCCCCAAGTAAACGTACCTTTGGTATCGAGTACCCCGTCGCACTCCTTGTGAGTGCGTGGATTGAAATCCCCAAGTAAACGTACCTTTGGTATCGAGTACCCCGTCGCACTCCTTGTGAGTGCGTGGATTGAAATCCCCAAGTAAACGTACCTTTGGTATCGAGTACCCCGTCGCACTCCTTGTGAGTGCGTGGATTGAAATACAACTTGGAGTATGACTGGCTGCAACTCACGAAGAGTCGCACTCCTTGTGAGTGCGTGGATTGAAATCAAACTCTTAACGAGTAGCATTGAGGAAGCATCGGTCGCACTCCTTGTGAGTGCGTGGATTGAAATATTCAACTTTTGAAGAACTCGCTCTGCAATTAGCGTCGCACTCCTTGTGAGTGCGTGGATTGAAATAACAGCAGGATCAAGAAATGATAAAGGATGCTGAGTCGCACTCCTTGTGAGTGCGTGGATTGAAATGGTTTGAGATAATCAATAATCGTCTTTGCATTGGAAAGGTCGCACTCCTTGTGAGTGCGTGGATTGAAATTATCTGGGGTGGATATGACAAGGTTGAGTTTGGGTCGCACTCCTTGTGAGTGCGTGGATTGAAATGTCTCGTTGACTTTGCGAACGCATAGGAGGTTCGTCGCACTCCTTGTGAGTGCGTGGATTGAAATACCCCCTCTCCCTACAAAGCGATTCCTTCCGGCAGTCGCACTCCTTGTGAGTGCGTGGATTGAAATTCCATCTACGATCCCTGATCCGAAACGCACCGAAACGTCGCACTCCTTGTGAGTGCGTGGATTGAAATTACTCGACATGGAAGACGATCCCTATCTACCTTGTCGCACTCCTTGTGAGTGCGTGGATTGAAATATCCTCGGTTCCTTCGAGTTCAATACATACTTCTGGTCGCACTCCTTGTGAGTGCGTGGATTGAAATCCTATTCCAAAGATTATTTCAGGACTTGCTGGAGTCGCACTCCTTGTGAGTGCGTGGATTGAAATAGAATAAATATTACAATGCCTATTTTTATCACTTGTCGCACTCCTTGTGAGTGCGTGGATTGAAATGCTTCATCTGCCGCCGCTATGTATGTTTGATGAGTCGCACTCCTTGTGAGTGCGTGGATTGAAATGTATCAACCGACCATCCTAGCATTTCGGCAAGAGTGTCGCACTCCTTGTGAGTGCGTGGATTGAAATTGTTTCATCTCGAACCTCATTTGCAACTTCGTCAGTCGCACTCCTTGTGAGTGCGTGGATTGAAATTTAATGGATTCGGCGTCCTTAAAGCTAGGCTCCAATGGTCGCACTCCTTGTGAGTCGTGGATTGAAATTTCTGGATCTGCGAGTTATTCGTCAGGATCTCATGTCGCACTCCTTGTGAGTGCGTGGATTGAAATGCGTCCGTGATCGTGGTCAGCGAACCTGTCAGGGGTCGCACTCCTTGTGAGTGCGTGGATTGAAATCCATATGCGGCCTACATCCTCAACCAAACGATAGTCGCACTCCTTGTGAGTGCGTGGATTGAAATGTCTTTTTCATCGGCCCGACCGAATATGCTTAGCGTTGCACTCCTTGTGAGTGCGTGGATTGAAATGTGATTTTATAGCTCAACACGCCCGGCCCCACAGTCGCACTCCTTGTGAGTGCGTGGATTAAAATCTATATGCCCATGCCTTTGTGCCCGTTCCGGCATAGTCGCACTCCTTGTGAGTGCGTGGATTGAAATACCTCCAGCAGATCTGGTCTTTCGTATATATTTCGTCGCACTCCTTGTGAGTGCGTGGATTGAAATAATTAATGGTGTGATGTCGTAATTGTAATTGGCATCGTCGCACTCCTTGTGAGTGCGTGGATTGAAATAAACCAAGCCCAGCACAAATAGCCGGTGTCCACCGTGTCGCACTCCTTGTGAGTGCGTGGATTGAAATGCGTGATGATGAATGACATGCCGTATAAGAGAGGGTCGCACTCCTTGTGAGTGCGTGGATTGAAATAGGTATCCCACTGAAGGCAGAAGAGGCCGCTCTGAGTCGCACTCCTTGTGAGTGCGTGGATTGAAATGTTACCAGGCGGAAATGTACGACTGGTCGGCGGAGTCGAACTCCTTGTGAGTGCGTGGATTGAAATGATGGAGAGAACGTTCAGCAGGACATCGAGGATCCGGTCGCACTCCTTGTGAGTGCGTAGATTGAAATCAAGGTATGCTCGATGTATTTGGAACTGCTGGAAGTCGCACTCCTTGTGAGTGCGTGGATTGAAATTGTCAGCTGGTGTATGGGGATTAGTTTGTGGAGGGTTGCCCCTTTCGTGGTCGTGAGGATCGTAATGGAGTTGATAGTTATAAAAAAGACCCTCTCATTTTGCACCCAATGGGCTTATCCAGTTAATAAAGATACGTCAATTTTAAAACATCACATTAAAACTCAAATCGTTAGCTTTTTGAGAAGTTCACAAGATATCAATTCATTCTTAAAATTCCGAAGTTTGCTTATTCATCTATTATTTCAACGATTTCTCTGATATCACTAACTTTCAGAGCTTCAGCTATTTTCTCTATATGGCTAAAACTTATGCTTTCCCGTTTACCGTTAGCTAGCTCGCTCAGTGCGGCGTGCCTTACATCAGATAATCGGGATAACTCTCGCAATGAAATGTTATGTCTTTTTGTAAGTTCTTTAATTTTTACAACAACTCTTTTGGCCATTCCTATTCACTCCAAATCGGATAAATGTTAGTTGACTATACTCAAAAGCGTAACGTATAATGTAGATAGCAGTGGTACGCAAACACGTATAACCATTCTATTTCATCCTTTTATTTAGAAAATTAGTTTGGTTTACTATAACTATATTGATTCGGAGAAAAGGAGGAACCCCATGCCACCCATTCTCGAATCCCTCTATTACGGCAACCTTCTCCCCGAAGAGCAGGTTGTCCCCAAAGACCCGCAATACCGCCAATTAAGCAGAGAACTATCCGAAGCAATGGTGGCTTGGAGGGAGAAGTTTTCCGGCGAGGATTTCACCGAATTGGAGGCTCTAATCGATTTACAACAGAAGATTCAAGGAATGGAAATGACTGAGGCGTTTACGAATGGGTTTAAGCTGGGAGCGGGACTCATGATCGAAGTTCTAATTGGGAACGGACCGGAGAGGTCATAAACCCGAAGCAACGACCGGCCGAGTATAACATACCTTCGCAATAGGAATCCTCGCTACAACAAGATTTATTTCCGAAGATCTTTCTTTAGATCACCCAAAGCATTTCCCCTAGCGTAACCCACTAAGCCCTCATTAGTAGCTCATCTACTGCACTTTCCTACCACAGTCGCTCCCTAAAACACCCTCAAAACCACCCACAACCCCAACAACGTCGCGAACAAAATCGGGATCGTCAGCACGATGCCGACCTTGAAGTACG
>RCUU01000724.1_pt1 | contig 17479 bp, 21 predicted proteins | sample 2166211 | NCBI WGS metagenome assembly RCUU01 (sample SAMN09932620, study PRJNA488358) | compost metagenome | feature: garden; material: soil; isolation source: compost soil in phenylacetic acid-enriched culture | place: Germany: Experimental Botanical Garden Goettingen | collected 2016-01-27
TAATTACATCATGCCGCCCATGCCGCCCATGTCAGGCATAGCTGGTTTCTCCGGTTCTGGTTTGTCGGCGATCACCGCTTCGGTGGTCAGGAACAAGCCAGCAACGGATGCTGCATGTTGCAATGCGGAACGAGTAACTTTCGCTGGGTCAACGATCCCTGCTTCGATCATGTTCACCCATTCGCCGGTAGCGGCATTGTAGCCGACGCCAACTTTTTCTTTTTTCAGGCGATCCACGATAACGGAGCCTTCTTCGCCAGCGTTTGCAGCGATCGTGCGTACCGGTTCTTCCAGGGCACGAAGCACGATGTTAACGCCGGTTTTTTCGTCGCCGGTTGCTTCAACCGCAGCTACAGCGCCATATACGTTCACGAGGGCAACGCCGCCGCCGGATACGATACCTTCTTCAACGGCTGCACGCGTTGCGTTCAGCGCGTCTTCGATGCGCAGTTTGCGTTCTTTCAATTCAGTCTCGGTTGCCGCACCAACTTTGATAACCGCTACGCCGCCAGCCAGTTTAGCCAGACGTTCTTGAAGTTTTTCTTTGTCGAACTCGGAAGTGGTTTCTTCCAGTTGTGTGCGGATTTGGTTCACGCGAGCGTCGATGTCTGCTTTAGCGCCGCTGCCATCCACGATCGTTGTGTTTTCCTTCGTAACGATCACTTGACGAGCATTACCAAGCTGATCCACCGTCGTGCTCTTCAATTCAAGACCGAGCTTCTCGGTAATCACTTGGCCGCCGGTCAGAGCGGCGATATCCTGCAGCATCGCTTCGCGACGATCGCCGAAGCCAGGAGCTTTAACGGCTACCGCGTTGAACGTGCCGCGCAGTTTGTTGAGGATCAGCATTGCTTGTGCTTCGCCTTCGAGATCTTCAGCGATGATAAGCAGCGGTCTGGATTGTTGTACGATCTTCTCCAGAAGCGGCAGGATTTCTTGCGTGCTGCTGATCTTCTTGTCGGTGATCAGGATATATGGGTTATCGAGTACGGCTTCCATTTTGTCCGTATCGGTAATCATGTAAGGAGATACATAACCGCGGTCGAATTGCATCCCTTCAACCACTTCGAGCTCGGTGGCAAAACCACGGGATTCTTCAACAGTGATAACGCCGTCCTTGCCGACTTTCTCCATCGCTTCAGCGATCAATTCGCCGACTTCTTCGTCCGCAGCAGAGATCGCGGCAACTTGAGCGATCGATTGCTTGCCTTCGATGGCTTTGGAGATGTCTTTCAGTTCAGCCACTGCAGCGCGAACCGCTTTGTCGATCCCTTTGCGCAGGCCGATTGGGCTAGCACCTGCAGTCACGTTCTTCAAACCTTCGCGGATCAGCGCTTGCGCCAGAACCGTTGCCGTCGTCGTACCGTCACCGGCTACGTCGTTGGTTTTCGTTGCTACTTCTTTAACGAGCTGGGCGCCCATGTTTTCAAAAGCGTTCTCCAATTCGATTTCTTTCGCGATCGTTACACCGTCATTCGTGATCAGCGGGCTGCCGAATTTCTTCTCCAGCACGACGTTGCGGCCTTTCGGACCGAGTGTTACTTTAACTGCGTTTGCCAAAGCGTCAACCCCGCGAAGCATAGCGTGGCGGGCTTCTTCACTGAATTTAATGTCTTTTGCCATTGTTCAATTACCTCCCATATAGATGTGTGTAGGATTGTTCGTTCGATACCCTTCGGCGGTTTAGCCGAGGATCGCGTGGATGTCGCTTTCTTTCATAATCAAATATTCTTTGCCTTCGTATTTCACTTCGGTGCCTGCATATTTGGAGAAAAGAACGCGGTCGCCTTCCTTTACTTCCAATGGAACGCGGACGCCATCTTTCAAAGTACCGCTGCCAACAGCGATGACTTTACCTTCCTGCGGTTTCTCTTTGGCCGTGTCTGGAAGCACGATACCAAATGCCGTTGTCTCCTCTTGCTCGATCGGTTGCACGAGAACGCGTTCACCTAAAGGTTTGATCATGAAAAAACAGCCTCCTTTAAATATGTGGTGTTATGGGTAGATGTTTGTCATATGTATTAGCACTCGATCTACTCAAGTGCTAACAACCACTTTTATATTACTCAAGTTGCGAGTAGATTTCAAGTTCCTTTGTACAAATTTTTTTCTTTGTTTCATAGGGCTTCACCCACGCCCTTCCCATTTTATCCTTGCACTTGGATAAATATTCCGCTGGTCACGGACAGGGCCCCTTCACCCAACCAAGCCCAGGTCCAGCGGGCAAAAGAAAAACGCACCCCGCTTACGCGAAGGTGCGTTCCCCCTCATTTATACTTTTCCGCCCGTTCCGCATCCGCCGCTTGCTGCTTTGCATATACCCGCTTGGACAGGAACACGCTGAGCTCATAAAGCAGGACCAGTGGGACGAGCACCAGGAAGGCAGAAAAGAAATCCGCCGGCGTAATCATCACCGACACGACCACCAGCGCGAAATACGCTGCCCGGCGCATCTTCTTAAGCCGAAGCGGGTTCAATATCCGCAGTTGCGTCAGAAACAAAATGACTAGCGGCAGCTCGAACAATAACGAAATCGGCAGCACGATATTGGTCAGAAACTTGAAATAGTCGGCCATCCCGTAGGTCTCGACAAGTCCCAACTGCTTGTTCAACGAGCCCGTAAACGTCATGGCCAGCGGGAACACCACGTAATACCCGAAAGCCAAGCCCGCTAGGAAGAAGACGAACACGTACGGAATATACCTTGCGGTCGCTTTACGTTCCTGGGCCTTCAGACCGGGGCTCACAAACGCCCAAACCTGATAAAGCGTAAACGGCAGTGTAATCCCGAGTGCGACCAGCATGGCGATTTTCATGTAAACGCCAACGCCGTCCCAGAACGAAAAAGCGTTGAGTTCGATGGCCACGCCGGAAATGGCGTTCTTCGTCACATAGTGGTAAATCGGATCGACCACGAAAAAGGCCGCCACCAGCACCGCAACGAACACGACGCCAACAACCACTAATCGCCGCCGCAACTCCGTCAAATGATCCACGAGACTTTGCGCATTGTCTTTCTCCGACATCTCCTGTTCTCCTTCCCCATCAAGCTTCCCTTCAAATCTCAAACAAAATCCCTCCGCGAAGGAAGGGATCAGGTTACGCCTATGTAACTGGATCTACCGTTTCCGTTTATTCAGGAAGACGGCGGTCGTCCGGTTTGGGGCCTTCTACCTGCGGTTGCGGTGCAGTTTCCGTTCTTCTGACTTCCGGTTGATCGTCTACGATATCCCGGGTTGCCTCTTTGAATTCACGAAACGTGCGGCCAACAGCCCGCCCCAGATCAGGCAATTTATTCGGACCAAACAGCAGCAACGCCGCGATGACGATCAACAAAAATCCGCCTGCGCCCATGGTTGATTCTCCTTTCGTTACGGCAAATAAATAGACAGCGATCATCCGAACCGATACATTCACTCGCCCACATCATACCATAATGAATATCACAGTTACAGTCTATTTATTTAACAACTTAACAAAGAAACAGAGAATAAGGCCCGATAATGAAGGTTCATTATAAACGAAATTGTCCCGTGACCATCAGTAACGCTTCCGGCAGCTGGTCCATGATCGCCGCCAAATTTTCGTGCACGCCTTTAGGTGTTCCCGGCAAATTCACGATCAGCGTACGTCCACGAATGCCCACGATCCCCCGAAATAGCATGGCTGCAGGGTTCTTCTGCATCAACCGGTACCGCATCGCCTCCGCCATGCCCGGCACTTCGCGTTCGATGACTCGGCGGGTCGCTTCCGGTGTCACGTCACGAATCGCTAGCTCCGTCCCCCCCGTAGTTAACACCAAATCGGCGTGAAAATAATCGGTCATTTCAATCAATGCGGCGATAATTTCATCCGGTTCATCGGGGACGATCCGGTATTCCACGATTTCGCCGCCCAATTCCTCCTCCACCAGCTCACGGATTACTTGGGCGCTCGTATCTTCACGTTCTCCCCTGGCTCCTTTGTCGCTGGCGGTAAGGATCGCTGTTTTCCAAACCATGAAGTCACCCTCCTCATCCATATAGGAACTCCCTGCGGAGTCCAACGTAATGCCGGATCATGTCGATTCATGCTGAAATCAACTTTAAACTGCCATCTATATCTATATCAAAATCTAGTAGCTGCCGCAAATGTCATGAACGCACGTAATCCCCGCTTTTGCCGCCCGACTTCGACCGTAGCTGCGTCGGACCAATCACCATGTCCTTTTGCAACGCCTTGCACATGTCGTACACGGTCAGCGCGGCGGCGGACACCGCGGTGAGCGCCTCCATTTCAACGCCCGTTTTGCCTTCTGTCTTCACTGTCGCCTCGATGTATAGCTCGTCCTGTCCGTTGTCGCCAAACGTGATGTTAACGCCCGTCAACGCCAGCGGATGGCACATCGGAATCCAATCGGAGGTTCGTTTAGCTCCTTGGATTCCCGCAACCTGGGCCACGGCTAGCACATCGCCTTTGCCGACCCGCCCTTCTTTAATGGCCTCAAGGGTTGACGGCAGCATGGTGACCTTCGTCTCCGCCACGGCCACGCGAACGGTCGCCGATTTCCCGGAAATGTCCACCATACGGGCTCGGCCTTGTTCGTTAAAATGCGTCATTCCTTGACCCGATTCCGAGGTTGTCAAGCTTATCACTACTTTCCTTCATATATATCGTTTCTTTTGCCGTTAACAACAGGTCTAGCCGGAAATCATGCGGTTCCATCGGGATTGCCCCCTCCGGCAGGATCAACTCCTGAAGGACGAGGGCAGCCAGGACGACCTGATCGGTACCGCCACTCAGGCGGCTCAACTCATCGATTAGGCGATCGTAATACCCTGCTCCAAATCCGATCCGCCCCCCGTTCCGATCAAAGGCCAGCCCCGGAACGACAATGACGTCGATTTCGGGATAGCGCTCAGGTGGCCAAACGGCCGTATGCCCCGCGGGCTCCCGGATCCCCCAGGTACCGGGAACGAGGTCCTCCGTCCCGGAAATCTCGTGCAAGGAAAGGCTGCGCTCCGGTCCGATCCTCGGCGTGAGCAACCGGTCCCCCTGGGCCAGGCCGTTAGCCAGCAATGGCCAAGTATCCGGTTCATCTCGGAAAGCCACGTAGCAGAACAAGTTCAGCTTCCCGCCTCGCCGCGCCCGCAGGGGGCTTAGCACCTCACGTTCGGCTATACGGCCGGCGGACAGAGATTGCTCCAAACGAGATCCCTCCGGAATTTGGGCGCGAACCTTCAGCATTCGCTGGCGCAGCTCTTTTTTGGCATCCATAAACTCCATGCCGTTCTCCCCTTCCGCTCCCGTCGCACGATGACCGGTCTTCCACTAGCGACATAGCCGATCCGGCTGTTCTCTCCCTTAGTGTATCATTGTTATATGAAAATGAAAACCAAAGCACCCGGTTTGCAAAACGCGGTCTTCCAAGCATTCAGCGATGCAATTCGCTTGGGTTTCATGTACACTGAAGGTACGAGTTTCAACGAACTAATGCTTTCCCCATCATGAACAGAATGCAAATCTTTTTTTGGAGGATCGAATTCGCTATGCTGCTTCAAGCTTCGAACATTACGAAATTATACGGCGTAATCCCCGTGCTGGAGGGGATCAACCTGCAGGTGCTCGAACGGGACCGGATCGGCCTCGTGGGCGTCAACGGCGCGGGTAAATCGACGTTTTTGCAGATTTTGGCTGGAGAACTATCCCACGATGGAGGACAAATTTTCAAAGCCAAGGAGACTACGATCGGTTACCTCGCGCAAAATAGCGGATTACAATCGGACCGCACCCTCTGGGAAGAGATGCTTGCCGTGTTTGCCCCGTTGATCGAAACGGAACGCGAACTGCGCCGGATGGAAGAGCAGATCGCGGATCCGGAGTTAGCCCGGGACGAGAAAGCGCACCAGGAGTTGCTCGACCGTTATGCGCTTAAATCCGACTGGTTCAAAGATCATGGCGGTTATGAAATGGAGACCCGCATCCGCATGGTGCTGCACGGTATGGGATTTGGCGATTTTGCGCCGGACACCCCCATCGCAACGTTAAGCGGCGGACAGAAAACCCGGCTTGCGCTTGCCCGTATTTTGCTGCAGGCACCGGACCTGCTGATGCTGGACGAACCAACCAACCATCTTGACATCGAAACATTAACCTGGCTCGAGGATTATTTGCGCAATTATTCCGGAGCCTTGCTGGTCGTCTCGCATGACCGTTACTTCCTCGACCGGCTTGTCACAGCGATTGTAGAGATCGAACGACATCAATCCCGCCGTTATACGGGGAACTACAGCCGTTTCATCGAGCTGAAAGCGGCGGAATACGAAAGCCAATTGAAGCAATACGAGAAACAGCAGGATGAAATCGCCCGAATGGAGGCGTTTATTCAGAAGAACATCGTCCGTGCGTCCACGACGAAACGGGCGCAAAGCCGTCGGAAGGCGTTGGAGAAGATGGATGTTCTCGACCGGCCGCTTGGCGACCTGAAACGGGCGACCTTCTCCTTCGAGGCCGAGGTTATGACGGGTAAGGAAGTGCTGCACGTCAATGGCCTTACCTACACGTTTGCGGATAAACCCAAACCGTTATTCCAAAACGTCAACTTCGATCTATACCGCGGCGAAACCGTAGCCTTGATCGGCCCGAACGGGATCGGAAAATCGACGCTGCTGAAAATGCTGACCGGCGATTTGCGACCATCGGATGGAACGATTTCTTGGGGCGCCAAGGTCAAGGTCGGTTACTACGACCAAGAGCAAACGCATTTGAATGCCGCCAACACGGTGCTTGAGGAAGTCTGGGGTGCCTATCCCCACATTGAGGAAGCGCGTATTCGCAGCGTACTGGGCAATTTCCTGTTCAGCGGCGAGGACGTGCTCAAGAAGGTCGCGGCGTTAAGCGGCGGTGAGAAAGCCCGGGTCGCCTTAGCCAAGCTAATGCTGCAAAAAGCCAACGTGTTGATCCTGGACGAACCAACCAACCATTTGGACCTATTCAGCAAAGAAGTCCTGGAGTCCGCTCTGATTGAATACGATGGAACGCTGCTGTTCATCTCCCATGACCGTTACTTTCTGAACAAGATGGCGGAGCGTATCGTTGAACTTCATCCGTATGGTGCGGATCATTTCCTGGGTAATTATGACGATTATTTAGCCAAAAAGCAGGAGCTTGCCGAACTCGCTACCGAGCAGGCGAACGCTGAGGCAGCCAAGTCGAACGCAAACTCGACCAACAAGCCGTCCGAACCGGAGTCTTCGACAGCTAAATCCGGTGCCGCTTCCTATGAAGCCGATAAACAGGCGAAACGCGAGGAGCGGAACCGACAACGCCGGTTGGAGCAACTGGAGGAATTGATCTCCGTGCTCGAGGACGAAATTGCCCGACTGGAATCGGAACTGACCCTCCCCGAGGTCTATCAGGACTACACCGCCGTCCAAGAGCGGCAGGACGGGATCGACCGCCGGAAAGAACAGTTATCCACGGCCTATGAGGAATGGGAATCCTTGGCTGAAGGATAAAATTCACAAAATATTTTGATCCTTACCCCATTTTTTTCACCTTGGTTATACACAGCGTTATCCCCATTATGCAGAAAATATTCGACCTAAAAACGGCCCGCGGGGCCGTTTTTTTCCGGGGAAATCGTCGGTTTTTGTCAAAATCCTGTTTTATCCACCAACTTATCCACATTATCCACAGTTTTCTGAAAACATGAGACTCGTTTTCTTCGATCTTGCTTCATAGGTTGGTACGCAAGCTTTCATCAACTTTTCATCAAGATAGCCAACAAGCTGTGGATAACCTTGTCCACAACTTGACAAAACCTTCGTCTTAGGTCCAACTCCTCAACCCATCCCCAAATGCTGATTTTCTTCACAGGAAATCGCCCAGGTTCGAAGCTCATAGTTCTCCGCTCCCGATTTCACGAACGGATCGCGTTCCGCGATTTTCCTTGCTTCCTCCAGACTGTCCGCTTGGATAATGACCATCCCGCCCTTATAATCGAGAAAAGGCCCGCATATCACAAGTTGACCGTTTCGGTCCAGTTCTCTTAGGTGAGCAACGTGTTCGCGGATTAATTCCTCGTCCAATCGTCGGCCCGGATTTAGGGAAAGCAGGATCACGTACCTCTTGAATTCTTCAAAAGAGGGGGCTCCACTCATAGTTAATTCCTCCTTCATCTAGTCTGATGCTTACTTCCCAATTTCCTGCCATTTTGCATATGCGCTCGCCCCGAGCCCCTGAAACCATCCGAAATGCCTATTGCCCTGCCCTTTTTAAAATCATTATGATCTCTATAGAACTGCGACCAAAAAAACACATAGGCCGTCAAATAATAACCGAAAAGGAGAGAATGGAATGAAATTTGTCAAAGCCGCTTCAATCGCCGCACTAGGCGTCAGCCTCGTCTTTGTAGGAGGATGCCAAATGTTCGGCTCTTCTAAGGGCGCTTCATCCACGACATCCCCTTTTACGGAGTCCAAGCTGCCCGGAGGGGGTCTAGCCCTCCCGCAGAACGAACGAATCCATTTGTCTACCGATAATCAATGGATCGAAAAAGAAGGGCATTTATCCGACCTGATCCGCCTGCAGTGGACGGGGGACCGCGCCAAACCCGCGATCGCTTGGGCCGATGAGCAAGGGAAGGACAAAACGGCGATCATCTCGCATGATAAAGCGAACAACCCCGAACAGCATGATCATAAGCATATTTCGATCGAAACGACGATGTCACCCACCGGAGAGAATAAGGATCAACTGTTTACCCGTTTGGAAATCCCTTACGATACCGACGTCGCCGAGATTCGCACCCACTCTTCCAACTTTAACGTCATGGACGGTATTTTGCGCGTAGCCGGCGAAGGCAATCGGGACGTGCAGTTGGCCAACACCGGCAAGGATAACGCCACGTCCCCGCTTTGGAGTCTTCGTGCCAACAGCGCCGAGCTCAAGGGAAGCAATGCCGGGGCCGATTTTAACGTGATCCGTTACTCGGATGAAGGAGAAGTGCTCGACAGTGCCCTGACAATCAAACGGGATCATGGACAAGTTGGCATCGGTACGGAGGATCCGCAAAGCGCGCTGGACATCAATGGAGACGGAATTCGTATCCGCGAGTCCCGCACGCCGGCTTCTTCCAAAGCTCCCGGAAATCCCGGCGACATCGCCTGGGACGAAAACTATGTTTATGTCTGCGTAGCCAAAGACACCTGGAAACGAACGGAGTTGTCCAATTGGTGACCTTGCTCAATGATCGGCGGCTACGATACGTATGCCCGCATCTGCCTGGATTTCCGTCTTCACTCGGCCCTTGGCATTGTTACCTACAAATTTGATGCGGTACGTTCCCGGGCTAACCTTCAGCTCCATCTTGCCTTCGCTAGTTCCTTCGGCAAGCGTCGTCACCTCGCGATCCGGTCCGATCGCCACCAGCTTGAATCGGCCGCCGTCGATCTCTTGCTGATGGATGAAATTCACCTTGCCCTTCGCCGAGGCGTGGATGAACCAAATCGTTTCCATCCCGTAGAAAGAGGAGAAGGACACCGTGTTCGACTCGTTGCTCGTATCGCCTACCCGCTTCACATAGGTGAAGGTGTCGCCTTCCTGGGCCAGCTCTGCTTCGTCGTCGTAAAGCTGCTTTTGCCTTTCCGTAGCCAGACTGCAGCCCCCCAAAATGGCCAGCAGCATCACAGCACACAGAAGGCCGAGAAGCAGCCGTATTCCGCCGGGCAGCCGCGTAGAGTTGCCCGGCATCCTTTGATTACGCATATTTCTCCCCTCCTAGGCGTTGTCCGTAAATGACTTTCGATAAAATCCTGTGACCGAAGGCAGTATGGTTAACGCTTGGATCGCCAAGCCCCAAGCCGTATAAACCAAATGTACGACCGAAGAACTGCCGAGAATGTAGATTTGGACCGAAAGCCAGACGATTAATCCAAAGCCGATATAAAGGGAAAAGGCCCAAGACCAATGCCGGTCTTTAAATGGGTTCAGTTTCTCTCCTAAACCCCAATTCCATTTCCATACGAGAGCCGTCGTGACCGTAAGCGGCAACACGCCAAAGGCCATCAGAAGGATCACCCCCGGAATCAAATAATTCGGGAACAACGGGATCTGCATCAACTCTGTCGGCATCCCCAACAAGGCGCCTGACGGATCTAGCATCAACGCTCCACCGCCGAATACAGCACCGATTCCGAGTAACCCCTGCAATCCTATCAATAACAAACTTGCCACCGGTTTATCTACCGTTCCCCCCATTTGTACACCCCTTTTGCGTCTTTCTATTTGTGATTCAATTCACCCATTCACAAAAAAAAAGAAGATGGGGCCTATTTCGGCTCATCTTCGTTGTTACTGCTACTTTATCATAGGATGCCCGGGTTGAAAACGGTTAAATGTCGAATAAACGGCGTGGCTTGAAAGAATAGGAGGTTCCCGAGTAGAATAGATAAAAACTTAAAATTTAAGAGAGAGGGCTCAGCCATATGAATCGTAAAGCGGTCCGAAGCATTACAGACCTGATTGGCGAAACCCCGGCCGTCAAGTTAAACAAACTGGTCTCCAACGAGGAGGCGGACGTATACGTCAAGCTGGAGTTTGCCAATCCGAGCGGAAGCGTTAAGGATCGAGCCGCTGCCCACATGCTCGCAAAGGCAGAACAGGCCGGTCTGATTGCTCCGGGGGCCACGATCATCGAGCCGACGAGCGGGAATACGGGCATCGGGCTGGCGATGAACGCCGCGGCCAAAGGGTATCGGATTATCCTCGTCATGCCGGACAATATGACGAAGGAGCGAATCGCCCTGCTGCAAGCTTACGGGGCCGAGGTCGTGCTGACGCCGGCTGCGGAGCGCATGCCCGGCGCAATCGCCAAAGCCCGGGAGCTGCTGGACCAAATCCCCGGCAGTTTTATGCCGCAGCAGTTTCAAAACCCTGCCAACCCGGAAATTCACCGGCTCACGACAGGGCCAGAAATCATGCAGCAAATGGAAGGCCGGCTCGACGGGTTCGTAGCCACGGCAGGCACGGGCGGCACCATCACCGGAACCGGCGAGTATCTGCGGGGCGTATTGCCAAACATCCATATCACCGTCGTCGAGCCGCAAGGCTCCCCCGTCCTCTCCGGAGGGGTACCCGGCCCGCATAAGTTGGTCGGTACCAGCCCGGGTTTTATCCCACCGATCCTGAATACTGCTGTCTATGATGAAATCGTCCAGGTCAGCGATGCGGATGCGCTGGATACGACACGGCGATTAGCGGCACTAGAAGGCCTATTGGTCGGACCTTCGTCCGGGGCCTCGGTTTGGGCGGCGATTCGTTTAGCTCGGCACTTAGGCCCTGGGCGCCGCGTTTTGTGCATCGCTCCGGACACCGGGGAGAGGTATCTTAGCATGGGCATCTTCGATGAGCCCGCACACGTTGAAGAATAAGTAGATGAAACAAACCATTTTATCGGGAAAAGAGGAATGAATTTATGCCCCAACTAATCGGAGGCATCTCCCATTTCGACAAAGCGGAGTTGCACGCCATCCTTCAGGATCCTGCCAGCGACATCGTCGTCATCGATGTCCGTGAGCCGTTTGAATACGAAGCTGCGCATATTCCAGGGGTCCCCCTGATTCCGATGGGTGAAATCCCCTACCGGCTGGAAGAACTCGACCCGGAGCAGGAATACGTGTTGGTCTGCCGAAGCGGCTCCCGCAGTTACGAAGTCGCCCGTTACCTACAGGCACAGGGCTTCACGCGGATCCACAATTTTCTCGGCGGCATGCTTGGCTGGGACCTCGAGGTGACGTCCGGGCTGGAAGAGGATGCATCCCATTAAGAAAACAAAGGAGAACAGAAGATGAGAAAACTCGTTCTATTTCTACACGCATCGCTTGACGGTTTTGTGGAAGGTCCTAACGGAGAAATGGATATTGGCTGGGTTTCCTACGATACGGATCTCGAGAGACACGCGAAAGAAATTCTGAGTACGGCCGATACGGTTATTTGGGGCCGCGGTACTTATCAGATGATGCACAGTTACTGGCCGTCCGTGCCTTCAAACCCGTCAGCTTCGCAGCATGAACGGGATCATGCCGAGTGGATCGATAAGACAGAGAAAATCGTTTTTTCCACTACGCTGGAGAACGTCGATTGGAATAACTCCAGACTTGTGAACAAAGATATCGAGAATGAAATCCGTCACCTCAAACAGCAGCCTGGTAAGGACATGGTCATTCTCGGCAGTCCTAGGTTAGCGCACCACTTTATGCAGCTTGACTTAATAGATGAGTATAAAATTACCGTATCCCCTGTCCTGATCGGAAAAGGTTTGCCCTTATTCCAAGGTCTCAAGGAGAAGATTAACCTTAAGCTCATCGAAAACAAGACCTTTGACTCTGGAGCCATCGGTCTCGTATATCAGACGGTAAGATGATCTTGCCGCTTGCGGTGGCGTTCCAACCATCCTACGGCATAATCAACCAATTCTCGTTGGGGCATCAGCAAGGCGGTTGCCCCGGCGATTTGTCCCTGTTTCACCATTCCGGTTTCCCGTGCAAAATCTGCACCGAGCTGAATAAAATCCTCTGAATCGTATTCGAGCTCGGGAAATTCCACCCACTGTCTTTCCCCATTCACCTGCATCGGCGCTTTTGCCGTGTAAATTTCTTTGCTCTGATCGTCCATCCGACACTCCGCCAAATGGATCGACGTATTGTTCCCATGACCTACGCCAAGCAGCAAAACATCTCCTCGAAGCTCGTAAATTCGCGCAAGCGGAGAACGCTCGCCTAGCCCGAATTCCAGGCCGTGATTCGCCGTAATGTTCTCGGCCTCGCGGCCTCTGGCTGCAAACGACACTTGCGGATGTCCGCTGCGCAAGGTGCCCTTTTGCTTGCGGAACGTGTCCGGAATCACGCCCATGTACCATAACGACGTCAGCTCGGGATCATAAACCGGCATCTGCTCGCGAATGGTGTCCCACCATTCCTTGGGTACCGGCGGATTTTGCCATCTGGCCGGGTCTCCAACGTCGCCCGAATGGGTGGGCATTACCAAGGTCCCTTCCTCCCCCAACGCTGCCTCTAGAGCCAGAACAACCGCCGCTGGGCCGCCGCACACCCATTTCCCCAGCGCTTTAAAAGACGAATGGACAAGCAGTGTCGACCCTTCTCGAACCCCTAGAGCCGCTAAGTCTGACCGCAATGTTTCTACCGTGTACAATTCCCCTTGAATTTCTTCCATTATGCTTCGATCTCCCCTACTTTCTCTAGTCTGCAAACGACGACGGTAAGCCGTCCAGGCTTACGGCGTTTTTCTGGCGACGATATTCCTCCAGGCCGGAAGATCCTTTGGTTTCAGCCCATTTGACCAAGGTTTCGCGATCCCCGTCATAGCTGAACAGCGGTACGCCGTAGCCGCAGGATGTCTGCACGCCGTAAACAGAGACAAGAACGATTTGGCGCGCCCCGCTCAGCTTGGGAAACAACCCTTCGAGTCGCTCCCAATCCGCCGATCCCGGCAGAATCACTTGGCCTTTCCCATACAGGCGCAGGATCAACGGCTGCCCTTCGAAAGCGGCGAACATGATCGTGATCCGTCCGTTCTCCTCGAGATGGGCTGCCGTTTCATTCCCGCTGCCGGTCAAATCCAGGTAAGCGACCTCGTTTGGCGAAAGGATCCGCAGCGAATCATACCCTTTGGGCGACAGATTGACGTGCCCTTCTGCGCTAAGTGGTGCCGAACCAACAAAAAAGAGATGCTGCCGACGAATAAATGCCTCATGCTCCGGCAGCATCGAATCGAACATTTTCCCCATGTCTACCCCTCCCATCAATAAATGCAGCCAACGGTGCCGTCCTTACTTCCGGCTGTTTCTCATCGCGTTCAGCAGTTGGACATCGGTTGAAGCGGTAAACCGCTGATAATCCAGCGAGTCCATGCCGTAGATAGCGATTTTCCCCTGTTCGTCATAGTGCACGCCCCATCCATACTTCTTGGGAAGGACCGAGGCCCGCAAGCAGGGGTGCGGTTTGCTGAACAACTCCTCCCAGAGTTCCTGCCTCCGCTCCTGCACAACTTCCTTCGGAATCTGCTTATGGCGAATATGTACCTCGAACAGCAACTCCTCGTGATTGTACCGGTACGGAGCTTGCGAGAGCAGCTCGTATTGGATCATGTGCGCAGGTTTCGCAGGTCTCGTCGACACCGGCTCGATGCCACGATCTGCAGGACAATCGGGCGATACGCGAATAAACGTATTTTTGTAGCTCACGGCCCCCGGCCTCCTTCGCTTTTTTTTCCTTATTATACCTGAATCCTCAAATTTAAAGAATATGATCCTTCTTCGTCAATTGTATTCGGTTTTTCGCATACAAAACGGTGCTGAAGCCCAAAAATCCGAAATCTATTCGATATTTCATACAGAATCTAGGCTTACGCTTTCCTGATGGGCAAATAGATATGAAATTTCATATACATTCCGTTAATAACGCCGAAATCGCCCCATTGTATTCGGTTTTTCGCATCCATTTCTGCCTGTGGGCCTCCGGTATCCAGGAGATGAACATCTAAACTCATAAAAAAACCGGCGGTGCATGCACCGCCGGAACAATTACTTGAATCTTACGCCGGGTTCGGCTGTTGGCCGGCCTTATTCTTGGCCAGCTTCAAGTAACCCTGCACGTTCAGAATCTCGCTATTCTCTTCAAACCGCAAACGCATGGGGCCGGCCGCATCGATCAAGTACGATTTCAACGCCGCGGCGCCGCCGCCAAGCACATAAAAGCATTCGATGTCCGGGTACTTCTTCCACCGCTTGCGAATCAGATCAACCAACTTCTGCGCGGCTCGGCTGAAATACATATCGACAATCGGCCGAATATCCGCTTGTCCTTCACCTACACGCTGGATGACGAATTCGCGATTCCGGATACGTCCAATCAGCTTCGTACGGCTTGGGAAGCGGTAGCCGAACTGGTCCTCTATATCGCGGATAATCGAATCCAGATAGGTTGCAAGTCCGAACTGCTCCCCTGTACTGAACTGGTTGTCGATATTCATCCGCTTCACGACCGGGAAATCCGTTGTCAAAGCGCCGATTTCGCAAATGCCGATACAGCCGTTATGGAGTTCTTCGTTTCGCACCTGGAGCGTATCGTTCGTCGCCAAATGGAACAGCGCCGCCGCGCCTTCCACCGACACGATCGTACGGCGGATCTGAAGGCGTACCGTGCGCCCGCGCAGCTCCGGCGTGGACAGGAACGTCACTTCGTGCTCGCCGGTCAGCCGCTCCTCGAACGCTTGATGAAAGGCAACGTAAGAACGGACCGGAAGTCCTGTCCCGATTATGTATTCAGCCTCTTCGATCCCGGTTCCCGCCGTCGGATAAGTTTGTCCAGACAGGGCTGCATAAGCCAGCGCCGTCAGCGCCACGACCAGGGACTGATCGCTGGTGGCTTTGTTGTCCGTCTCTTCCAACTCGGAATTGTCTTGATCCTCCATCGCCAGCAAGCCTACGAAATACCGCTGGTTATTTCTCTTTAATTTAGGGCTATAGACCCGAACATCCAGCGCCTTCAGCGGAGAGTCTTCCTCTTGCAGCACATGTCTATCATATCCGGGAGAAACGATACTCGGAATAATGATCGGTCGTTGTGAACCGTCAACCACTACCTTAACGCTGTCGTTGCCAACGTCGATTCCGGCAATTCTGATCATAATAACCTCCTTACATTAGGAAAGAAGACACTTTTCCAATTATTTCTCATTTCGCTTCCCTTCGACAAATTCCTGCTTTAGGAGTGAAAATAGTTACAAAATTTTTTTAAATGAAAAAGGGATTTGCCACATTTTGCCGAAATAGTTGTATTGGCAAGTCGCAAGGAATGACCTTGGTCCTACATAATGGCATATTCAACCCAAGAAGATCAGGAGGAAGTCATGAAGATCAGATTCAAAAAAAACGTGAACCGGCGCTACACGCTGCTGATCGTGCCGGAAGGCACCAGCCCTGTGTTCCGCTTTAAATTCCGCTTGTTCTATTTATTGGCCATCCTGGTCACCGCGGTGGTGCTGCTCAGCTCCGTGTTGGTTTTGTATGCCGTCAACCGCACGCATACGAGCCGGATCGGGACGCTCGAAGCGCAGCTATCCGATTCTTCCGACCAGTTCAGGAACACCGTCGTCAATAAGGAACAGGAAATCGACCGGCTCTTAAACGAGCTGATGGAGTTATCCAAGAAGTCGAAGACCATTGAGACGAAGATGAGCGAGCTGGAGCAACTGGAAGCCGAGCTTAAATCGATTACGGACGGCGGATCGACGAAAGCAAAAGGCAAAACCGCAGCCGCGGGCAAAGAAGCAGCGATGGACTCCCTCGCTTCCGAAGGTGGAGTTGGCGGAGAATCGATCCCACTCACCGAACAGGATGTGGCAAAGCTGGTCAAAGAGACGAAGGAGAGCATCACCACCTCGCTGACGGAGATGCCCGAATTGCAGCAACGGCTGGAGCAAACGAAAATTTCGATCCAGGAATATAAAGCGTTGATGGCCATCTTGCCGACCTTTTGGCCCGCCGATTCCGTCAGAGTCACCTCCGAGTATGGTGAACGAGAAGACCCTTTTAACGGGCGTTTGACCATGCACGCCGGAATGGATATCGGGGGAAGCATCGGCGATCCTGTCTATGCGGCAGCGAACGGTAAGGTCGTCGATACCGGATACAATAGCGCACGCGGGAACTTTATCACGATTTCGCATCCTTCGGGATTGAAAACGAACTATATGCATTTGAGCAAAATCCTAACCAAGGTTGGCGCCACCGTTAAGCAAGGCGATACCATCGCAGAGCTGGGCTCCACCGGGCGTAGCACCGGTCCTCATCTACACATCGAAGTCGTGAAGAACGGCAGTACGGTCGACCCGGCCAAATACCTTAGAAAACCCGGAGAGGAAGAGTAATTCATGAAATTAAGGAATAACGCGAAACCTGTTAAGCTGGACCCGAACACCACCGACACTTTGATCGGGGAAGGCAGCATTTTTGAAGGGAAAATCCGCTCGGACGCCGGCGTGCGCATCGAAGGACAAATTACCGGCGATATCGAATGCGAAGGCGACGTGACCGTTGGGGAGAAAGGTGTGGTCCATTCCAACATCCTGGCCCGTAACATCATTATCGCCGGCACCGTGAACGGCAACGTGCAGGCCAAGCTCAAGCTGTCCATCACCTCCAAAGGCAAGCTGTACGGCAACATGGTTGCTTCCTCTCTCTCCATTGAGGAGGGCAGCGTATTCGAAGGTACCAGTAAGATGGGCGGCTCGGACAAGCCCGATCCCGCTGTAATGAAGGAAACGGCGGCTGCGGTTGACCCCGAGCAAACGCCTCCTGCCAAGAACAACGCGAAGTCGGAAAACGATGCGGTTTATAAAACGTGGTAACGCAAACCCATCGAATAATAAAAGGCCGGACAATTTGTCCGGCCTTTTGCTTGGGGCGGTCGCCTCAATA
>RCUU01000728.1_pt1 | contig 17453 bp, 13 predicted proteins | sample 2166211 | NCBI WGS metagenome assembly RCUU01 (sample SAMN09932620, study PRJNA488358) | compost metagenome | feature: garden; material: soil; isolation source: compost soil in phenylacetic acid-enriched culture | place: Germany: Experimental Botanical Garden Goettingen | collected 2016-01-27
CTGGCGCGCATCGCCAAGTACACCGCCGAAGGCAAGGCCATCTCCATCGCCCTGCTGGGCAACGCCGCGGAGATCCTGCCGGAACTGGTGCGCCGCGGCGTGCGTCCGGACATGGTCACCGACCAGACTTCCGCCCACGACCCGCTCAACGGCTACCTGCCGATCGGCTGGACCTGGGAACAGTACCGCGACCGCGCGCAGACCGAACCGGCTGCCGTGGTGAAGGCCGCCAAGCAGTCCATGGCCGTGCACGTGAAAGCCATGCTGGACTTCCAGAAGCAGGGCATCCCGACCTTCGACTACGGCAACAACATCCGCCAGATGGCCAAGGAAGAGGGTGTGGAAAACGCATTCGACTTCCCCGGCTTCGTCCCGGCCTACATCCGCCCGTTGTTCTGCCGCGGCATTGGCCCGTTCCGCTGGGCGGCGCTGTCGGGTAACGCCGAGGACATCTACAAGACCGACGCCAAGGTCAAGGAACTGATCCCGGACGACGCCCACCTGCACAACTGGCTGGACATGGCCCGCGAGCGCATCAGCTTCCAGGGCTTGCCGGCGCGTATCTGCTGGGTTGGCCTGGGCTTGCGCGCCAAGCTCGGCCTGGCGTTCAACGAAATGGTACGCAGCGGCGAGCTGTCGGCACCTATCGTGATCGGCCGCGACCACCTGGACTCAGGCTCGGTATCGAGCCCGAACCGCGAAACCGAAGCCATGCAGGACGGCTCCGATGCCGTGTCCGACTGGCCGCTACTCAACGCCTTGCTCAATACCGCCAGCGGCGCGACCTGGGTTTCGCTGCACCACGGTGGCGGCGTCGGCATGGGCTTCTCCCAGCACTCGGGCATGGTGATCGTCTGCGACGGTACCGATGAAGCGGCCGAGCGTATCGCTCGCGTGCTGCACAACGACCCGGCCACCGGTGTCATGCGTCACGCCGATGCCGGCTACCAGATCGCAATTGATTGCGCCAAAGAGCAGGGTTTGAACCTGCCGATGATCAAGCGGTAAACCTGCGCCAATACAGGTCTCCACCGGGGGTGGCGACCTTGAATTTTCCTGGCCCGGATGCCTCTCGACTGCCGTAATCAATTTCCATGTTTAGGAGCGTCATACAATGAAAATGACAAAGACCTTGCTGACCACGGCGCTTGCTCTCGGGCTATTGGCGGCCACAGGCGTCAGCCAGGCAGCCGGTTGGTGCGAATCTGGCAAACCGGTGAAGTTCGCCGGCTTGAATTGGGAAAGCGGCATGCTGCTCACCGACGTGATGCAGTTCGTGCTGGAAAAAGGTTACGACTGCAAGACCGATAGCCTGCCGGGCAACTCCATCACCATGGAAAACGCCCTGAGCTCCAACGACATCCAGGTGTTCGCTGAAGAGTGGGTGGGCCGCAGTGAGGTCTGGAACAAGGCCGAGGCCGCCGGCAAGGTGGTCGGGGTCGGCGCGCCGGTAGTCGGGGCGGTCGAAGGCTGGTACGTGCCGCGTTATGTGATCGAAGGCGATGCCAAGCGTAAACTGGAAGCCAAGGCGCCCAACCTCAAGGCGATTGCCGACCTGGGCCAATACGCCCAGGTGTTCCGCGACCAGGAAGAGCCGGACAAGGGCCGTTTCTACAACTGCCCGGCCGGTTGGACCTGCGAGCTGGATAACAGCGAGATGCTCAAGAGCTATGGCCTGGACAAAAGCTACACAAACTTTCGCCCGGGCACCGGCCCAGCCCTGGATGCCGCGGTGCTGTCGAGCTACAAGCGCGGCGAGCCGATCCTGTTCTACTACTGGTCGCCAACCCCGCTGATGGGCCAGGTCGACCTGGTCAAGCTCGATGAAAAGCCGGGCGTGGACAAGAGCGTGACCATCAAGGTCGGCCTGTCGAAGACCTTCCATGACGAGGCACCTGAACTGGTTGCCGTGCTGGAAAAGGTCAACCTGCCGATCGACCTGCTCAACCAGAACCTGGCGCGCATGACCAAGGAACGTATCGAGTCGCCCAAGCTGGCCAAGATGTTCCTCAAGGAGCACCCTGAAGTCTGGCACGCGTGGGTCAGCGAAGACGCTGCCAAGAAAGTAGACGCGGCACTCTGAGTAAGTGGCCCGCACGGCACAAGCCATGCAGGCCCTGATTCGAGCCGCCACATACACTTGATCGAGAGTTTCCTATGTTTCCCGAAAACTTCACGTTCTCCATCGCTGACTGGGTCAATGGCTGGGTCGATGCGCTGGTGACCAACTACGGCGATGTGTTCCGGCAGATCTCCGATACCTTGCTGTGGGCCATCGTCAACCTTGAAGGCCTGCTGCGGGCAACGCCCTGGTGGTTGATGCTGGCCATCGTCGCCGGCATTGCCTGGCACGCCACCCGACGCCTGCTGCCGACCGTGGTCATCGTCGGCTTGCTGTTCCTGGTCGGGGCCGTGGGGTTGTGGGACAAACTGATGCAAACCCTGGCGTTGATGCTGGTGGCCACGCTGATATCGGTGTTGGTGGGCATCCCGCTGGGTATTCTCTCGGCACGCAGCAACCGCCTGCGTGCGTTCCTGATGCCATTGCTCGACATCATGCAAACCATGCCCAGCTTCGTGTACCTGATCCCGGTGCTGATGCTGTTCGGCCTGGGCAAGGTGCCGGCGATCTTCGCCACCGTGATCTACGCCGCGCCACCGCTGATCCGCCTGACCGACCTGGGGATTCGCCAGGTTGACGGCGAGGTGATGGAAGCGATCAACGCCTTCGGTGCCAACCGTTGGCAGCAACTGTTCGGCGTGCAATTGCCGCTGGCCCTGCCAAGCATCATGGCCGGGATCAACCAGACCACCATGATGGCCCTGTCGATGGTGGTGATTGCCTCGATGATCGGCGCCCGTGGTTTGGGCGAGGATGTGCTGGTCGGCATCCAGACGCTGAACGTGGGGCGCGGCCTCGAAGCGGGCCTGGCCATCGTGATTCTGGCGGTCGTGATCGACCGGATTACTCAAGCCTATGGTCGGCCACGGCATGAGGTGAGCAAATGAGCACTGCGAAGATGAACAAGATCGAAGTCAAAAACGTCTTCAAGATTTTCGGCGCCCGTCCCGATGACGCGCTCAACCTGATCCGCCAGAAAAAAACCAAGGAGCAGGTGCTGGCCGAAACCGGTTGCGTGGTCGGCGTCAATGACCTGTCGCTGTCCATCGGCAGCGGCGAGATCTTCGTGATCATGGGCCTGTCCGGTTCCGGCAAATCGACCCTGGTGCGTCACTTCAACCGCCTGATCGACCCCACCAGTGGCGCGATCCTGGTGGATGGCGAAGACATCCTGCAATACGATCGGGAAGCCTTGCGTGAATTTCGCCGGCACAAGATCAGCATGGTGTTCCAGAGCTTTGGCCTGCTGCCGCACCGCAGCGTGCTGGACAATGTTGCCTACGGCCTGAAAGTCCGTGGCGAGAGCAAGGCTACGTGCAGTGAACGGGCCATGCACTGGATCAACACCGTGGGCCTCAAGGGTTATGAAAAGTCCTACCCGCACCAGCTGTCCGGCGGCATGCGCCAGCGCGTTGGCCTGGCCCGTGCCCTGGCGGCCGACACCGACATCATCCTGATGGACGAAGCCTTCAGTGCACTCGACCCGCTGATCCGCGCGGAGATGCAGGACCAACTGCTGGAACTGCAGAAAACCCTGCACAAGACCATCGTGTTCATCACCCATGACCTCGATGAAGCGGTACGCATCGGCAACCGTATTGCCATTCTCAAGGATGGCCGCCTGATCCAGGTCGGTACGCCGAAGGAAATCCTTTACCAGCCTGCCGACGAATACGTTGACCGTTTCGTTCAGCGCCGTGTCGCGTCCATTTAAGGAAGTCTCGAAATGTCGTTCGCAGAAAAAGTCGTAATCGCCGATTCACCCATGCGTTGGCAGGATGTGGTGGCGGTGGCCCGTAATGGGGCACAACTGGAGCTGGCAGCATCGACCTGGGCGCGGATCGACAACGCCCAGGCCATCGTGCAGCGCATCGTCTCCTCGGGCGAGCGCGCCTATGGTGTCAACACCGGCCTGGGTGCCTTGTGCAACGTGTCGCTTCAGGACGAGCAACTGAGCCAGCTGTCACGCAACACGTTGCTCAGCCACGCCTGTGGCGTGGGCAAGCCGCTGAGCGACGAGCAGACCCGGTCGATCATGTGCGCGGCCATCATCAACTTCAGCCACGGCAAGTCTGGCGTACACCGGCAAGTGGTCGAGGCTCTGCTGGCGTTGCTCAACCGCGGCATCACCCCGCAGGTGCCGTCACAGGGTTCGGTGGGTTACCTGACCCATATGGCGCACATCAACATCGCGCTGCTCGGCGTGGGGCAGGTCAGTTACCGTGGCCAGATCGTCCCGGCCCAGCAGGCCCTGGCCGAAGAAGGCCTGCAGCCGGTCACACTCGGCGCCAAGGACGGTTTGTGCCTGGTCAATGGCACGCCGTGCATGACCGGCCTGAGCTGCCTGGCCCTGGCCGATGCCAGCCACTTGATTCAGTGGGCCGATGTGGTCGGTGCCATGAGTTTCGAGGCCCAGCGTGGCCAGATCGATGCTTTCGACGCCGAAATCATCGCGCTCAAGCCACACCCGGGTATGCAGTTGGTCGGCAACAATCTGCGTGGCCTGCTCGATGGCAGCGAAGTGATCGCTACCAGCAAGGGCGTCCGCACCCAGGATGCCTTGAGTATTCGCTCTATTCCCCAGGTGCATGGCGCGGCACGCGACCAATTCGAACATGCCAGGAAACAGATCGAGACCGAACTCAACTCGGCCACCGATAACCCGCTGCTGCTGGGCACGCCGGATAACTTCCGGGTGATGTCCCAGGCCAACCCCCACGGCCAGTCGGTGGCCATGGCGGCAGACTTGCTGGCTATTGCCATGGCGGAAATCGGTTCGATCGCCGAACGCCGCCTGGATCGCATGATCAACCCCCATGTCAGTGGTTTGCCGGCGTTCCTGGTGAGCAACCCGGGCGTGAACTCCGGAATGATGATCGTGCAGTACGTGGCCGCCTCGTTGTGTGCGGAGAACCGTCATCTGGCGCAACCGGCGGTCGTCGACAACTTCGTCACCTCGGGCCTGCAGGAAGATCACCTGAGCATGGGCACCAACTCGGTCCTGAAACTGCACCGCGCCCTGGAAAACTGCACACAGATCCTTGCCATCGAATACCTGCTGGCGGCCCAGGCGTTCGAGTTCCTCAAGGACCAGCGCTTTGGCGCCGGTACCGACGCCGCCTGGCGCCTGCTGCGCGAGCGAGTCCCCGCCTATGATCAGGACCGTTGGCTGGCACCGGATATTGCCAGTGCCGCCGCTGTCCTGAGAGACCCGCAATTGCTGCAGGATCTGCTACCGAACTTGCATTGAAATCGATCCATGAAACCCTAGCCAGCGTGCCAAGCCGCAGCACTTCCACAACGAAGGCTGCGGCGGATAACGGAGACCTCCGGAGCGATTGGTAGTTATGACAACACTCTCAAAAGGAGCATGAATGTGACTGCGCTAAACCTTATCCCTGGCCAGCTGAGCCTTGCCCAACTGCGTGACATTTATCAGCAGCCGGTAACCCTCTCGCTGGATGCCAGCGCTGCGGCGCCCATCGAAGCCAGTGTTGCCTGCGTGGAGCAGATCCTCGCCGAGAACCGCACTGCCTATGGCATCAACACAGGGTTCGGCCTGCTGGCTTCCACCCGCATTGCCAGCGCCGACCTGGAAAACCTGCAGCGTTCTCTGGTGCTCTCCCACGCCGCCGGTGTCGGCGAGCCGATCAGCGATGCCTTGTGCCGCCTGGTCATGGTGCTCAAGGTCAACAGCCTGAGCCGTGGTTTCTCCGGCATTCGTCGCAAAGTGATCGATGCGCTGATCGCCCTGATCAACGCCGAGGTGTACCCACATATTCCACTGAAAGGTTCCGTGGGCGCATCCGGCGACCTCGCCCCATTGGCGCATATGTCGCTGGTGCTGCTGGGCGAAGGCAAGGCCCGCTACAAGGGGCAGTGGCTACAAGCGACCGAAGCGTTGGCCGTGGCCGGTTTGCAACCCTTGACCCTGGCGGCCAAGGAAGGGCTGGCGCTGCTCAACGGTACCCAGGTTTCCACCGCATTCGCCCTGCGCGGGCTGTTCGAAGGCGAGGACCTGTTCGCTGGCGCCCTGGCCTGCGGCAGCCTGACCGTCGAAGCCGTACTGGGCTCGCGTTCGCCATTCGATGCGCGTATTCATGCTGCCCGTGGCCAGCGCGGCCAGATCGATGCCGCCGGTGCCTATCGGCACCTGCTGGGTGAGCGTAGCGAAGTTTCCGACTCCCACCAGAACTGCGATAAGGTCCAGGATCCATACTCCCTGCGTTGCCAGCCGCAAGTGATGGGGGCCTGCCTGACCCAGTTCCGCCAGGCCGCCGAGGTGCTGGTGATCGAAGCCAACGCCGTGTCGGATAACCCGCTGGTATTCGCGGCCGAAGGTGATGTGATCTCCGGCGGTAACTTCCACGCCGAGCCCGTGGCCATGGCCGCCGACAACATGGCCCTGGCCATCGCCGAGATCGGCTCGCTGAGCGAGCGCCGCATATCGCTGATGATGGACAAGCACATGTCGCAGCTGCCGCCGTTCCTGGTGGCCAATGGCGGCGTCAACTCCGGCTTCATGATTGCCCAGGTAACCGCTGCGGCCCTGGCCAGCGAGAACAAGGCACTGGCGCACCCGCATTCGGTCGACAGCCTGCCGACATCCGCCAACCAGGAAGACCACGTGTCCATGGCACCGGCTGCTGGCAAGCGCCTGTGGGAAATGGCCGAGAATACCCGTGGCATCCTGGCCGTGGAATGGCTCGCCGCCTGCCAGGGCCTGGACCTGCGCGAGGGCTTGAAGACTTCGGCCAAGCTTGAGCAGGCGCGCGGCACCCTGCGCAGCAAAGTGCCGTACTACGAGAAAGACCGCTTCTTCGCGCCGGATATCAATGCCGCCAGTGAATTGCTGGCTTCTCGTTGCCTGAATGAGCTGGTGCCGGCGAACCTGTTGCCTAGCTTGTAAGCGGGGAGGGGCCGTTGGCCCCTTTTCGCGGGCAAGCCCGCTCCTACATGAGCAAGGCTTGTCCGTTTTTTCCCATCGATAGCCTAATGGAGGGCACGGATGAAAACGCTTTGGCAACACTGCCACGTCGCAAGCATGGTGCAAGGTAACTACTCGATCATCGAGGATGCCGCCATCGTGACGTCAGGAGCGCACATAGCGTGGATCGGCCCGCGCAGCCAATTGCCAGGAGACGACTATGTCCAGGTCAATGATCTGGGCGGCGCCTGGGTCACGCCAGGCCTGATCGACTGCCACACTCACATCGTTTTCGGCGGTAACCGCAGCGGCGAGTTCGAGCAGCGCCTACAGGGCGTCAGCTACGCCGAGATTGCCGCGGCCGGAGGTGGTATTGCCAGCACCGTGCGCGCCACCCGTGCCGCGAGCGAGGATGAATTGTTCGCCAGCGCCGCCAAACGCTTGCAGAGCCTGCTCAACGATGGTGTTACCAGTGTCGAGATCAAATCCGGCTACGGCCTGGACCTGGCCAGCGAGCGCAAGATCCTGCGGGTCATCCGTCGCCTTGGCGCCGAGCTTCCAGTCAGTGTGCGCAGTACCTGCCTGGCCGCCCACGCGTTACCGCCGGAATATGCCGAGCGGGCAGATGCCTACATCGAACATATCTGCAGCGAAATGCTTCCGGCCCTGGCGGACGAGGGGCTGGTCGATGCGGTCGATGCCTTCTGCGAGTACCTGGCATTCAGCCCGGAGCAGGTCGAGCGTGTGTTTGTTGCCGCGCAAAAACTCGGCTTGCCGGTCAAACTACATGCCGAACAGCTGTCCTCGCTGCACGGTTCGAGCCTGGCAGCGCGTTATCATGCCTTGTCGGCCGACCACCTGGAGTTCATGACCGAGGAAGACGCCATCGCCATGGCCGCATCCGGCACGGTTGCCGTGTTGTTGCCCGGGGCGTTCTATTTCCTGCGCGAAACCCAGTTGCCGCCCATGGAGGCCCTGCGCAAACACGGCGTGAAAATTGCCGTCGCCAGCGACCTCAACCCCGGCACGTCGCCGGCACTGTCGCTGCGCCTGATGCTGAACATGGCCTGCACCTGCTTCCGTATGACCCCGGAAGAAGCCCTGGCCGGCGCAACCATTCATGCCGCGACTGCCTTGGGCATGGAGCAGACCCATGGCTCGCTGGAAGTCGGCAAGGTTGCCGACTTTGTCGCCTGGGACATCGAACGCCCGGCGGACCTCGCCTACTGGCTGGGCGGTGACCTGAACAAACGGATCATCCGCCACGGTGTTGAAGTATCGAATCAGGAGGTGATACGTGGATAAGGTTCTGAATTTTCATCAGGGGCGACTGCCCCTGCTGATCAGCATGCCCCATGCCGGGCTGCGCCTGACCCCCGGGGTCAAGGCCGGCCTGATCGATGAGGCGCAAAGCCTGCCGGATACCGATTGGCACATTCCGTTGTTGTACGCGTTTGCTGCCGACATGGGCGCGAGCATCGTCGCGGCCGAATACTCGCGCTTCGTCGTCGACCTCAACCGCCCGGCGGACGACAAGCCGCTGTATGCCGGCGCGACCACCGGCCTCTATCCGGCAACCCTGTTTGATGGTGTGCCCCTGTTCAAGGAGGGCCAGGAACCTTCGGCCGAAGAGCGGGCAACCTACCTGGAGCAGATCTGGACACCGTACCACCGTACCATCGAAGACGAACTGACTCGCCTGCGCGACAAATTCGGCTACGCGCTACTTTGGGATGCTCACTCGATCCGCTCCCACGTGCCGCACCTGTTCGACGGCAAACTGCCGGACTTCAACCTGGGCACCTTCAACGGCGCCAGCTGCGACCCACAACTGGCCAGTGATCTGGAAGCCATTTGCGCCACGTTCGAAGGGTACAGCCATGTGCTCAACGGGCGCTTCAAGGGCGGCCACATCACCCGTCACTATGGCGCCCCGGCCAATCACATCCACGCAGTGCAACTGGAATTGGCCCAGAGCACCTATATGGAAGAGTTCGAGCCGTTCCGCTATCGCGAAGACCTCGCCGCACCGACCCAGGAAGTGCTCAAGGCCTTGCTCGATGGCCTGCTTGCCTGGGGGCAGCAGCGGTATCCGGGTTGAACTCATCTGATTTGTAGGCGCGGGCTTGCCCGCGATTGGGCCTGTCTGGGATAGCGCGTTGTCCTTATCGCGGGCAAGCCCGCTCAACAAGGGCAAGTCGATAGCACAGGAACATGCTCAAACCGCATTTCGGGTTTATGATGCCGGACGGCAATTCAAAAGAAGTCCCCAGCAGGGATGACCCAAGACCCGACGGAGTGCGCAATGCAGACTTTGTACCCGCAGATCAAACCTTACGCCCGGCACGATCTGGCCGTGGAACAGCCGCATGTGCTGTATGTCGATGAGAGTGGCTCGCCGAAAGGTTTGCCGGTGGTGTTCATTCACGGCGGCCCGGGCGCTGGTTGTGATGCCCAGAGCCGTTGCTACTTCGACCCCAACCTGTACCGCATCATCACTTTCGATCAGCGTGGCTGCGGTCGTTCGACCCCCCACGCCAGCCTCGAAAACAATACCACCTGGCACTTGGTCGAAGACCTGGAGCGGATCCGCAAGCACCTGGGCATCGAAAAATGGGTGCTGTTCGGTGGCTCCTGGGGTTCGACCCTGTCCCTGGCCTATGCCCAGACCCACCCCGAGCGTGTGCATGGCCTGATCCTGCGTGGGATCTTCCTGTGCCGGCCACAGGAAATCGAGTGGTTCTACCAGGCGGGCGCCAGCCGCATGTTCCCCGACTACTGGCAGGATTACATCGCGCCCATTCCGGTGGATGAGCGCGGTGATCTGGTCAAGGCTTTCCACAAGCGGCTGACCGGCAACGACCAGATTGCGCAGATGCACGCGGCCAAGGCCTGGTCGACCTGGGAAGGACGCACTGCCACGTTGCGGCCCAACCCGCTGGTGGTCGATCGCTTCTCCGAGCCGCAACGTGCCTTGTCGATCGCCCGGATCGAGTGCCACTACTTTGTGAACAACGCTTTTCTCGAACCGGACCAGTTGATTCGCGACATGCCGAAGATCGCCCACCTGCCTGCGGTTATCGTGCATGGCCGCTATGACGTGATCTGCCCATTGGACAACGCCTGGGAATTGCACCAGGCCTGGCCCAACAGTGAGCTCAAGGTGATTCGCGATGCCGGCCACGCCGCATCGGAGCCGGGAATCACCGATGCCCTGGTGCGCGCCGCCGACCAGATGGCCCGGCGCCTGCTCGACGTGCCGCTCGAAGAAGCATGAAGGGCCTGCTGCAGCGCGTGCGTGGCGCGCGGGTCGAGGTTGCGGGCGACATTGTCGGGGCTGTGGACCAGGGCCTGCTGGTGCTGGTAGCGGTCGAGCCCGGGGATACCCGGGCCCATGCCGACAAGCTGTTGCACAAGTTGCTCAACTATCGGGTGTTCAGCGATGAGCAGGGCAAGATGAACCTGTCGCTCAAGGATGTCGGCGGCGGCTTGCTGCTGGTGTCCCAATTCACTCTGGCCGCCGACACCAATAGCGGCCTGCGCCCGAGCTTTTCGACGGCGGCGCCACCGGCGCTGGGCATCGAGCTGTTCGATTATCTGCTGGCCCGGGCGCGGTCCTTGCATTCCACAGTCGCGAGTGGGGAATTTGGGGCAGACATGCAGGTGCATCTGGTCAATGATGGCCCGGTAACATTTCTGTTACAAATATAAGTGGGGAAATGGCCGTTTTGCTGGCAAAAACGGCCCTCTGCAGCAGAAATACTTCTGTTGCCCTGATGCGTTGTAACGCGGCCTACTAGATAATCGCGCGCTATGTGGAGCGACGTTCGTTCGCTCCGTTTTGTCCTGACTTGAGACTTGTCCGTTACCGTTTGGGGAATCATTGTGCCCTTTCGGAGTCGGAACAATGCTCGCCAACCCGGCAAACGTAGCTGGCCGTTGGTTTTTCGATCTGATTTCGGCGAGGGTTGCTCGTGATTGTTAGTCCCTGTAATGCACCAAGAACACCCGGCAAGCGGTTGCGTAGCGCCCTGTTGGCGGGGTCTGCGCTGATCTGTATGTTCAGCGCCAGCCAGCTCTGGGCGTTCAACCTTGACGATGTGGCGGCCAAGGCCAAAGACCTTGCCGGGCAAAAGTACGAGGCACCGAAAAGCAATCTGCCTGGTGAATTTCGCGACATGAAATTCGCGGACTACCAGAAAATTCGCTTCCTTGAAGACAAGGCCGAATGGGCAGGCGAAAAAACTCCGTTCAAGTTGTCGTTCTACCACCAGGGCATGCATTTCGACACGCCGGTGAAAATCAACGAAGTCACCGCCAATTCGGTCGAGGAAATCAAGTACGACCCGAGTCGCTTCGATTTCGGCGACGTGAAATTCGACCCCAAGGCCACCGATCAGCTCGGTTACGCCGGTTTTCGCGTGTTGTACCCGATCAACAAGGCTGACAAGCAGGACGAAGTCATGACCCTGCTGGGCGCGAGCTACTTCCGCGTTATCGGCAAGGGCCATGTCTATGGCCTGTCGGCGCGTGGCCTGGCCATCGACACCGCCTTGCCGTCGGGCGAGGAGTTCCCGCGGTTCACCGAGTTCTGGGTAGAGCGACCCAAGCCGGAAGACAAGCACCTGGTAATTTATGCGCTGCTCGATTCGCCGCGCTCCACCGGCGCCTACAAGCTGATCCTGCGCCCGGGCAGCGACACCATCGTCGACGTCAAGTCACGCGTTTTCCTGCGTGACCACGTCGGCCGCCTTGGCATCGCTCCGCTGACCAGCATGTTCCTGTTCGGAACCAATCAGCCATCCAAGGTTCTTAACTACCGCCACGAGTTGCACGATTCCGAAGGCCTGTCGATTCATGCCGGCAACGGCGAGTGGATCTGGCGCCCGCTGAACAACCCGAAACACCTGGCCGTCAGCAACTTCAGCGTCGAGAACCCGCGTGGTTTCGGGCTGCTGCAGCGTAACCGTGATTTCGGTCGCTTCGAAGACCTCGATGACCGCTACGACCTGCGCCCAAGCGCCTGGATCGAGCCAAAGGGTGATTGGGGCAAGGGCACCGTTGATCTGGTGGAAATTCCGACCGCCGACGAAACCAACGACAATATCGTTGCCTTCTGGAGCCCGGAAAAACTGCCGGAACCTGGTCAGCCATTCGAGTATGCCTACCGTCTACACTGGACTATTGACGAAGAAGCACTGCACCCGCATGACCTGGGCTGGGTCAAGCAGACCTTGCGTTCTACTGGTGACGTGAAGCAGTCCAACCTGATTCGTCAGCCCGATGGCAGCCTTGCCTTCCTGGTGGATTTCGAAGGCCCTGTGCTGGCGGCATTGCCTGAAGACACCGCAGTGCGCAGCCAGGTCAGCGTCGACGATAACGCCGAGTTGGTCGAGAACAATGTGCGCTACAACCCTGTGACCAAAGGCTGGCGCCTGACGCTGCGCCTGAAGGTCAAGGACCCGAGCAAGGCAGTCGAGATGCGTGCTGCGCTGGTCAAGGACCTGCCACCGGCAGAGCCTGCCAAAGCAGAAGTGGCTGCCAAGCCGGAAAAGGCTGCGGCCAAGAAAGTCGCCGCCAAGACCGAGAACACCGACAAGCCTGCCGAGCAGCCTGCCGCTGCCGAGGCAACGCCAACCACTGAGGTGCCGGCCAAGACCGAACAAGTCCTGACCGAAACCTGGAGCTACCAGTTGTCTGCCGATGAGTAATTCTCCAGCACGGCCAGAGTCTCTGCGTGAGTACCTGGCACATCTGCCCTTGAGCGAGGAGCAGCGCGCCGAATTGGCCCGCTGCAAATCCTTCAGCGAGTTGCATGAGCGTTTGTCTGCGCAGCCTGTCAACGACGAGACCGAAGCTGCGCAAGCTTCGGTCGGCAGTCGCCTGACACTCAACAGTGCGGCCGAGTTGGAAGAGGCCGAGATGCTTGCGCTCGACGCCAATGGCCGGGTCTGCCTGAAGGCGACCCCGCCGATTCGCCGGACCAAGGTCATCCCCGAACCCTGGCGCACCAACATTCTGGTGCGTGGCTGGCGCCGCCTGACCGGGCGCAAGAATGCCCCAGCACCGGCCAAGCGTGAGCTGCCGGAAGCCCGCTGGCGCTGGGTCGGCTCGGTGCGGCGCTATATCCTGCTGGCCTTGATGCTCGGCCAGACCATCGTGGCCGGCTGGTACATGAAAGGCATCATGCCGTACCAGGGCTGGGCGTTCGTCGACCTCGAGGAAATCACCCGCCAGCCATTGCTGCAAACGGCGCAACAGGTACTGCCTTATGCGTTGCAGACCAGCATCCTGATCCTGTTCGGGATCTTGTTCTGCTGGGTGTCGGCGGGGTTCTGGACCGCCCTGATGGGTTTCCTCGAGCTGCTGACCGGGCGCGACAAATACCGCATCTCCGGCGCCAGTGCCGGCAATGAGCCGATCGAGGCCGGTGCCCGCACCGCCATCGTCATGCCGATCTGCAACGAAGACGTGCCACGGGTGTTTGCCGGGTTGCGCGCGACGTTCGAGTCGGTTGCCGCTACCGGTGACCTGGACCGCTTCGACTTCTTCGTCCTCAGCGACACCAACGACACCGACATTGCCGTGGCCGAGCAACAGGCCTGGCTGGAAGTCTGCCGCGAAGCCAAGGGCTTTGGCCGCATCTTCTATCGTCGTCGGCGCCGCCGGGTCAAGCGCAAGAGCGGTAACCTCGATGACTTCTGCCGCCGCTGGGGCAGCGACTACCGCTACATGGTGGTACTCGACGCCGACAGCGTAATGAGTGGCGAATGCTTGACCAGCCTGGTCCGCCTGATGGAAGCGACCCCGGATGCCGGGATCATCCAGACCGCGCCCAAGGCGTCGGGCATGGACACCCTCTATGCGCGCATGCAGCAGTTCGCCACCCGCGTGTACGGTCCGCTGTTCACCGCCGGCCTGCACTTCTGGCAGTTGGGCGAATCGCACTACTGGGGCCACAACGCGATCATCCGCATGAAGCCGTTCATCGAGCACTGCGCCCTGGCGCCGTTGCCGGGCAAGGGCGCGTTCGCCGGTGCCATCCTTTCCCACGACTTCGTCGAAGCCGCGCTGATGCGCCGTGCCGGCTGGGGTGTGTGGATTGCCTACGACTTGCCGGGCAGCTACGAAGAGCTGCCGCCGAACCTGCTGGACGAACTCAAGCGTGACCGTCGCTGGTGCCACGGCAACCTGATGAACTTCCGCCTGTTCCTGGTCAAGGGCATGCACCCGGTGCACCGTGCGGTGTTCCTGACCGGCGTGATGTCCTACCTGTCGGCGCCCTTGTGGTTCTTCTTCCTGGTGTTGTCGACGGCGCTGCTGGCGGTCAATACCCTGATGGAGCCGCAGTACTTCCTCGAACCACGGCAACTCTACCCGCTGTGGCCGCAATGGCACCCGGACAAGGCCATCGCGCTGTTCTCGACGACGATCGTGCTGTTGTTCCTGCCCAAGCTGCTCAGCATCATCCTGATCTGGGCCAAGGGTGCGAAAGAGTTCGGCGGGCGTTTCAAGGTCACCGTGTCGATGTTGCTGGAGATGCTGTTCTCCATGTTGCTGGCACCGGTACGCATGCTGTTCCACACCCGTTTCGTGCTGGCCGCGTTCCTTGGCTGGGCTGCGACCTGGAACTCGCCACAGCGTGACGACGATTCCACCCCCTGGAGCGAAGCCGTGCGCCGCCATGGCCCGCAAACCCTGCTGGGTGCGGCCTGGGCATTGCTGGTGATATCGCTGAACCCGAGCTTCCTCTGGTGGCTGGTGCCGATCGTGGGGTCCTTGATGCTGTCGATTCCTGTGTCGGTGATTTCCAGCCGGGTCAATCTGGGCCTGCGTGCCAAGGACGAAAGCCTGTTCCTGATCCCCGAGGAATACAACACGCCCCATGAGCTGCTGGCCACCGACCAGTACACCCATGAAAACCGCTGGCATGCCCTGCATGACGGCTTTGTGCGTGCAGTGGTCGACCCGCAGCAGAACGCCCTGGCCTGTGCCCTGGCCACGGCCCGGCATCGGCACGCCGAGCCGGTGGAATGGCTGCGTGGCGAGCGGATTCGCCAGGCGCTGAAGGTCGGCCCCGAGCAGCTCGACGGCCATATCCGCCTGGCATTGCTCAGCGACCCTGTGGCACTGGGGCGTTTGCATGCATTGGTCTGGAACGAGCAGAACGAGGCCTGGTTGAATGCCTGGCGTCGTTCGATCGAAGCCGATCCGCATTCGCCGTTGTTGCCCCTGCATCCGGAGCCGGCGGCGTTGGAGCCTTCTCTGGCGAACGCCTGAAAGCAGCGCTCTTGAGCGGCTCGCTCAACGGCGCTCAATGCAAAAAGCGGTCATTTCCTATTTGGGAATGGCCGCTTTTCCATTTATAAGATGTAACAAAGTCACGTCCAAGCCTTGTACTGCGGCGCGAGTGCGTTAGCATCGCACCCGGAAAAGGTGCGTCAGGCATTTGTACCCGAAGCTGTCGGGCAATGCGCACCCACAATAAAACTTGAGATTTTCTACCAGGGGACTGGGGTGATGATGAAGAAGTATCTGTCGATGCTGCTGCTGGGCGTCTCGGCGTGGATCGGGGCCAGCGTGGCCCAGGCCGGCGCCATCGAAGACGCGGTCAAGAGCGGCACCTTGCGCGTGGGCATGGACCCGACTTACATGCCATTCGAAATGACCAACAAGCGTGGCGAGATCATCGGCTTCGAAGTGGACCTGCTCAAGGCTATGGCCAAGTCCATGGGCGTCAAGCTGGAACTGGTCTCCACCAGTTACGACGGCATCATCCCGGCCTTGCTGACCGGCAAGTTCGACATGATCGGCAGCGGCATGACCCTGACCCAGGAGCGTAACCTGCGCCTGAACTTCAGCGAACCTTTCATCGTGGTCGGGCAAACCCTGCTGATTCGCAAGGAGCTGGCGGGTGAGATCAAGTCTTACAAGGACTTGAACGACGCCAAGTACCGCATCACCTCGAAAGTCGGTACCACCGGCGAGATGGTTGCCAAGAAGCTGATCTCCAAGGCCCAGTACCATGGCTATGACAACGAGCAGGAAGCGGTCATGGATGTGGTCAACGGCAAGGCCGACGCTTTCATCTACGATGCCCCGTACAACGTCGTGGCGGTCAACAAGGCCGGCGCCGGCAAGCTGTTGTTCCTTGAGGAACCCTTCACTTACGAGCCACTGGCGTTCGGCCTGAAGAAGGGCGACTACGACAGCCTCAACTTCATCAACAACTTTCTGCACCAGATTCGCAACGACGGTACCTACGACCGTATCCACGACAAGTGGTTTAAAGACACCGCCTGGCTCAAGGACATGGAATAACGCCACGGCGTTTTTCCTGGCTTGAAACCCAACGCGCAGGCGAGTGGCTACAGACCACTTACCCTGCGCGTTCGCTTTTACGGAACACACCTGTGATCAAACACAAGAAAGCCCAGTGGCCCTGGCACGGGCTGACGGCACTGGTCCTGATCGGCCTGGCCTGCAGCCTGTATTACGCGACCTCGATGATTTCCTACGAGTGGCGCTGGAACCGCGTCCCCCAGTACTTTGCCTACCATGCCGAAACGCCGCAGCGTGCCGCCGGCAACGGCACGGTCGAGGCCATTACTCGCCAGGGTGATTCGGCCAAGGTCGAGCTTCGCGATGAAGAAGGTGGCGAACAGGTGCTGGAAGTCGATTACGACAGCCTGCAGCTCGCCAGGGGCGACGATGTTGCCGAGGGCGACCTGATCGGCGTCACCCGCCATTGGGCCGCCGGGCCGCTGGCCTGGGGGCTCTGGACCACGGTATGGATTTCCCTGGCCTCGGGTGTATTGGGCTTGTTGATCGGCTTGGTGGCCGGGCTGTGCCGCTTGTCCGCCAACCCGACCCTGCGCGACCTGTCGAGCGTCTATGTCGAGCTGGTGCGTGGCACGCCATTGCTGGTGCAGATCTTCATTTTCTACTTCTTCATCGGCACCGTGCTTAACTTGTCCCGCGAGTTTGCCGGTGTTGCGGCGCTGGCTCTGTTTACCGGAGCCTACGTGGCCGAAATCGTCCGCGCCGGTGTCCAGTCGATTGCTCGTGGCCAGGGTGAGGCCGCACGCTCGCTGGGCCTGAGCGCTGGCCAGTCGATGCGCCATGTGGTTTTGCCGCAAGCCTTCAAGCGCGTATTGCCGCCGTTGGCCGGGCAGTTCATCAGCCTGGTAAAAGACACCTCGCTGGTCTCGGTGATCGCCATTACCGAGTTGACCAAGAGTGGTCGCGAGGCCATTACCACGTCCTTCTCGACCTTCGAGATCTGGTTCTGTGTGGCCGGCCTGTACTTGCTCATCAACCTGCCGCTGTCGCATTTGGCCAGCCGGCTCGAGCGGAGGCTCGCGCAAAGTGATTGAAGTCCGCGATCTGGTAAAAGTCTTCGAT
>RCUU01000732.1_pt1 | contig 17373 bp, 12 predicted proteins | sample 2166211 | NCBI WGS metagenome assembly RCUU01 (sample SAMN09932620, study PRJNA488358) | compost metagenome | feature: garden; material: soil; isolation source: compost soil in phenylacetic acid-enriched culture | place: Germany: Experimental Botanical Garden Goettingen | collected 2016-01-27
TGGAAGCCTCGTGGGAGCTTCTTGGAGAGGAGGGCATCGAGAAATTCAGCATGAGACGATTGGCCGACAGGCTAGGGATTCAGGCCCCCTCTCTGTACTGGTATTTCAAGAGCAAGCAGAATCTCTACCAACGTCTAGCCAACCAAGTATCAAAAGTGATTCTGGACGAGTTCCACTCCGAAGGGGACTGGAAGGAGCAACTGACGTTGCTTGCTGTAACGGCACGCAGCGTGCTCAGCCGATATCCCTGCTCTACGCAGCTCATGATGATGACGTTGCCCCACGAACCGGATATCATCCGGTACACCAACCGAATGCTGCTCTGCGTGGAATCGACGTCGCTTGAGCAAGAGCAGAAAATGCAAGTGGTTACTACACTTGTGAACTACGTCTATTACTTCGTTCTAGACGATTATCAGCATGAGCGTAATATCATTGCTATCCGCGAGGACAATGGAGCACCTCCGGGGGAGGAGATGATTCGCCTTCTGGACTCCATGAGTGAGACGGATGCGGGACTATTCCGTAGGATGTTTACGACCGGGCTGTTTGAGCTGATGGGGACCGACCGGGCGTTTGAGTTCGGTTTGAAGCTGATTCTGTTGGGTATTGAGCAGGTGATAATGGAGCAGGAGAAGTAGAAAAGAAAAGCCCGCTCACCCGATTATCGGATGGGAGGTTTAATCCGCTAACCAACCTCCAGTAATCGTCCACAAGCCCGGATTTATGGTACGATAGTAAGGAAAAATTTCCATCTCTAATTATGGGGGCGTTTACACTATGAGTGAGCAAATGCAGCAAGAGGGGTATTTTGGGGAATTCGGAGGCAGCTTTGTGCCGCCGGAATTACAAGAAGTGTTAAGCTATCTGAGCCAACAATTTTACAAATTCAAAGAAGATCCGGAGTTCAATGAAGAGCTCCGCTATTATCTGCGGGAATATGTCGGCCGCGAGAGTCCGTTGACGTATGCGGAGCGGTTGTCCGAAGCTTGGGGCGGCGCCAAGATTTACCTTAAGCGTGAAGACTTGAACCATACAGGGGCACATAAAATCAACAACGCCATCGGCCAAATTTTGCTTGCTAAAAGAATGGGAGCAAAACGGATTATTGCCGAGACAGGGGCCGGACAGCACGGAGTTGCCACAGCTACAGCCTGCGCTATGTTTAATATGGAATGCGTCATCTACATGGGTGCCGAAGATACACGCCGGCAAGCGTTGAATGTGTTCCGGATGGAGCTTCTCGGAGCTACCGTAGTTCCGGTTAACAAAGGACAAGGCCGATTGAAGGATGCGGTGGATGAAGCGTTGGACGATCTGGTGAGAAACTACAAGAATACGTTCTATCTGCTTGGCTCCGCTGTTGGTCCCCATCCGTTTCCAACGATGGTTAAGCACTTCCAATCCATTATTAGCGAAGAATCGAAACGACAAATTTTGGAGAAGGAAGGTCGTTTGCCGGATGCGATAGTAGCCTGCGCCGGAGGCGGCAGCAATGCGATTGGGGCGTTTGCCCACTATATTGACGAAGCAAGCGTTCGCTTGATCGGAGTTGAGCCTGACCAAGCGCCGACTTTGACGGAAGGCGTTCCGAGTGTCATTCACGGCTTCAAATGTTTAGTGCTGCTGGATGAGGAGGGCCAACCGAAGAAGACCTATTCGATTGCGGCGGGGCTCGACTACCCGGGTATTGGACCGGAGCACAGTCATCTGAAGGTGATAGGCCGGGCGGAATATGTAACCGTCACTAACGAGGAAGTGCTTGAAGCGTTTCAAGAATTGTCCCGTACGGAGGGAATTATTCCAGCCCTTGAGAGCGCGCACGCAGTCGCGCATGCCAAGAAGCTGGCGCCAACGATGGGTAAAGATCAAATTCTCATTGTGAATTTATCCGGTCGCGGCGACAAGGATGTTGAGCAAGTGTTCCAAATGCTCAAGAAGTAAGCAAGTAAATTTAAATCGCTTGAAAAGATAAAATGACGGCGAGGGATATGATCCTGGCGCCGTCATTTTGTTTAGTTCCTTTCGATGGAGAGTGATCCGTTATACTACCATATCGTTATTCACGATATTCACAATAAGGAGGCTGACTTACAGGCTCTTAGTCATTCAATTGTGCGTATCCAACCTACTAATTGTTGTTTCGAACATTTTTAACAGATATAGTCAAGATACCTGCGTCGTCGTCATCCTCGTCTGTGTTGGTAATTGTGAGGGTAGCCCCGGTCGTGCTTCCGACGCCGACCTGGAACGTAAGACCTCCTTGGCCGTCCAAATCGTTATTATCCTCGCTAGTGCCTTCATACAAGGTTCCTTGAACCTGTACATCAATGGTATTGTTCAGGAGCAAGCGTACCGTAATCGTATACTCTACCCGTACCTCGCCTCCCCATTTGTACTTGCGATGAGCCTTGTTCACGAGTTTATCCGGACCAAGCTCCAGCTCAAGATATTCCGGACCGGGGTCGTGGATTTCATCGGACCCGATGGTTTCTTCATCACGTCCCCAGAAATCAAGATAAATCTGGGCGATTCGATAGCGGTCAGCAGGCGGCTGGAGGTGAATGTCCGCAACAAGCTCAGCGGTGTTAAGCTGGACGCTGACTTCCGCAGAATACAAAATTCCATCGATTACCTTGGAGCTTTTGAGCAGGTACTTTCCAAGGGGGACGTCCTGAAGTGTATACACACCATTTTTATCAGTATATGCCGTCTTTCCATCGTAGGCTTGAACAAAAGCACCTGCAACAGGTTTGGACTCATTGAAAACCTTCCCCCGAACGGTTCCACGCTTTAGTACCTTCTTCCATCGGCTGACTGTATAGCTTTCTACTCGTGGCTCACGGTAGATTGCCGGCTCTGCGTATCCGTAGAGTCCGCCTTGTGCGGGACCGTCCCACCACAGCATATCATCCGGCGATACCGCATCAGCATCTGTGACGTTTTTCCAGTCCTCACTATCCTTGCCGTCAGCCACATCATGAGCGAAAGCATTAAGGAACTGGTTGGCGATATCATCCGAACCGTCTGTAAGGAGTTCTCCGAACCAGCCTGCTTTGTCGTATGCCATATTATAAATGGTGTCATACAGCCAATATGCAGCTTTTTCACGTTCTTTTGCAGAATAATTGTACAATCCATCCGGTGTTGTTGGACGTACGTTAGCCCCTTGACTAATATCGTCAGGCTCGAGATCAGTTGGCGTCACCAGCGGTTGACTGCTCTCAAGATGAGCCTGGTGAGCTTTAGCATGCATCCAGATATAGGAGGAGCAGACCGACGGTCGGGTGCCCTCTGCCCAGCCGGCCTCGGGTCCTTCCGGATTTCGAAGACCGATGGTCGGGTCTGTGTAGCAATACCATCGATAATGATATTTTGACTTGACTCCGGGACGACCCGCATTGTTTCGTGCATCAGCTGCAATAGCATGGAGCGCTGTGCGTATCTCAGGTGTCTCCTGCAGAGGATCGGGCTTAACAACTAGCGGAGGAATCATCCTGAACTGATCGTTGTGAGTAACGCCAACAGAGTGCGCTCCAAATGAGGAAATCGAATACGTTTTGTCGTATTCCGGATCGGGAAAAGTTTCGCCTTCGATCGAATGCTGCACAGTCTGTGTTATTGCACCGGGCCAAATGTATTTCAGCACCTTTGGCTCGAACCCGTCCGAGCCGTCGCTGACGACCCCGACCAGATGGTCCATCAATCGCTGCTGACTGCCGGTACTGTGGGTAATCTCGTCGTAGTTGCGGGTCATAATTCCGGAATGGCTGTACCATTGTGCAGGATTTACGTTCAGCATTAATCCACCAATGATTCCGTCACCGCCGGGCGAAAGGATGCAATCGCCTTTTCGCGCATTCATCCAGCGAGCCGGCATTAGAACCTCTTGGACCTCGTCCGTTCTTTGACATACCAATTGTCCTGCATCTGCTGCTTTTAGTTCTTCTTCGGTTAGGTTATCCGGATCGCAGATTTGCCCTTCTGCTACAAAGCCTGGTTGTGGAGGGCCCGTTAGAGCCTGTATACCTTCACCGAATTTATGTGTCAGCTTCTTCAGGGCATCGATAGCAACATTGTTTTTTAACGCATTAGTATCTAGTTTATTCGGCAATTTTTTAATGGCTGGTACAGCTAGACGTTGAACGTCTAATGATGTGTTAATGGGTGCATATACAGAAGAAAATACCTGATCGATTTTGCCTTGCGTTTGCGACTTAATCCCTTTTCCCAGGGCTCCTAGCGAGACGGCTAGCGTGCCCGTTAACGGATCAAGGACGGTATGACCTGGCTGACTTGGGTTGTCGGGTCGATCAGTGATTTTGATTAATGCGCCTTCGACAATTTCCCAAGGCCACGGTTTATGCTCCAATTTCGGGACATTAGGTAAAATGAGAGGACGCGGCTTTTGCTTCCACTCTTGCGCAGGAACGTCAAATACAGCACTGCAGCGCACCGGAAAACGATCTATTGTTCCTGCATACAGCACCGTAAAGCTTTTAACATCGTAACGGAGCTGTCCTGCTTTAGGCGTGTCAGCTACGAATGGAATGTTGACACTGATCCTGGAGGAGGATTTGGCTGCGATCGTGATGGGCCTTTCCAGGCGGGTGAATGATTTTGGCAAAGCGGCTTCCTCGCCGTCCGTCGCAAATGGGGTAACCGACAATTGATCAAGGACCATCGGGGCGTTCTCCACATTATGGACAGTGAAGAATCCTGTCAACATGTTGTATCGCTTTTGAGCGTAGAAGTCAGCCGTTACATGAGGCACTATTGTACCTGTACCTTTGCAAATTGCATATGCTGAGTGGATCGTTAGTGTTCTTTTGATTGTGAGCTTTGCATGCTTGATATGGCAGGTGACGACAAATTGACCGATGCCCGCTGCATGGTCGATGGCTGCAAAGTAATCGTGGCTGACAGTAGGAGTACGTGTTGTCGCGGTATTGCCATCGCCAAAATCCCATTCAAATTCAATAGGGTCTGTCTTGGCTTCCTCTGAAATTTTTTTGATATCGATGTTGCTCAGATCGTACACCTCGCCGATTAACCGACGCTTGATTGTTTTTGGAAATATCCGAACGTCCTTTGCAGGCTGAGCCGGCTCTTTTGTGCGAAGGTCTGAGAGTCGTCTGCTTTCCGTTCGAATGAGTGCTCCCGGACTTGCTGCTATAGCGCGTCCCAATACTCCCCGTGCAGCTATGCGTGCTGCTAAAGCTCCCTTACCGATGCGGAAATTCGTTTGCGGAGATATAGACGGCCCAGGCCATGTCTGATGCGGGGTGCGAGTATCAATCGTAGAACCTAACGTGAAGACTGCAGTATAAGGCTGCATAGGTAATTGCGTAATTCCTAACATTGCGATATCGTTACGTTTTCGTAGCGAAGGGAACATCAGGGGGCGGCCTTCCACGTTGAGAAGCGCTACTTGCCGTTCGATCTCACCGTTTGACGTACGAGCAATCACGGTCAGCCTGCGTTGGCCAACGGACGGAAACTGCAGGTACTGGAGAGAACCGGATACTCCATTGATAGATACTTGTGTAGAACTGTCGTTGAGCAGTTTGTTATCAAGGCCGTGAACCTCCACGCGTACAGGCTCGCCGGGACGTACGGCAGCAGGCTCTAGGACAATTCGTCCAATAAGGCTGGTCATAAAATACCTCCAATCAATAGAATCAAAAAAATCCGTAGACTGAGAAAATTTATGCCATAGAATGGATAAATATTACGGGCATAAATCTAAAACAGCAGCCAGCGCTTACCGCTGAAACTGCTGTTTTTTTGAATGTTATTGAATTAGGCTGAGATGCCTGCTATGCATTTGTATACCTGACGATCACCGCGGCAAGCTCGCTCCAATGCTCGCATTGCTCCCAGTGGAAGGACTTCGGCAGCTCGTAGATTTCCTCCCAGGACAGCTGCTCCAGGAACGGCTTGAGATTCTGCTCGACACAAATGACCTGCATGATGGTTCTCATGCGGAACTGCAGCGGGTAGCGTTGTTCAACGGAGATGGGCTTGAAGTACGTCCCGGCCATGTAGTCTACAAGAGCTTCGCCTTTTTCCTGCTCCTTATGCTGGTTCCATACCTGTCTGATGGAATCGGTCAATTGTCTCCACGGCGTTTCGGCACGAGGGTAGACGATCCCCATAGTTGCGGCATCCTTATATGTCCAGAGTGCCCAGGACACATCGTTTTGCTCACAAAGCTCCAGCATATCCTCAATAATCGTCATCTGAAAATCGATATCTTCCTTTTCAAACACTAGCCCCAGCTCACCGCACCAGATCGGACGCTTGTATTTTTCACGGATCGTGATGAGGCGATGGAATTCCTCTGCAAAAATTTCCTTGCGGCGTGCCCGCTCCATTTCATGTGTAAGCACTGCAGGCTCTGCGACAAATGGATAGAAATGAAACTCGTAAGCAACCTGTGGATCTTCGATAGGATCGATCATAGAAAAATCCGTCGTGAACGCATTTCCTTCAATGAAAATGATATGCCGGCTGTCATATTTGCGAATTTCTGCAATGACCTTGCGGTAAAACTCATTGAAGACAACGGCATTGGTGACCATAGACGGCTCGTTAACGATATCGTAGGCTGCAATCCATGGTTGATTCTTGTAATAATTGGCGATATGGCCCCACAATCCGATGACGGTATCGCGCAGTGCTCCGTATTCCCAGAATAGAGGCAGGCCGGAGCTTGTGTCGCAGTGCCAATCCGGATTTTGTCCGCCCGGAACGGAATGGAGATCCAATATACCGTAAATTTCATATTTTTCGCATAAGGCGACAATGTGATCCAGATACTTAAAGCCCTCATTCCGATATTCGTGCGGATTTTGATCATCGATAAAGTATTTATAGTTAAATGGAATTCTAATATGGTTAACGCCCAGCTTCTTTAAAAACTCAAAATCTCTCTCATCGACAAATTCCATAAGGAAGCGGTCAAAAAATGCGTGGCTGCGCTCCTGGCCATACACATCGGCAAAAGCTTGCTTAATCATTGTATCCGTGCCGGGCAGTCCGATCATAAAATGCTCCAGGTTCATCCAGGAGCCGAGCCCAAAGCCGCGGAAGACGATTTTCTCGCCGTTTACTGTAAAATCCTCACCTGTTACCTGAACAAAATGATGAGAAGGAGTAGTCATGTTATTACACCTCGGTTTATTAGTTAGTTTTTCATACCTGTCGTTGCTACGCTCTGAATAAAGAATCGTTCGCCAATAAGGAACACGATAACCATCGGAATGGTCGCCAGCACGGTTCCGGCCATAAGCAGACCGTAGTCCATCGTATGCTCGGTTTGGAAGCCTTTAAGGCCAAGCTGCAGCGTTTTTAATACATCGTCATTCAGATAAATGAGCGGAGCCAAATAATCATTCCACATAAATGTAAAGGTGAAAATCGTTAAGGTGGACAAGCTCGGCAAGGATAAAGGGATCATAATTTTCCAGAAGATGCTCCACTCGCTATAGCCATCTACTCTGGCAGCCTCATTCAGCTCATTAGGCAGGCTCATGAAAAATTGGCGCATCAGGAAAATGCCAAAGCCGCTAAACAATTGAATCAGAATGTATCCGGTATGCGTATTGTACAAGCCAAGACTGCTCACTACTGAAAATTGAGGAACCATGATGGAATGCCATGGCATCATCAGATTGGTCATAAATAGCAGGAATACGATATTTTTAAACGGAATTTTCAGCTTGGCAAAGGCGTAAGCCGCCATGGAGCAAATAATGACCTGTAATGCCGTAATAATAAATGAAAGCTTTAATGTATTAAGGAAATATTGGGCGAATGGAATGGCCGTCCATACTTCCTTGTAGTTGTCCAAGTACAATGTCTGGGGAATCCAGTTCATCGGGTTCCTGAACAAATCGATATCTGTCCGCAATGAGGCTGAAACCATCCATAGAAACGGAAAAAGAGTTGCAACCGAAAAGACGATCAAAGCCAAAAGCAGCAAACAGTAGGGAAGCTTCATCCTTTTCGATGTATTGATCACATGCTGCATAGTATCGCTCTCCCCTCCTAGTAGGTAACCCATTTTTTCTCAAGCTTAAATTGAATGATGGAAATGACCATAATGATCAGGAAGAGGACCGTCGACATGGCTGCTGCATAGCCCATTCGATAATTAATAAAGGCCTCTTGATAAATTCTAAAGACAAGCACGTTCGTCGATCGGCCCGGTCCGCCGTCCGTCATGACGGACACCAAATCAAACACCTGGAAGGAGTTAATTATCGTTAATATCAGCACCATAAAAAGGGTCGGAGACAAGCTCGGCAAAGTGATGTACAAAAATTGCTGAAACTTGCCCGCGCCATCGAGTCTGGCCGATTCATACAAATGCTCGGGAATCCCCTGAATGCCTGCCAGCAAAATGATCATGTAATAACCGAAGCTTTTCCACACGGCTACTAAAATAACAGCCAACAGGGCCCATTTCGAGGACATCAGCCATTCCGGGGGATTGGATATCCCGATAGCCTGCAGAATGTGGTTGATAGGTCCGGAAATAGGGTTAAACAATAGTCCCCATACAATAGCTATAGACACCATGGAAGTAATCTGCGGGAAATAAAAAGCCATCCGCAGGTATTTGCGAAGATGCAAAATATGGTTTAACGCGATGGCTGACAGCAGGGCCAAAAGCATCGTTAACGGAACAAATATAAGCGTATAAACAAAATTGTTTTTTAATGAGATCAGAAAATAATCATCCTGCAGCAGCCTTGAATAGTTGGCAAAGCCGACAAAATCAGGCTTCATATTAAATCCGCCATAATCGGTAAAGCTCATGACCAAGCCGTAAAGCAGCGGTACGAATATAAACACTGCAAACAAGACGAAGGCCGGAAGAATGAACAACGTCCCCGGAATGTATGACTTGTAGCTGTACAGACGTTTACTAGTCATCAAAGCAACCTCCTAAAGATGTGTGTGCCTTATAGAAACAAGTTCGGCTTCCGTCGACGAGGAAGCGGAAGCCGATTGCTTAACTGTAATTACGGTTTAAGAACAGACTGACGCTGCTTCGAGAAGTTTTGAATAGCTGTCGCGGCATCCTGCTCCTGGAACAGGGTCAGATCTCTTTGCTCGCTGTAAACCCGGTTCACTTCATCGATTTGCGGAACAGGCTGGTTTTCTACCACCGTGTTAGCCTCAAAGAAGAAGCCGCTGCCTTGTATGCCTGTTGCGTTAAGGAACGATTCCTTCGTTTTGTCGCTAGAGTAAGCAGGCAGTACACTGGATTCAGCGATAATGGATTCGCCTTGCTCGCCGGCAACAAATTGAACGAATTTAAAGGCGGCATCGCTGTTCCCGCTTTTCGGGTTAATGCCGATGAAGGTGCTAACGCCTCCGACGGTAATCGGATCATTGATACCTTCAGGGAGCGGGAGCGGGGCCATATCGAATTCCATATCGGTTTTGCCGGCAGCGATATCCGCCTTAAGCATATTCACAGTCCACTCTCCGTTCACAAGCATGGCGACATTACCGCTTTCGAATTGCTTGATCCAGTCCGTGCTTTCGGCCTTCATTTGTTTATAGCTCATGTGGGATTGATCCTCGTAATAGATACGATTCTGAAAATCGAGCCATTTGGCTACAGGATCAAGATTATCGTCAAGAATAGTTGTGCCTTCCTGAAGAGCGCCCAGCGGGGCAACAAGCCAGTCCGCATAATAACCGCCCCATTGCTTGTCTGCACCTTCGCCTTTCGTCAAGGCCTTGGCCAGCTCGGCATATTCGTTCCAGGTCATTTGCTTGGGATAATCGATGCCTTCTTTATCAAAAATAGCTTTGTTGTAGAACAAGGCATATTGAGAGGTACGGTAAGGCAAAGCGTAATATTTACCGTCCGTCAGCACCTCCGTAATATCCTGAAAGCTTGGCCCGTATGCGCCAACGTCCAAATTTGCTTCCTTGATTTGATTCGTTAAATCAATCAGTTGATTTTTGGATGAATATAAGCCAAGACTGGACGTTCCGTTAATGCTGTAGACATCCATTTTCGAGCCGCCGGAAAGATTGTTCATAATTTTAGTGTTGTATTCATTTGAATCGTTGCTGATGGTATTCATGTGCACTTGAATGTCGCTGTTTTGCGCATTAAACGCATCTACAACTTTTGTCATGTAGTCCTCTTCATCAGTCCAGGTGTAGTATTCCAGAACAACCTTTTCATTACCTGACTCTTTGCTAGCGCTATCATTTTTACCCGAGCTGCAGCCAACCAAGGATATTATGAGTACGGTCAATAATAATAAGCTGGCGAAGCCTTTCTTTTTATTCATCAGAACCCCTCCTGTATCTAAGTGATGCTTATAGTTTAAATGGATTGAGTGAATGCGGTAAGGTTGAACTTTTATCGTCGCCTGAAGTACCTGCAACGAGTAGAATAGGACAATTTTGAGCAGATTAAAGGGCGTTTGCCAAGGGCGCGTATATAATAGGATTGTCCAGGTTGTAAGAAACTTCAACCTTTACAGATGGGCATTATTTAAATAAAATTTACTTTATTTATGGAGAAGGGACGGCTGCTATGTTTATTTTTCTGGTATTTATCCTGTTCATAGCCATATCCGTATTTTTCCTGACCCAGCAGAAGTACACGAAGGCGACTCTTTTTATGCTCCTGATGGGCTTTTCGTATTTAATCGTGATGTCCTGTATCATCATTTACATGTCCAAGGACGCTTATTATTACAATAGCCTGGAGCAATATTTTAGTATTAAGCACAGCCTGCAAAATCAATTAATGTTTTTACCCATTTCCCGGGTTAACTTGATTCGATTATTGAATTTATTCACTATGATGTTTTTGTACACGGGATTGTGCTCTGCTATTTATTTTGCTTTTCATGTACAGTTTAGAAGAAAGTTCCTTCTGTTGACCGCGCTCGCGGTTCCGTGCATCATTCAGGTTATTGTATATGATCCTGCTGTTTATGCCTTTTTGTATTACAGGCTGTATCCTGATTATGTAAGCTCGCAGTCTTTTATTTCGGCTTATGAAACGCTGCATTCGGTGACCTTTGTTTTGAACACGCTGTACATTGCAGCCGGGTCCGTATTGCTGATATATGCTCTGTATAATGCACCGAAGGTTCGTCAGATCCGAAGCAATATCATCATGATTTTAATCTCATATATCTCTGTACAAATTACGTACTATTACATGAATTACTGGGCACCGGATGTTCTGATCAAAGTGTCGAAGGCTGCTCACTTCATAAGCTTCAAACCGCTGAATTTAGTTGGAAACCCTTCCATTTATAATTTGCTTCCCTACATTGCAGGGTTTTGCCTGTTGGTTAGCCTGTACAGCATCTACAAATATACACGGATACAGAACAGCATCAAAAATCAGGAATCGGTCATTTCCAAAAATATAGATTCGGCGCTTCTGACCTCTCGTGTTTTTAGCCATTACATGAAAAACGAGTTGCTCGCCATTATGGCGCAGACCGAGTTTATTGAAGGCATGTGCGAAGGGTCGCCGGAGGTACTGGAGGAGGTGCGTATCATAGAGCAGCGATGCCGAAAGGTATATGACCGTCTGGATACCGTGCACCAAAAAACGTTAAAATCTAAAATAGAGCTGGAGCCCGTCGTTTTGAATGAGCTTCTGGATAAGCTAATAAAGGATATGCAGATGGAGCTAAAGCAGATCCAGGTCCAATACGCTCCATTGAACAAAGGGCTTGTTATTATGGCTGATCCTTATTATTTCTCTCAGGCCGTAGAAAATATAGTTGCAAATGCAGTGGATGCGCTTGAATTTGTGCCTGAAAAATCAAGGAGGATGGGCATTGAGATTACCTTGAAAAATAAATGGGTTGAGCTGGTCGTATCTGATAACGGGGCAGGTATGGATGAGGAAAATATAAAGCATATTTTTCAGCCCTTTTACTCCTCGAAGCCTACGGCTAAAAACTGGGGCATGGGCTTGTCGATATGTCATACTATAATTACTGCACATGGTGGTAAAATAAATGCAGAGAGCAAGCCGGGTGAGGGCAGCTCATTTCATATTATTATGCCTCTATTATCAATCGCAGAGAATTAAAGGAGATGATAGCAGCATGAGTACACCGATTATAAAGGTGCTGATTGTCGAGGATGATCCTTTAATTAGCAAGCGCTATCAAATGATATTATCCAAGGATGAGCAGATTGAATGCGTAGGCAGAGCGTCCAGCGGCTACGAAGGAACGATGCTCGCTGCGTTGAATAAACCGGATGTCATACTCATGGATGTTGAATTGGAGGATAAGCAGGCGGGGCTTAGAGCAACCGCAGAGATTTTAACCTATATGCCTGAGGTTAAGGTTGTCATGCTGACAGTATGTGAAACGGATGATACCGTATTTCGCGCGTTTGAGCTTGGGGCCAAGAACTACCTGTTAAAAAATATGCCCGCGGAAGCGATACTGCAGGCTGTCAAAGATGCGTATTACGATCGTTCCTCCTTGCATGCCAACATTGCAGGCAAAATTACACGTGAATTTAAGAGAATCAAAACGACGGAGGACAGTCTGCTCCACAATTTTTATGTATTTACTCAGCTTACACCGACGGAGCTTGAGGTTCTGGAGTTGTTAATGAAGGAATATACACGCCAGGAAATATGCGAGCTGAGGCATGTAGAGCATTCGACACTGAAATCGCAAATTAACAGCATCTTGAAGAAATTCAACAAAAATAGCGTTCAGGAGATTGTGCCTGTATTGAGGGAGCTGCACATACCGGAAATTCTTTCGCAGCGAAAAGCAAGGAAATGATATCAAAAATAAGAACCTGCTTCAGTTGAAATCGGGACTGATCCCGGGACTGAAGCAGGTTCTTTTATGTTAAAGCACTCTAATAACAGTAGGAGTTTATTCGTATAATTTTATCACATTCGTTGCAAAAGGGGGCTCGGAGGCAGCTGTCGCTCTTTTGTTCAACGGCGGGTGTGCCTGCTTATGCCATGGTTCGGCTTCTATATTAGTTTTATACATATTCCATTGTCGTTTAAACTTCTTGAGAAATCCCCGCTGCTTTTTGTTCCTGTCCACCTGGCGTAAATATCTCATAAGCAATTGGTATCTCAGTTCATCGTTATGACTCATTTTGTGCATGACATCGAGCATTTCGGTACGCAATTCAATCCACCTCAACCAATCTATTTGTATGGGATTATTATACAAGACAAAGCTAAACAATTTCTGAACAGCATCGGTGAGGGTGATGATTTCCCTTTGCAGAAGCTGACGGACAGTACTCTGAAGCACTAGTATTCCTATAGCAGCGCCAGCTTGTCCTTAAGCCACGAAATGACGGACTGCTTGTCCCGATAGATTGGATTAATCCGCTCCCAGATATCTTCAAAATACTCCTGAAAGGCACTTACAATCGTAGCTTCAGTAATCGCGATTAGCTCCACCTTCGGGTTAGTATCGCTTCTGGGCATAACTCCAATCGCTGCGGTGTGATTGCCTTTAATATCAAATTGCGCGCGATGGATGAGCTCATATTTGTGCTCGTCAATCAGAGCGATTTCGAATTGCTCGTTAATTTGCAGCAGGTCTATGAGATAAAGGAGATGCTGCCGAATATCCTCACGTGAAGGACGGAAATAAGGATTTACCTCGTATTCGCCCGTAGCCACAAGCCCTTCGATGGCTTTCATCGGATAGATGTGACGCATTGGATATCGTCCAATGTCCCGCTGGAATGACTGTAGGGTATCTTCAATCCGTTTCCAATGAATCTGGCGTTCAAGCTCGTCAGGGATGGACAGGCTTGCATATTTTCTCATGATTTCAAGTGGTACGGTTAGGTACGAGAGATCGTGCATACATAAGTAATGGCTGCCTGACTTTCTGTCTTTTAACACATTGAGCTCAAAGTAATCATGTTGATTTAGAACATGAATCAAGGGCTCGCTGTAGTGAAGCTGCTGCTCCAGGTGTTTTTCAATGATCCGTACAGCGTTGATCTCACTAATATAAAGCCCTGCGTCCATCTCCTTGTATTGATCCGTAGCGTACCCCATAATGGCGCCCTTTCCCTTAAATACAATAATCTCCTGGGCCGGAAAATCGATTCCATACTTGTTGAAGTAATAGAGGCGATAGGCACCTGAATAATTCGTCCAAGCCAGTATTTGATTAACTAGCTGGAGCGAACGCTCCACATTTTTATTTAATCTGCAGAGATGATTGACGCACCAGCCTGCACGTAATGCTCGCAGGATCAATTGCTGCCATTCCAGATACAGCTCCGGGTATCCATCAAAGTAATCACGTTCGCTTTGAAAGGTAAGGTAGATTTGCTTGTCATCGGTATTAGGGTCTTGTACTGCTTGCTTAAGCAAGGCAATGGCAGCTGATAAAATGTCCATTCGATCGGATAAGACAGGTGGAGGCTGTTCAGTCTCTTGGGCGAGCATCACACCGAATGTCTGTGGTACGGGTATATTCATATTTTTCTTTTCGCGGTGTGTTAGCTCCAATAAATGAGATACTTCGGTCTGAGCGTCTTGAGGCTTGCGGTTCCTTCTGGAGGTATTATCGAGCGTTAGTGTATAGATCTGGGCTTCATGGAGATAATGCTGCACTTTGTCCCGAAGAGGCACTGCATGTTCTGAGGATATCGAATTGTCTAAAAGAGTGAGAATGGCATGTCTTGTCGCCTTTCTGAAATCCCGATCAAGCCCTTCGCACAGCGCCTCCGCTATGCTCTTGATATAGCCGGTATGCAGCGCAGGCGTTCGGTCTCCTCTAATCCACCTTCGTACGTAGGAAGCATCGATGTTTAGAGATTTGGCGAGCTGTGCAGCGGACCATCCGCGAATGTGCAGCAGCTTGTGTAAGCATTGACCAAACGTAGTCTGGTAAATCATGGAATCACCTCAACAACAGTGTATCACATGAACAGGCCAAAAGTGTCCTGTCCTGATTATTCTAGTGATTAGTCATGCTATACTCTCTTCAACGAAGAGGAGGGTTATTCATGTTTATGAAAAAAATAGAAAATGAGGCCTCTGCTGCTAGTTATGAGACAGCTCAAAGTAATCTTTCGATGTTTCGCGGAAATCTCAGGCATACAGGACGGTACAACACGGAGGGACCGAGACAGTTTCTTGGTGTCAAATGGAGGTTTCAGGCGAAGGATCGAATCCGCTCATCACCAGTCATAGTGAATCAGACCCTGTTTTTTGGCAGTGATGATCACCGTTTCTATGCAATTGATTCGTTAACAGGAGAATTGAAGTGGTCTCATCAGACAAAAGGTGCAATTAAGTCTTCGGCAGCGATTGTAAACGGAACGGTATATTTTATAAGTAGTGACGGAACATTGTACGCTTTGAACGCAGAGGATGGAGCTTCGAAATGGAAATTTGCCCTTGAAGAGAAGGATGAGCCCAGGGATCCGGTAGACTATTGGCAATCGTCACCGGCGGTAGCAGACGGGACGGTGTACTTTGGCGCAGGGGAAGGAAGCTTTTATGCCGTACATGCCGAGCACGGTGAATTGATATGGAAAAGGAAGCTTTCATTAAAAGGATACGAGAAGCCTGAGCTTGCACCGATTCTGCACTCCTCACCCGCTGTAGACGAGGGAGTTGTATATATGGGGTTGTCAGGATATGATCTGGACGCTCAAAAAGAACCCGGAAATGTTGTGGCTATTGATGCAAGGTCCGGAGAGCTGATCTGGATTTCTCCACTGTTAAGTGCTGTTGATGGATCGGTTGTTGTCGATGACAGCACCCTATATTTCGGAACGCGCAACGGCGGGATTTACGCCCTGGATAAAAAGAGCGGTCAAGTCGTATGGCACAGTGATGTCGCCCCTTATTTGCTCGGGTCAATGGCTCTTTCCGGAAATACTTTGTTTTCGGGAAGCTCCGATAGCCACTGCTTTTTTTCCATAGATAAAGCAACGGGTGAGGAGAATTGGGCGTTTCATACGCCTGATGCAATCCATGCCTCGCCTTCGACTGACGGCAGAACAGTATATTTTGCGTTAGGCAATCACTATACAGATGAGAATCATGGAATGATCTATGCGGTGGATGTACAGACAGGAGAGGAATTGTGGAGCTATCCAACGGGTGGCAATATTTATTCCTCTCCAGCGCTTGCTCATGGGGTTCTTTTCATCGGGTCGGATGATGGATATCTGTATGCCATAGAATAGTTAAGTCGAAGTGTGGCAAAGAGGTGGGCAAGGTGAAAATGTACCTTATAGCGATAATCGCAGGTTATTGTATGCTGATGGCAAGCGGTTGTATGGCCCAATCGCATCCATCCGTACAGTCGAATTCCTCCAATCAGCTCGTATTTCCTGTTGAGGAGACAAGGGTGCCGGATGTGCCGAATGTATCGGATGTGTCGGATACGGGAGATTCCAGCTTGGGCAAGGCTGATTCCCGGATCGTTACAGACCGTTTAAATAGTGAATTGTTAAACAAAGAGTTGGGGATATCTGTCTACCTTCCGCCGGCGTATAGTCAGGACGTTAAGTACCCTGTGCTGTATCTTTTGTATGGATATGGAGGCACACATGATTCTTGGTTTACGTACCTGAACATTCATCGTGCAGCGGATCGGTTAATTAAGGAGGAAAAGATCAAGCCTCTGATCATAGTCTCTCCTGATTATCGAAACAGCTTTGGCGTGAATTCCTCTTCAGAGGAGGGGGACGTCCCCGGTAGTGTAGATGTTGGACCATATGAGGAATATTTAATTAAAGAGCTGATTCCATATATCGATGGCAAATACAGCACGAATACTACGAGAGCCGGTAGGTATGTTGGGGGCGCATCTATGGGGGGATATGCCTCGCTGTATCTGGGCTTCAATTATCCCGATCTGTTCAGCAGAATAGGGGCGCACAGCGCAGCGCTGTGGGATTATACGGAAACTGATCAGTTCATGGATCAAAGGGACTGGTTGTATTCGAGCGAGTTATTGCGGGAAGCTCGTGATCCCTTCAAGCTGGTGAAAAACAGGCAATTAGATGATCTTAAGGTGTATCTGGATTGTGGAACAGAGGATGCTTTATTAAATAAGAGCTATCTCTTATATGAGCTGCTTCAGTCAAAAGGAATCGATTCGCAGTGGGCGCCTCATTCAGGCGGTCATGACGATGCGTATTGGTCTAGTCAGCTTGAGAATTACCTGATTTTTTATAGTGGAGTTTGAAAAAACTGGTGACTGATGCGGAAAATAACCAACTTTAAATATTGCGGTGCTAGTGCGGTATATCCGATATCACGGCGCTGTAGTTTCGATTTGTCCCATCGGTGATCATTGACTGATGGCATGAGTCGAAGCTGCGGCGCCTTTT
>RCUU01000735.1_pt1 | contig 17326 bp, 15 predicted proteins | sample 2166211 | NCBI WGS metagenome assembly RCUU01 (sample SAMN09932620, study PRJNA488358) | compost metagenome | feature: garden; material: soil; isolation source: compost soil in phenylacetic acid-enriched culture | place: Germany: Experimental Botanical Garden Goettingen | collected 2016-01-27
TCCGCAGGCTCCGGCGGAAATTGCCAACGGGCTCGCAGCGGGCATCAACAATGCGTTTGTTTTCGGCGGCGTCATCGCCCTTGTTGCGTTTGTACTTGGTCTCTTTCTCCGTAAAGGGAAGTCGCCGGGACTAGAACAGGAAGCAGAAATAGGGGAGTCCATAAACTAAAAGGAAAGAGCGAGGGAGGATCATGAACGATTTTTACAATGCATCCGTCTGGGAAAAAGCATGGAAAGACGATTCCGATACCATCGTAAACATGATGAGAAGAGCCGGGATCGATCCTGCTAGATCCTTTGACCATAAGGCCAAGACTTTCAACGAACAATCATGCCGATAATTCCTGCAGAGCATAGCCTTGTGAACGAAGTTTGGCCTCTCCTCACGGGTCAGCCTTTTCATACGAAACCTACGGAAATGGGATACTTGCTGCATTTGTTGTATCTTAAAGGTTATGCTTATGAATCGCTAATCACATGGGAAAAGAAAACAAAGGAGGTCACCAGAGAAACGGCTATGCAGGAAACGATGTCTTGGCTTGGCCATCACCGTCTGCCAGTAGATGAGCGGAATCGGAATATCATTGCTGACTATTTGGATCAAGCATATCCGTCCGGCAAAGTAGTCATTCAGGAGGGCGGACGTTTTGGCAAAGTACTGATTCGATTACAGAATCAGAACATGAATATCTCCCAATAACTGCTCGCTATATTAGTTAGTATGCTCGGAAATAGCGGTGTAGCGCGCATCCGTTAGCTCAATACGTGTACTTGTTCGCTCTTTGCACGATTATCCCGTTGGATCAGATGCTAGAAAGTGAATCATGGCGCATGATTAAAGGTCCGTTCAATGATCTCCATCTCGATCTCCACCCAGCTCAAGCCCAACTCTTCCCCAACCCTCAACTCTACTCTGCTTCCTGAGTGAAGGGGATAATCGTGTAAAGAAGCGAGCAAGAGGAGGGAAACCCTGCGTTGCGTTATAATGGAACAATGAGAAGAAAGCAACGGAGGTGAGGCAGGATGTTTCGAGTAGCGGTTTGCGATGATGATGAGCAGCAACGAGACCAACTGCGGCAGATATTGCTGGCTTTATCGTTTAAAGCCAATATCGAATTTGAAATCGAATTGTTCCCCTCCGGCGAACAGTTAGTGTCCCATTATGAACAGGAGAAATCGCCGTTCCATATTCTCATATTGGATGTGGAGATGAGCGGGATAAACGGGATTTCCGTAGCCCGGAGAATCAGGGAGCTTCAGCATCTGGATGAGCAAATCATCTTTGTGACGAGTTATCCTGAATATATGGTGGAGAGCTTTGATGTGTTTATTTTTCAATACTTGATCAAGCCTGTCGCGCCGTCGGTACTGGAGGAGAAGGTCATTCGGTTGTGCCGTTATTTTCAAGCGCAGGAGAAGAAGTTCTTGATCGTTCAATCCGGCTATGAAGAAGTGGTGCTCAAGCATGATGAAATTATCGCGATTGAATCCGCCAAGAGCCTAACAGTGAAGAACAAATTGAAGTTCATAACCGTATCTCAAGTTGTTGAAAGTAAAGGGCTGATCTCGAAATATGCGGAGTCTCTGAAAGACAGTCAGTTCTTGCAGATTCATCGCTCAATCATCATTAATATGAACCATGTGAACAAATTTGCTGGGAGTGTCGTGCTGATGTCAAACGGGTTGGAAATGCCGATCGGACGATCGAAAATCAAAGAAGTGAAAGATTTCTATACGAAATTCAAGGTAATGAAGGACAACTTATGATTCCATTTCATCTTCCGATTCTGATCAGCATCGTATTCGTGCTAGGTTACCAGCTTCTCCTATATTTTGACTCGGTGTTTGGGCGGTCGGCTCGTAAACCGCATCGGATCGTGCATTTTATCGTATTCGTATTGGTGAGCACGGTCTATTTGACTGTCGACATGGGGTGGGGCGCCGCCTCCGGTGTAGCCTTATTGCTGATTTACAGTTTAGCGGACTCCTACCAGGTTGAACTCAAAAACAAGTTGATGTATACGGTCTTGTACGCGGTGTTGATGTCCATCGTCAATTCGCTCTCTTTGTTTGTTTTCTACACCCTCAATTCGGACGAATTTCGGAATTTTGAACCTTCGAGCTTTTCGGCGTCCGCCAAAACTCTGTTGCTCTCCTGCACGTTTATGTTTGTTGTAGTTCAGCTGATCCGACTCATGGCCAAACGTCGAACGTATCCGTTAAAGCCTTCATACTACCTTCTATTTCTGTTCGTCCCCGTGTTCAGCATTTATCAGGTAAATAGGTTGGCTGCGTTTAGCGAAAAAAACCTGCATTTCTTTATTTGGGTCATCGGACTGTTGTTACTCAATGTGTTGGTGATCTATATGTTCGACACGATGATGGAGAAGTTTCAATTCCAACAGGAGAATTTTCAATTGCAGCGACAGATGGACTACCAAGACGCGAACTATGAAAAAACGGTGCATAGCTTCAAATCCATCAAACGCATCATCCACGATACGAACCAGCAATTTCTGTATGTTGAGGAGTGCATCAAGCGGGGGGACCCGGCTGCGGCATTAGAACATATAAGAGTCACGCTAAATAAAGTCGAAGACGCTTATCATCGAGTGAATACGGGCCATCTTGTAATCGATGCCCTTGTCACAAACGCACTGAATATCGGCGAGGCGAATGGGATTCGAATCGACACACAGCTGAGTCTCTACTCGCAGGATCTGAACATCGATCGTTACGACCTTTGCGTCGTGCTCGGCAATATGCTGGATAACGCTTTGGAAGCTTCCAAGAAAGTCAAGATCGCAGAAGATCGCTATATCCTGATTCGCATCCGCTCGGACGAGTCTGCTCTGTCCATTCAGATTAAGAACCAAACCGAGCATGAGGTGATTCGTTTACAAAGCCAGAAGCCAAACCGGGAGTTTCACGGGATCGGCCTCACCAATATCTCAAGAATATGCGAGAAATACGGAGGCAACATGACCATCGAGACGGGCAGTAAGTCCTTTAATAATATGGTGGTCCTGCCGTTCGGGGATTGATATTTGCGTTTCAGAACGAGTGGCCTTCATCCGCTTCTTCCTTCATGTACGATAAAACCTGTATCCAATAGATAAAGGTACAGGGAGGAATCGGAAATGAACAAATGGATGATTGGTTTCCTTACGTTGTTGCTGGTGCTCATCATGCCGGCGGGTCAAGGAAACGTTCAGGCAAGTGCAAACCCGGTAAAGGATAAAGCGCAAGCGCTGGCTCAAACCGTCATCTCAGATTATGGCGTAACCAGCCTGCAATACGCCATTAGGGATCATGGAGCGATCACGTTATCTGACGGCGCTGGAGCATCTAATCTGGAAACAGGTGCGCCCGTCACCCGGGAGACGATGTACGGAATAGGCTCGGTCAGCAAAATGGTTGTCGCCGCAGCGACCATGCAATTGGTCGATGCGAAGCTCGTGGACTTGGATCAACCGCTCACAACGTATGTCAAGGACTTTCAAATGGCGGACAAAAGGTATCGCCAAATTACGCCGCGGATGTTGTTAAACCATTCATCGGGTTTGTATGGTTCCCACTACGAGAACAGCATGTTATTTGATGATAACGACACGCAAAACCATGACGAATTGCTGAGCAAGCTGCGGTCCGAGCACCTGAAATCTGACCCCGGCGCGTATTCCGTCTATTGCAATGATGGCTTTACGCTGCTGGAGATTCTGGTGGAACGCGTAAGTGGTGTCAGCTATTCAGATTACCTGGATCAACATTTCAGCAAGCCTTTGGGACTCGGAAGCACCAAAACGCCACTCGATACGTTTGACCGAGAGAAGCTGGCCAAAACTTATTTTCCAGGAATAGATCATGTTTTACCTGTGGAAAATGCCAATGTGCTTGGTGCGGGCGGCATCTATTCTACTGCTGAAGAATTAACGAAATTTGCCGAAGTCCTGATGGGAGACCGGCCGGAGTTGCTTTCCAAGGCTGCGTCGAAATCGATGCAAGCCCACGAATATCGCAACGGAATATGGGTGGAGGAAGAAACGAATATTTTTAACTACGGATTGGGCTGGGATGCTGTAGAGCTGGCTCCGTTTGGAGAATACGGCATCACCGCTTTATCGAAAGGCGGCGATACGATCGTGTATCACGCCGGAATGATCGTCTTGCCGGAGCAGCATATCTCGATCGCCGTGCTTTCTTCGGGAGGAAGCTCGTTCTATAACAGTGCCTTCGCCGCCGGGGTATTGCTGGAGTATTTGGACGAAAAAGGCCTGATTGACGAGATTCAACCGACTCCGACCTTCGAGGCTCCCGTTAAGATGGAAATGCCTAAGGAGCTGCAAGCTTATTCCGGATTATACGGAATGGTCGGCGAAACAATGAAGGTTGTCATTCAACAAGGGCAAATGGAATTGGCAGCCCAAATGGGCGGTTTAATTCCGGCACAAACGTATGTATATACGGGCAACGGCCGGTTTACGAGCAGCGATGGCACGGCCAACGTTAGCTTTGTGAAGGAGACCAACGGCAAGACCTATTTGAAGCTGGATGCATATTTGAACTTCCCGGGGCTTAGCCAAATGCATATGGTATCCTACGAATATCAGAAGCTGGAAGCCCAGCCGCTGAGTCAAAAAGTGAAAGAGACGTGGGAGACCAGAAACGGCAAAACGTACTACGCGCTGGATGAAAAAATCAACTCCCTGTTCTACATGTCCACGGCCATACTCAATAAAACGATAAATGTTGACCTTGAGCATGGGTATGCCAACGCCGCGAAGATCGTGGATGCAAACCAGGCGGTAAACGTCATGGAAATTCCGAATATGAACAGCCGGGACGCTTTTGATTTCAAATTCTCGGAGTTGAGTGGCGCGGAGTTTTTGGATGTAAATGGTCAAACCTTTATCCGTGAGGATGGAATTCCTAACCTCTACGCCGGAGCGCAATCGAAGATCACCATTCTACCAAGCGGCCAGGCAAGATGGTTTAACATACAGCCGTCCTTGGCAGAGCGGACGATGACCGTGAAAACGGAAGGAAGCGGCGGCATCATCGTATATGACGAACAAGGGTTGCTGGTTCACTCGTCGATTATTAGTAAGCAGCCTTCCTTTAAACTGCCGGCCGGCGGGAAGATCGTGTTCGGCGGGCAACCCGGAGACGTGTTCCGCATTCATCTGAGCCAATAATTTCTCTTAGAGAAAACCGCTAGCCGTGCATTGACGGCTAGCGGTTTTTCGGTTCTCAACGATGTTAGCCCGGATTCGGGCAAAACGAAGGGCTCAAGGAGGATAAATAATCGGCGTATGCCGAATCAAGCTTAGCCAACTCTGCGAAATAGCTGTCGATGACATGATTGGAGGATAACGAGGTGTCGGCAAAATACAGCGGGTAGGAAACGGAGACATGGCGGTAATAGTAGGTTTTATCTAGTTTTGGCAGCTTGAAAATCGTAGGGGGGATATGCGTCACGGCGTCGAATTCATTGTGAATCCGATAACTGTTTGGGACGTACTGGGTAAATGCGTTAACAAAATCCGGATCCCCGACACGAGGAGATCCGAACGTAAACAGGATGGGCACGCGAGGCGTGTTAGCGGCGATGTCCATGGCACACAACGTTGCCAGAGCGGCTCCGAGGCTATGGCCCGTTAGATATAGCGTCTTATCCTCCGGTAGCCGGCGCAGCGCCGAGTGAATTTGGCGGCGGGCCGATGCATAAATGCCGGTGAATCCCCGGTGCGTGGCGCCGGCATCCTTGGCCCATTTGAACTTCTGCTGCGTGGCGATGGCATCGGCAATCCAGTTGGACGTTGAGCTAGTGCCCCGGAAGGCGATCACGATCTCGTCCGCCGAATGCCATATAAACCCGAAGCGTTCCCACTGGCCGATCAGGGATTTCGCTTCGAGGGTCTCATACAGTGAATAAGGCGGCGGGAGGACAAACGTACCGTCCGAATTCGTGAATTGCGCGTAGGTCTGGCCGCAAACCGCCGCCAAGAACAACGCGCGCTGGACTTGAGCCTGGTTTAATTCCATGATCCATCCCCCTTCGCCTTCCTGATTCCAATATATTAAGAGCGAAGAAGGAAGATGCTATAGTGCGCGATTGGCCCAGGCTGATTATAATAGGTACAACGACTTCTTTAGGAAGGTGATTGTATGGCATGGTTAATCCTAGTCATCATTTTGATTTTGGCGTTTGCTTTGATCGCGACGATAAGAATCGGGCAATCGCAAAGCAACCGGGAAGAAAATCCGCGTTACACCCAACAAACTGGCCGGAATTGGCTACGTCTAGGCGTGATGTATGCCGTTGGTGTTCTTGCGGTTGTGTTGATCTTAATGATGTTTATGTAGTGAGCCGACATAACTTAACCCGGTCACCCTGATGAGATCGAGTTCCTCCGCGGTCATAAGCCCAGATTGATACAAGTTCAGGTATTCTTGTGAGACGCTTTGGTTGAAGATCAACAGATCATCCGTGTTTATGGTAACGGGAACCCCGTAATCGTAAAGTTTGCGCAGGGGATGTCTCGCGTAGCTGTCCGCTACCCGTAGCAGGATGTTGCTCGTTGGACAGACATTTAACCGGATGTGATGATCAGCCAGCCAATTCATTACGGAGACGGATCGTGCCGCCGCAATGCCGTGGTGAACCTCATCCAGTTCCAACTCCTCCACAGCTTCCCGAACATCGTCCGGTGAGCCGAACTCCCCGACATGCGCTCTAAGCCTTAGCCCCGCTACCTTGGCAATCCGGTAGACCGGCTTGAAATGGCGGATCGGCTGGGCGAATTCATCATTGCAAATGTCGATGGAAGCAAACCAACGATATGCCAATACCTCATCAATCTCTTTTAAAATATCTTCGATCCGGCTTTCCCTGCCTAATGACAGCTCAGGGAAAAACGACGTGCCGGGAGCCAAACATCTGTGCAATTCTTCTATGATCCCCATAAACGTCTTCATCCCGCCCAAGGTGGAGATTTCATCGAGGCCGAAACTAAGTGCCAATACCTCGATTCGGTCGGCCTGCGCCTGTGCGAAGGAAGCTTCGATCCGTTTTAAGTATCCTTGGAGGCCGCGGCAATGGATTTTGATGTTGGACTCGAACCAGGCTTGCATATCCAGGAGAGAGTCGAAAGGCCGGCCGGGGGGCTCGATTTTAGCACCGGACCAGGTTTCAATGTAGGAAATGTTGCCGCCGCGCCCGGCATGACTATGCAAATCGCTTTTCGGTATGCGTTTCAATTCATCCAGCGCGTTAAGGTGTAAAGCCTCTGTAAAGGAAAGGCTCATCCACACCACCTCCATCCTAATTAACGATATCCTAGCATAGCGCATCATTAATTTCTATTGATCTAAAAGGGGGAGCAAACATGGACATTCGAATTTTGCCCTTAAGTCCGGAGCGGATGGAGGACTTTAAGACATACTGTCGCAAGCATCGCCAGGAGGTGGACGACTCCTTCTTGTATGAAGAGGATTTGGCTGAGTTCCAAATTCATGAGGAGCATCCCACTTACATAGCCGTCAATGAGAAGGGGGAACTGATCGGCGCGGCTTCGATCATCGCCGATGATTACCAGCGAAAGGGACAGCAGGCGCGTTTTCGCATTTTGCACAGCGAAACCGGGGATGAGGCCGTTTACCATCGCTTGCTTGCTGAAATCGTGAAGCATGGCGAGGGCTTGGCGAAGATGTTCATCTTTGTGCCGTCGGTTAATCCCGGACTGATGGAGATCGTTTCACAGCTTGGTTTCCAGGTGGAAAGATATTCTTTCCTGCTGGTGAACGAACCGCTGAACCCCGCGCCGTATGACCTTCCGGAAGGCTATAGCTTCCGTACGTTCCGCCCTGGGGAGGACGAGGAAGCTTGGTGCGTCGTGCGGAATGCTGGATTTGCTCAACTGAACGGCAGCCAAACGCCAATTACGCCGGACATGGTGGCGAAGTATCCCGGAGAATCGGATTATCTGAACGGCGGTATGCTGTTCTTGGTCCATGAGGATCGGCCGATTGGCATTGTTCGTTGCGCGGACGACGAATACGTGGATGCGCCGATCATGAACATCGGGCCTCTCGCGCTGCTCCCTGAATACCAAGGGAAGGGACTCGGCCGCTTGATGCTTCGTCGGGCGATGGAGTTTGGCTGGGAAACCGGATATAGCCGGGTCATCCTGTGCGTTAACGCGGAAAATGAACGGGCCAAAGCGTTATATCTTCAGGAAGGGTTTAAAGAAGCGGAGTATGCGGTGAATTACCAACTGGATCTGCAGTGATGCGAAGCGGCGGGAGACCGCCGTTTTGCTCTTTTGTGTAAACGCTAACATTCCGAACGGAACTTGATTGGATCCTGGGGGGATAAAGACATGAGCGAGCTCTGCCGGATAATGATTGTTGATGATGAACTGTTGGTGCGTCAGGGGATCAAGCACCATCTGGAATGGGAGACGCATGGGTTCCGCATTGTCGGCGAGGCCGCAAACGGCAAGGAAGCGCTGGAGATGATGGGACCGTTGTCGCCTCATATCGTCATTACGGATATCGTCATGCCGGTGATGGACGGGGAGGAATTGACTCGAGTGCTGAAAGCCCGCTACCCGCAGGTGGAGGTGATCGTGCTGAGCAGCTTTGGGGAATTCGAGTATGTGCGTTCCACGTTCCAAAGCGGTGTCGCGGACTATATCCTCAAGCCAAAGCTGGAGACGGAGGAGCTCTTGCAGGTATTGCAAAGAACCGCTCGCAAAATTCCTGGGTTTTCACTCGGAGAAATCGAACGCGGGGACTTGCCACTGGAACGCCTGCTCGAGCGTCTAATCGACGGATACGAATCGGAGGAGGGGGATCAACGGGATCAACGGCTGTCCGAAGCTTTTCCGTATGATCGGTTTCTGCTGACCGGTACGGATGCCAGCCAAATAGCGGGGGAACCGGACGGGTATCTATCCGGTCTTGCGGCAGGATTGGAGAGCCGATTGTACGAGCTGACCGTTTCGATGCGGATTCAGCGCATCTATTCCGAAGGCAGGCAACTGTTAATGTTGCTGAATTTTCCCGGTCAGCACAGAGTTGAAGTGACTGACGCTGTGTACGGATACGCGCTGGCCAAAGCAGCGCTGATGCCGGATTTGACGTGGGTGATCGGCAGCGAATTTGCGGAGCTTCGCGATTTGGGGAACGCGTACCGGGAAGAGTGGCAGAAGCTGTTGGGATTTCGGTTTTATTTTCCTGGAAAGACCGTCCTGCAAACAGAAGAGCTACCCCCGGCTACCGCGCTTCCTACATTCGACATGAAGGAATTGATGTCTGGAATTAAGAAGGGGCAGGCGGAGGAAGCGTTCGTGAGATTGCGAGGACTCGCTGCCGAAGCGGCCGGGAGTTATCGGCAAACGCCCTTTGAGTTCAAATCGTTCTTGGGGAACGCCGTATTCCACGTGACGATTGCAGCCTTGGAGCTCCACCGCGAAGCGAAAGAGCTGGAAGCATCGAAGTTCACCTATTTTAAAGCCATTGATGAAGCGCAGGACGTAGCCGGTGCTTTACAGGCGTTCCACGCTTTCTTGAGTGAAGCGGAAGCACTGATATCGGCCCGTGTCCCGCTGCCCGGCGACGGCAACATGAAGCTGCTGCTTGAGTATATCGATGAACACTATGGAGAGCCGCTTTCTTTAAGCTCACTCAGCCGGCATTTTCACTTTAATCCGTCGTATTTGTCGAGCTACTTCTCCACTCACAATGATGAGGGGTTTAGCGAATATTTAAATCGGATCCGTATCGCCAAGGCGATGGAGCTACTCCGTACCGACGTGTTGCCCATTTCGGAGATCGGCAGCCAAGTGGGTTATTCGGATCCCAGTTATTTCACCAAAGTGTTCAAAAAGCAAACGGGGTTGTCGCCGCGGGAATATCGCCGGCAGCAGCTCGCCAAGAGGGGATAACGGATGAATTTAATCGAAAAGTTTCGCAGCAGCCATCTCATCTCCAAGCTCTTTGTCGTCATGACGGTAAGCATCGTCGCGGTGTGCCTTCTCACCTCGCTAATCACCATCCGCATGGCGGAGCGGTTGTTTGCCGAAACGTTCAGCATCACCAACGGGAAAGTTCTGAACCAGATCAATACCGGGATGGAGTCGTTTAACGATTCCGTCGTTAACGCGGTCACCTTTGCCTCGCAAAGCGGCTCGGTGAAGACGTATTTGACCGGCGGGGACACGGATTCGGTGGCGATGTCGAAGGTGTATTACCGCATGGCGGAGCAGATGGAGCAAATCGCGTCCAATCTGGGGGCTTACGATGTGGCGGTCACCATCATCGGGGTGAATGGGCGCAGTTACTCGACCGACTCGAACTACTGGCCGGTGTCTTCTCAGGAACTTGCTGACGATCCGTTAACCCGTTATACTGCTGCGGAGCCGCGACGGGTGTTGTATCAATATGACGAGCGGGACGGTAAAGCAGGCAAGGAGCGATTTATCGTCGCCTCCAAAGCGTTGGTGGATCGTACGGGCGGGCTCAGTTATGGGATGCTGTATATCGCGATTCGAGAAACGGAATTTCGCCGGTTCTTCGCCAACTTTACGAGTAGCGGAAACGATGTGCTCGTGCTTGACCCGGCCGGCGTTGTCGTCTCCAGCAACCGCACGGAGCTGATCGGTAGCAAGTCGTCTGAGTTGCTTCGTGATGTCGAGACGTTGAAGCGCGACCGGCTGGATTACTTGAAGGGGACGGCATTTGGCAAAGAAGCGATCATTCTGGCGAATGACCTGCCGCCCTATCGATTGTATCTCGTGAACCTGATCGATCGGCAGTACACCGCCGGGCAGATCATCAACATTCGCCAAGTCGCGTTGATCTGCCTGGTCATTATTGGAGCTGCGCTGCTCCTTGTGTTCGTGATTTCCCGCCGGTTAACGCTGTCGCTGACACGTCTGGTCCGGCTGATGTCGACCATCACGAAGAAGGATTTCCGCAACTACATCTCGGTCAGCGGCAGCTATGAAGTCAAAGAGCTGAGCAAAGCGTTTAACTACATGCTGGACGAGCTAAACGATTACGTTCACAAGCTGCTAGAAACGCAGAAGGAACAGCGGAACGCTGAGCTCGCCGCACTGCAGCGGCAGATCAATCCGCATTTCCTGTACAACACCTTAGCCTCGATCAAGCTGTTGGTCCAGAAGGGCAGCAAGGAAACCGCGGCCGAGACGATTAACGCGTTGATTTCCCTGCTGCAAAATACGATCAGCAATGCCAACGAAACCATCACGGTTGAGCAGGAGCTCGAGAACCTGAGAAACTACGTATTTATCAATCAAGTCCGTTACGGCGACCGGATCAAGGTGAGCTATTTCGTATCTCCAGACTGTATCCGGTGCGAGCTGCCCAAGCTGATTCTGCAGCCCTTTATCGAAAACGCCTTTTTTCATGCTTTTAACGTTAAAACCGAAGGAACGATTTACATCCTGATTTCGAAAACGGATCATTCCCTTGTTTGCGAAGTGGCGGATAACGGGGACGGTATGGAATTTGACCCGAACGACTGGGTTCCCGATCATCCGAAGAACCGCAGCCAGCTATTAACGGGGATTGGCATTCAAAATGTGAATCACCGGATTAAGCTGCTGCACGGGGAGTCCTACGGCGTCCGGATCACCAGCGTGAAGGGAGAAGGGACGCAAATTCGCATCGTACTTCCACTGATTGAGGATTCGGAGGTAACCGGGGATGCGGTCTAAAGATTTTCCTATTTTCCAAAAAAAAGACCAGTGTCGTCTTGCGGTAAACTCGACATGGACAAGAAAATCACCAAACCGCACAAAGATATTCCTAACGGGCCGTTCCGCCGCAATGCTATCCTAAAAGCGATAAAAGGAAGCGCTTTCTTAATGAGGCGCTGCCCATCACGATAACAGGGGGATGAACCGAAATGAGAAAAAGCTTGATGCTATTGATGGTCAGTCTAGTGCTGACGCTGGTGGTGTCCGCTTGTTCCGGGAGTTCCGGAAACGCTGGCAATTCCGGCAACTCGGAGAGTACGGGGGACACTGCGGGTTCGACTGCAGGGAACGGCGGGGACGGCTCGAAAGGCGCCCAGGAGATCACCGTTTGGGCCTGGGATCCGAACTTTAATATCGCCGCATTAAATTTGGCCAAAGAAAGATATGAAGCGAAGCACACGGACATCAAGGTGAACATCGTAGAATACGCGCAGGACGACATCGTCCAGAAGCTGAACACCGGGCTGAACTCAGGAACGACTAAAGGGCTGCCGAACATCGTGCTGATCGAGGATTATCGGGCCCAAAATTTCTTGCAGGCTTATCCCGATTCGTTTCGCGACATGTCCGACCTCATCAAACCGGAGGATTTCGCAGAGTACAAAATCGGACCGACGAGCTATAACGGCAAACAATACGGCGTACCGTTCGATTCCGGGGCTACGGCGCTTTACGTGCGAACGGATTACCTGGAGCAAGCGGGATATACCGTGGAGGATGTAACCAATATCGATTGGAACAAGTACATCGAAATCGGCAAGAAAGTCAAGGAAGTTACGGGCAAAGACATGCTGACTCAAGATCCCAATGACATCGGGCTAATCCGCGTGATGGCGCAGTCGGCAGGAACGTGGTACTTGAAGGAAGACGGTAAAACGCCAAATCTGGCGGACAATCCGGTGATCAAGGAAGCCCTCGAAACCTATAAAGCGATGTTCGACGCCAATATCGTGAAATTAAATTCGGACTGGAGCCAATTCCTGGCGGCGTTTAACAACGGAGATGTTGCGTCTGTCCCAACCGGCAACTGGATTACGCCGTCTGTTAAAGCGGAGGCTTCCCAATCCGGTAAATGGGCGGTCGTGCCGACGCCGAAGCTGGCGAATAGCGCAGCATCGGTGAACGCCTCGAATCTAGGGGGGAGCTCCTGGTATGTGATGAATATGGACGGTCAGGACGCGGCTGCGAATTTCCTGGCGGAGACCTTTGGCTCCGATAGCGAGTTATATTCCCTGCTGCTGGAGAAAATCGGCGCGATCGGCTCGCTGAAGGCCGCATCCAGCGGAGCGGCTTACGATAAAGCCGACGAGTTCTTCGGCGGTCAGAAGATTTATGCCGATTTCGCCAAATGGACCGAAGAGGTGCCTAAGGTCAATTACGGCTTGCACACTTACGCAATCGATGACATTCTGGCCATTGAAATCCAGAACTACTTGAATGGCAAAGACGTGGACAGCGTCATCCGCGACGCCCAGGCTCAAGCCGAATCTCAATTGCAATGATGAGAGCAACTGGCTCTGTTTTGCGCTGGAAGGCTTCCGCCGTCGGTTGGTTGTTTGTGACAGCAGCCGTGGTGCTGATCGCACTGTTTTACTTCTATCCGATGATCCAGGCACTGCTTCTGTCGCTGCAAACCGGTACGGGCTCGAACTTGACCTTTAACGGGCTGGGCAATTATCAGCGATTGTTTACGGACTCGATGTTTCTGACGGCGGTCAAGAATACGTTCATATACCTGATCGTACAGGTTCCGATCATGGTACTGCTGGCGTTAATCTTGTCCGTGATGTTAAATGACCGGAATTTGAAATGGAAGGGATTTTTCCGCACGGCGATCTTCCTGCCCTGCATCACTTCGCTTGTCGCTTATTCCGTTATTTTTAAATACCTGTTTGCGGGCGACGGTCTGGTCAATATGCTGCTGCTGCAATTGCACCTTGTGTCGGAACCGATTCCGTGGATTACCGATCCGTTTTGGGCCAAAATTACGATCATTATTGCGATTACCTGGAGATGGACGGGGTACAACATGATCTTTTACCTTTCGGCCATCCAGAACATCGATCCTTCGGTTTACGAAGCAGCCAAAATTGACGGAGCGTCGGCGAGCAAACAGTTTTTCCAAATCACGATTCCGCTCTTGAAACCGATTATTTTGTTTACTTCGATCACCTCGACGATTGGCACGTTGCAGCTATTCGACGAAGTTATGAACATCACGCAGGGGGGTCCGGGTAACGCGAGCTCGACGATCTCGCAATACATTTATAATTTGTCCTTCAAGTACGCAGCGAATTTCGGGTATGCGGCAACGGTGTCTTATTCCATCGTGGTGATGATTGTCATCTTGTCCATTGTACAATTTAAAGTGGCAGGTGATCGTGATGCATAGGGTGAAACGACTGTCTATGTACCTGTTCCTCGCCATAGCGGCGTTTGTTTCGATCTTTCCGTTTCTATGGATGATCGTCAGCTCAACGAATCCATCGGTAGACGTGACCCGGGGCAAGCTGCTGCCAGGCTCCCACTTTATGGAGAACCTGCGCAGCTTGCTGGATTCCGTTGATATTTTGAATGCGCTCAAAAACTCGCTGACCGTCTCCGTCTCCACGACGTTACTTGCTATGCTGATCGCTTCGCTGGCCGGTTACGGTTTCGAGATCTACCGGAGCAAGGCGAAGGACATCGTATTTAACGTGCTATTGTTATCGATGATGCTGCCCTTTGCAGCCTTGATGGTGCCGCTTTACCGTATGTTCGGTCGAATCACCAACCTGGTTCCCTTGATTGGCATCGATACGCTGGCCGCGGTTGTGCTCCCAACCATGACGACGGCGTTTCTGATCTTCTTCTTCCGGCAAAGCACGAAGATGTTCCCGAAAGAGCTGCTTGAAGCAGGCCGGATCGACGGCTTATCCGAGCTGGGGATGTTCTTCCGCGTATACGTGCCTACGATGAAAACGACCTATGCCGCGGCGGCGATTATCACGTTCATGAGCAGCTGGAACAATTACATGTGGCCGCTGATCGTGCTGCAAACGCCGCAGAAGCAGACCGTACCGTTGCTGATTTCAACGCTGGGCTCCAGCTATTCTCCGGATTACGGATTGATTATGCTGGCCATCGTCATTTCGACGCTCCCGACGGCCATCGTCTTCTTCGTCATGCAGAAGCATTTCGTAGCCGGGATGATCGGATCGGTCAAATAGCAGAAGATTTCCGTTTAGCGATAGGCTGGCAGCCAATCCCCATGGGCTTCGATGAGGTCATCACACATGGCGATCATGTCGTCGATAGACAACTCGGCCGAAGTGTGGGGGTCAAGCATGGCTGCATGGTAAATATGCTCTTTCTTACCGGTGATCGCCGCTTCAATCGTCAAGAGCTGGGTATTGATGTTCGTCCGGTTTAAGGCGGCGCATTGCGGCGGCAGATTACCAACATAGGTAGGAGTTACGCCGCTGGCATCCACCAGGCAGGGGACTTCCACGCAGGCTTCCGCCGGGAGGTTGGGAATCAGTCCCGAATTCATCACGTTGCCGCCGATTTTGAACGGAACGTCGGTCTCGATGGCCTCCATGATATACGAAGCATACTCGTGAGAGCGTTCGTGCTTGAGCTCCTGGTTGCCAACGAGCTCCTCCCGCATGCGCTCCCAGTTGGAAATTTGCTCGACGCAGCGGCGCGGGTATTCGTCCAGCGGAATTTGGAAACGGTCGATGAGTTCAGGATAGTTCCGCTTGATGAAATAAGGATGGTATTCGGCATTATGCTCCGACGACTCCGTGATGTAATATCCGAATTTCAGCATCATTTCGAAGCGGACCATATCATGATGTGGTTGCTGCTGCTTCTCGGCCGCGAGGCGTTTAATTTCCGGGTAGAGGTCGACTCCATCTCGGGTCACCTCCAGCAGCCAGGCCATATGGTTAATGCCAGCGATTTTTGCCTGCACGCCCGTTCGGTCCATGCCAAGGCTATCGAACAAGCCGGGAATGCAAGCCTGCACGCTATGGCAAAGCCCGACAGTACGGACTTGGCCATACGTATTCATGACATTGGTCAGCACGGCCATGGGGTTAGTGTAATTCAAGAACAGGGCATCCGGGCACATTTCGCGGATATCGGCCGCAAAGTCCAGCATCACCGGAATCGTCCGCAGGTTACGGAAAATCCCGCCGATTCCCACCGTATCGGCGATTGTCTGGCGCAGCCCATACTTTTTCGGAATCTCAAAATCCGTAATGGTGCAAGGATCGTAGCCGCCGACCTGGATGGCGTTGATGACGTATTTCGCCCCTTTCAGCGCTTCCTTCCGGTCGGTGTAGGCTTTCACGATGCAGGTACTGCCGCTGCTGAGCTTCAAATGGTTCAGCATATTCTCCGAATCTTTCAGCCGCTGGAGATCGATATCGAATAAAGCGAGCTCGAAACCTTGCAAGGCTGGGGTTTGCATACAATCGCCCAGTACATTCTTGGCGAATACGGTGCTGCCAGCCCCGATAAATGTAATTTTGGACATGTCCTATCTCCTCCTTTTTCCTCCTCAATATAGCTCTCGCCCTGAAATAAAGGTATGGAGGAATGGAAGGGAAGTATGGAGGAATGTTGTATTTTGGTCTGCTATCCCTTACGCTAGGGAGAGCAGGCCAAAACGCTTATCTAGGGGGCAGTGATGATTCCCGAACATGACTTATTTGAAGTCCACATGAACCCCGATGACCGGGAACGGGATGTGACCGTCTTGTTTAGCGGGCAAGGCCGTCCCCATCCGAATCACCGCATCGGGCCGTCCGTGCACGATCATTATTTGCTGCACACGGTATTTGAGGGGAAAGGAACATATACCTGGGGCGGACGCATTTATTCCTGCGGGCCGGGGGACACCTTCGTGATTTTTCCGAACGGCTTGTTCACTTATGAAGCGGATTCCCGGCACCCGTGGCATTACGCCTGGGTCGCGTTAAAAGGACCAGGCGTCCTTCGGCAGTTAAAGGACGTCGGCATCACGCCGGATAAACCCGTCGTAAGCTCCAGGGAACCCGAGGAATTGCGGGAGCTTTACGCCCGTCTCCGCTCCTCGTTCCGGCAGTCTGACCACCCGCGTTTGGAGAACCTTGAGGCGACGGGCTGGATGACGCTTCTGCTTCACCATTTCGGATTGGCGAATCGGGACATCCTCCCCCGTGCCGCCGCGAAGGAGCCGGCGATGATCGACCGGCAGGTGGAGCAGGCGATCCGCTGGTTTCAACTGCAATACCCGCAGCAGATCGGCATCGAGGAGTTGTCCCGAAATCTCGGTTATCACCGAGCCCATTTATTTAACGCCTTTAAGGCACGGACCGGACTGTCGCCCAAACAGTATTTGACGAAGGTGAGGATCGATAAAGGAAAGGAGTTGCTTACCGGCTCGTTAACCGTCGATCAAATCGCTTCCTCCGTTGGCTTTAACGATGCGCTGTACTTCTCGCGGCAGTTCAAGAAATCCACCGGGATGTCCCCGAGCGAATACCGTAGCGGGATCGGGAAGGAATGAGAGC
>RCUU01000736.1_pt1 | contig 17326 bp, 12 predicted proteins | sample 2166211 | NCBI WGS metagenome assembly RCUU01 (sample SAMN09932620, study PRJNA488358) | compost metagenome | feature: garden; material: soil; isolation source: compost soil in phenylacetic acid-enriched culture | place: Germany: Experimental Botanical Garden Goettingen | collected 2016-01-27
CAGCTTCATCTCGTCCTTGTCAATGACACCGCTCTTGGCACTCTGGTTCATCAGAATGCGGATTTCTTCTTCCGAGTGGGCCGCTTCGGCTTCACTGGCAGGCTCCACCCCCACCAGCTTCAGGAGCGCATTGGCCGAAGCGTTCAGCACCCAGATAAACGGCAGGAATACATTATAAAAGAACATCAGCGGCGCGGACAGCAGCAGCGCGGAGCCTTCGGTTTTTTGGATGGCCAGGGACTTTGGCGCAAGCTCACCCAGCACAATATGTAAAAAAGTTATGATCGAGAAACCTACAACTACAGATACCGTGGATATCAGCGTATGGTCGGTAACGCCAATCTGGACCATCAGCGGCTCCACCAGCAGTTCCGAAATGGCCGGTTCCCCGACCCAGCCCAGCCCCAGGGAGGCGAGCGTAATCCCGAACTGGGTAGCCGACAGATAGGCATCCAGCTTTTTGTTGACCTTTAACGCATATCCAGCCATTTTGTTGCCTTCGCTGACGAGCTGCGTCAGACGCGACTGCCTCACCTTTACAAGCGAGAACTCTGCTGCAACAAAGATGCCGTTCAACATTACGAGCACCAGAACCAGCAAAAGATTGAGCAGCAATCTCCCTACTTCAAATTCCGTATGCACTATAACAACGCCCCATTTCTACAGAGTGATCGCTTTTCTTGTTTTGAAATCAACCTTCGGATAATACATATCGGCTACGAGAAGATTGGGACCACAGCAGCCGGCTTCATCACAGTGGCAATTCACCTTCTGATTGAGCGGATGCTTCAGCTGCCACTCGGTAAAGATATCATCCAGCTTGCCGCTGCCGATGTTGCCAAAGGCGGAAATGTCGGCAAAATCCGTCACAAACACATCCCCCGTGAACATATTGACATTCACACGGTTTCTGCCGTCCGGATCGTTGCGCAGCGTAACGTTTTTCTCCTCCCGCAGTCTGCGGAGAAGCTTCTGGTCTTCTTCCAGGAAGCTGCAGGCAAAAAAAGGAAGCGTACCGAACAGCATCCACATGTCCGGATCGCGATGGTCCAGCAGATCATGAATCGCCGCTCCCATTTCCTTCAGCGAGAGAACAGGGAGCTTCGAAGCAAAGCTGGAAGCATACATCGGATGCACCTCATGCCGTCTTGCTCCCATGTCACCAATTAGTTTATGGATGGCCGGCAGCTTCTTATGCGTCCGGTAATTGATCATCGATTCTGCAGAAATCAGCATACCGTCACTGCTTAAGCGCCGGGAATTTTCCAGCATGGTGTCATAGAGCCGGTGAGCCGCTTCCTTTGAGACCGGATGGCCGCTGTTCGCGAAGCCTACCTCATGAAAGTCATCTCCATTTACATAGTTGAAGGAGATATGCATGACATCCAAATAGGGCAGCAGCTGCTCATAACGGGAATAAGGCATGGTCAGATTGGAATTAATCTGCGACCGTATGCCCCGCTCACGGGCATATTTGAGCAGCGGCACAATAACGTTCTCTACCGTTCCGGCGCGGAACATCGGCTCACCGCCCGTAATACTGATGGTTTGCAGATGTTCTACCTCTTCGAGGCGGTCCAGCATATTTTTAAGCGGCAGCATTTCTCCTTCTTTGGTGGTCAGGCTGTCGCCAACCGCACAATGCTCACAGCGCATATTGCACAGATTGGTAACCGTCATCTCGACACTGGTCAGCACATGACGCCCATGCTTGCGCAGTGAAGTGATCGGGTCCCAAGGATCGTAGCTTGGCGACAGCTCTCTTATTGGTGTTGAGGATGGTTCTAATATACTCATTATTGTGGTGCTCCTTCGATGCGTATTCCTTATTATTAACCCAAAATAAATGAAAAAGAACGGTAACTTAACCTATATCATACCACGATTGGGCAAAAAACTGCACTTTGGACGCTTTATGCCCCTTCATTTTCAGAAAACAGTCCCAATTACAGGCGGTTTTAAAGGATGCTGTGTATGGGCTTAGGCCTGCAAATTAAAAAAAGCGGGACAGCAACGAAGCTCCGCAGTAAATGCGTTTGCCCGTTGCCCAGCCTCGCTTCGAACCATGGAGTCAGGTGGTTTTTACCACGGACCCGTCTTCATCGGTCACATCCACAATCACTACAGAAAGCTTGCTGCCCAGATCCAGCTCGTAAGGAACGACCGGCTCACCATCCGGGTCGTGCAGCACACGCACAACCGGCCTGTGTGGTATGGTTGGGTCAATTTTGACCACTACACCGCTCTCTCCGGTGCTAAGCTTGACGGTCAGACCCAGCGGATAGATCGCCACACGGTCCCTGAACAGCTCCAGCTGCTTCTGCTCATACAGCGTACCTGAACCTACATACAGTGCTTCCACTGCCTGATGCGGCAGCATGGCCTTCTTATAGATCCGGTTCGAGGTCATGGCATCATACGAATCCGCAACCCCCAGCCACTTGGCGTACTCATGAATTTGTGGACCTTTCAGCCCGCGCGGATAACCCGAACCATCGATTCGCTCATGATGCTGCAGGGCACAGTGCGCCGCGAGCAGAGGGATATTCGGCTCATCTTTGAGAATCCGGTAGCCGATCTCTGTATGAGCCTGCATATGCCGGAACTCCTCATCACTGAGCATGCCGGGCTTCTGAATGATTTTGACAGGAATCTGCGTTTTGCCGATATCATGCAGCAGTGAACCCAGACCGATGATCCGCAGTTCTTCCCTGCTGTAGCCATGGGCAATGCCGAGCACCAGCGTGTAGAGGCAGACATTCAGAGAGTGAACATATAAGTAGTTGTCAGCGGTGTGCATATCAAGCAGCATAATCATGGGATCTTCCTGCGTAGCCATATCATCCAGAATGGAATCCATCACCTTGGAGAATTTCTTATCCAAATGATAAAAGCCCTTGGTAATGCCGGAAGCGCCGGACATCTGCTGGAACTGGTTCCTGATGACCTTAAGCGCCTGATTGCGGGTCTCATCCTGCAGCAAACCGGTGATCTCAACATCCTCCGTGACGGAATCCTCTATGTAGATATAACCGATATCGATTTTGGCCAGCCGCTTGATGAGCGCATCTGTTAGTTCCACTCCATCCGCGAGCAGAACCAATCCTTCATCATTATATATTTTTTTCCCCAGCTTCATTCCTGCCTGAAGCCGATTCACGGATACTAGACGCACCTTGGCTCACTCCTGCCTTTAACGGTAAATTGCTATATTGTTCCAAAATCCCCGGGTGACACTCTGTGTATATACCGTTACCTTGAGCGATTAGTCAAGAGCCTGTAGATTAACGCATAATAAACAACCAGAACACCGCAGCCAGTATAAAGCGGTAAATTGCGAAATGGGTCGGCCGGATCTTTTGGATCAGCTTCATGAACGCAACCACCACTACATAAGCGACTATAAATGAGATAACAAATCCGATCGCGAAATCCATAATTGTATCCTTTGTAAAATACTGATAGGAATCCAGCAGCTCATAACCGGATGCCGCACACATAATCGGTATGGCAATCAGGAATGAGAAGTCCGCCGAAGCCTTGTAGCTGACCCCGCTCAGCATACCGCCTGAGATGGTCGAGCCAGAACGGGAGAATCCCGGCCACAGCACGGAAATAATCTGGTAGAGGCCGATGGCCAGCGCCTGTCCGTACGATAAGTCATCCAGCTCATGCGCGGTAACCCGGATCTTCCGTCTGTTCACCCATTCGGCAACGATCATCAGAACCCCGCCAGCAACAAGCGCCCAGAGCACTGTGGAAGCACCAAAGAGTCCCTTAATGAAATCACGGGCAAAAAAAGCTACCGCAAGCGCCGGTACAATCCCGAGAAGGACATGAAGCAGATTCAGTCTGGAGGACGGCATCACTCCGCCTCTGCCTGTACGGTTCCGGCCGATGCCCAGCAAGTTCAGAATCCGCTGGCGGTACACCAGGGCAATGGCCAGAATGGCCCCAAGCTGAATAACAATCTCATAGGTCTTCATAATAGGCGACTGCTCGTCAAAACCCAGCAGCTTGGTGGTTAAAATCATGTGTCCCGTGGATGATACCGGGATAAATTCAGTTATTCCCTCTACAATTGCCAGAATAATTGCTGTAATTGTGTCCATATAATCCTCCTGATTTTTATGAAAATGAAACCTGGTTCGGCTATTACACTAACTGAAGATTGTATCCAAACTTCTCCTCCGCCACTTCTTAATTTTCCAAGTTCAATCTATATAGGTGAAATCATCGCGGGTTAGACTGACCCGTTCTCCCATCGGCTTGCTGCGCATTCATCCAGGCTTCCCGGCCTTTGCAGCTCCATCCGCAGCAGATCCCGCAGAAAATGAGGCAGCAGATACAGCGGTTCGGTCCCGTTCGCAATGCTCTCATATCCTATGCGGAAAGTGAACATATCCAGTGTTCCGACAGAATATACGGCATTGTCATCCAGCGGCTCCCCATCGATAAAAACAGCGATACCGTTATCATAAGGCAAGACCCCTGGATCGTACAGGATTTTTAATCCATCGACTGCCAGACTGCCCAGCAGTTTCCCCCGGAAGCCGTAACCAAAAATCGCCTTATTAAAGAACTCTTCTGTCCTGCTCTGCTCAAGAGCCTTGCGGATATCCCCACCCTTAAGCTGGATAATGCAGGCATTAATCGGAGAAGGACACAGCGCATGCAGCATCCCTGCCGTAATGGTGCCTTGGGGCAGAGGCCCCAGCAGTTGACCGGTGTTAACCAGTGACAAAGGTGTTCCTGTGAAGCGCCGGACAGCCTGTGCCAGCAGATTGCCGAAAGGAGATTCCCCTTGTGTGTCCAGCGGCAACTCCCGGTCTGTGATCGCCACAGTCTCGTTCAGAACCTCACGCCCATGCTGCAAATGCAGCGCCGCCGCAGGGGCGAGCACATCCTCGGTAAGCGAAGGATCAACCGTAAAGCATTGGCCGCTCACCAGCCCGAAGCCTGTACCGGTATGAGTCCGCTCAAAAATAAGCCGTCCGATATAGCGGCCGAATTTGCCGGCCCCGCAGACAGCGGTTCCGTTGATGATCTGCGGGGACTCAAGCAAATGATGCGTATGCCCGCCCAGAATGGCATGCACTCCCTGAAGCTGCTCGGCCAGCCGCTGATCTGCCGGAAGCCCGAGATGGGAAAGGATGATCAGGAGATCTACCTGCGGAGCCAGCAGCTCACATTGCTCCCGCAGCGCTTCTTCCGGGTCCAGTGCCTCCCAGCCCAGCAGCGCGTAAAAAGAGGCGAATGCGGCAGTGGCTCCGGTGATGCCAATCTTGATTCCATCCTTCTCCAGAATTGCATGGCGTTTCATCCAGCCGGGCGCCTCTCCGGTCGCACTCTCCAGAATGTTGCAGCATACCACCGGACATTGAATGCCTGCATACAAAGCAGAAAGAATTTCCCTGGAGAAGGTCAGCCCTTCGTTATTGCCGATGGTAACCGCATCATAGCCGGTCAGGTTGATCATATCGATATTGGCCTGTCCCATGGTGCCTTCAGTCTCTACTGCGGCCCGGTCCATATGATCGCCTATATCCAGCAGCAGCACCGGCTCTTCTCCGGCCGCTGCCTTCAGCTTGGCGATTTCTGCAGCTATGGGGCTCATCATTTCAAAGTGGCTATGTATATCATTTGTGTGAATTAGAGTCAATCTTTGCCCTGCTCGCTCCATATGCCTGATTTCCCTCCCACCTGTAAAGCCGTTTTAATATTCAGCGGCAGGCTCTTAATCTTATAGTGCCTAGCATAACATTTTCAGGCTCAATATGGTATATTGTAATCATTATTGAAAGCAACATATCCCACACATTCCGAGGTGAATCAAGCATGCATGTGACAATTCGACTGTTCGCCGGTTTAGCCGAGGTTATTGGCTCCTCCTCACTGGCCTTTCACTTCCACGAGACTCCGCTTACTGCCGGAAGATTGAAGGAACTGCTCTCTGCATCCTATCCGGATGCCGCTCCGCAGATCAAGGTATCCTTGGTCGCCATTGATCATGAGTATGCACCGGATGACTCCGTCATATCTGAAGCTTCCGAGGTCGCGCTGATCCCTCCCGTGTCCGGAGGAGAACCGGTAACTGAGGATCAAGAGACACCGGATGGAAGGTTCAGCATTACCGGTCAGCCCTTGAACGGGGAGGCCTTACTGGATAAAGTGCTGGATGTAAATCATGGTGCTTCTCTGCTTTTTGTTGGCACAACCCGGGAGATGACCGGCACCGAGCGTACAACAGCGCTTCATTATGAAGCATATGTCCCTATGGCCCTCTCCAAGCTGCAGGAAATCGGCAGGGAGGTCGAGGAGCGGTGGAATGCCCGCTGTGCTATTGCACACCGTACCGGACTCGTTGGCCTTAAGGAAGCAAGTGTAATAATCGCAGTGTCCGCGCCTCACCGCGACAGCTGTTATGAAGCCAGCCGGTATGCCATTGAGAAGCTCAAGGCATCAGTTCCCGTGTGGAAAAAAGACATCAGCGACTCTGGAGAACAGTGGCTGGGTGCTGATCCCAAGGCTAAGGAATACCGCAGCCAGTAAGCTTAGCCAATTCATATTTCAGACTATTGAATAATCCCTGCTTTGTTGCTATGCTGGAAAAAATCGCTAATGTAAGGTGGCATAGTCATTGAGAGTACACGTATCGGATCTGAAACCGGGTGATTACCTGCGGATGGATACCTTTAGCTCCAGAGGGCTGCATGTGTTACCCAAAGGATCACAGCTCCAAATCGAAGAGATCGCTAAGCTGATGCAGCACGGAGTAGATTACGTTGATATCGAAACCATCCAGGAGGAGCCTGCGCCTTCAAGCAGATCTTCCATCATTCAGTCCGCTTCCAGAAATTTCGATACCATGATTGACGGTTTTGAATCGGTATATATGGAAGCGTTGACGAAAGGCAGCTTCAATCAGTCCGTTGTGGATGACATTCTTCAGCCTTCGCTGGAGTCCCTGGATAAACACAAGGACGTGGTTTCCTTATTGCTTCTGCTTGACCGGGAGGACAATTATACATATAACCATTCCCTTCAAGTGGGCATGCTTTCTTATTATATAGCATCATGGCTTGGGTATTCCAAGAAGGAGTGTTACGAAATCGGCCGGGCCGGCTATTTGATTGATATCGGCAAATGCCGGATTTCCCCTGATATTCTGAACAAGCCGGGCAAACTGACTGCCGCAGAATTTGAAGAAGTCAAACTACATACGATTTATGGCTATGAAATTATCCGTAATTCCATGGATGACCCCTACACTGCCCTGGCGGCACTTCAGCATCATGAACGTGAAGATGGTTCCGGGTACCCGCATAACCTGACCAAAGATGATCTTCACCCTTATTCCCAGATTGCTGCCGTGGCCGATATTTACAGCGCCATGACCTCTCACCGGATCTATCAATCCAAGCAGGAGCTGATCTCCGTACTTCGTGAGATTAACACTCTCAGCTTCGGCAAGCTGAACGGCAAGCCGGTACAGGCCTTCATTCAGCATCTGATGCCCAATTTCATCGGAAAACGTGTGCTGCTCAGCACTGGAGACATCGGCTTGATTATCATGAATAATCCGCTGGACGTCTTCCGGCCGCTCGTGCAGATTGAAGGTAAATTCCTGGATCTGGCCCGCGAACGCAAGATTGCGGTGGTGGAGATTTATATGGAGTAGGGGCAGTTTCGATCCCTCCCAAACCCTCCCTTAGCCAAGGGAGGGCCCCAAGGGTTCCACCCTCTGGACACCCGGAAGCTTGGCGGAACGCTGCGGCTAAGGTGGACGGAAGGAATCTTCGGCGCGTTAAGCCCGCTTTGAAGCCCCCTGCTTGCTGCGCAAAGCAGGGGGCTTCAAAGCTTTACTGTGGCAGTTGGCCCCCGGGAGTTCCTCCACGGGCCAGGAAGACCCAAGCGTGAGCGGGATTTCCCAAGTATGTGTTCAATGATCCGGCCCGGCAGTAGCTCAAGTGGAAAAAGTGAACTTAATTTACTCCATCCTGCTTCCAAGCGGGTTTTAGTTGGAAAAAGGATACTAATTCAAGCGGATTCCACTGTTTTGGGTGAATTTGCTTCAATTAAGTCTACTATTTCCCACTATATCCTCCGCAGAGCACTTTTCCATCTATTTAAGTGAACTATTTCCACTTCCTGAAGGATCCCCAACAACTGAAGGCAATCATAATTTCCTTCAAAACAAGAAAAACAGGAGACTCCCTCACCGGACGGTTTGGGAATCTCCTGTTTGTATCATTGTTCTGCACATTGCGCACTAAGCCGCTATCCCCCACAGCTACAGCTCAGCCGTAGCCTCTTGCAGCCCCCTCCTACAGCTCCTCGCCGTTGCTGGCGATGACTTTTTTGTACCAGTGGAAGGAGTCCTTCTTCGAACGGTTCAAGGTTCCGTTGCCGTCATCATCCAGATCTACATAGATGAAGCCGTAACGCTTGGACATCTCCGAGGTGGACATGCTCACCAGGTCAATGGGTCCCCAGCTTGTGTAGCCGATCAGCTCTACGCCGTCAAGGATCGCTTCCTTCATCTGGGCGATATGCTGGCGAAGGTAGTCGATGCGGTAGCTGTCATGAATGGAACCGTCTTCCTCCACCTTGTCATACGCGCCGAGTCCATTTTCCACAATAAACAAAGGTTTCTGGTAACGGTCATACATGGTGTTCAGCATAATCCTAAGTCCGATCGGGTCAATCTGCCAGCCCCATTCCGAAGCCTTCAGATACGGATTTTTCACTCCGCCGAACAGGTTGCCCTGCGCCCGCTCCCCTTCCGGACTGGCCGAGACCGTCAGCGTCATATAGTAGCTGAAAGCCACATAATCCACAGTGTGGAGCTTCAGGATTTCATCATCGCCAGGTTCTTTGTGGAGAACGATATTGTTTTCGGCGAAGTAGCGATCCATGTATTTAGGGTATTCGCCCCGGGCATGCACATCCGTAAAATACAGATTCATCTGGTTCTCATGCTGGTTAAGCCGCACATCCTCGGGGTTGCAGGTATTCGCGTAGCTCTCCATCCGGGCCAGCATGCAGCCCATTTGCGATCCCGGGATAATCTCATGCAGCAGCTTGGTAGCCAGAGCGCTCGCCACGAACTGGTGATGAAGCGCCTGATAGATCGTCTGCAGCTTGTTCTCCGCCCGGTCAATGACAACACCGCCTCCGGTAAACGGGCTCAGGGTCATCATGTTGATCTCATTAAAGGTAATCCAGTACTTCACCTTATCCTTGTAACGCCGGAACACCGTCTCCGCATAATGGGTAAAACATGAAATCACTTCGCGCGAGGCCCAGCCGTTATATTTTTGCGTCAGACCCAGCGGTGTCTCGTAATGGGCCAGAGTAACCAGCGGCTCAATACCGTATTTATGCAGCTCATCGAATACATTGTCATAGAACTTCAAGCCCGCTTCGTTCGGCTCGGCATCATCGCCATTCGGAAAGATCCGCGCCCAGTTGATCGACAGGCGGAAGACCTTAAAGCCCATCTCGGCAAAAAGGGCAATGTCCTCTTTGTACCGGTGATAGAAGTCTACCCCTTCACGCTTCGGAAACCGTGCCTTAAATTCCCCGGACAAAATCTGCTCGATCCGCCCGGATGTAATTTCTATAGCATGGTCATTGCTGCGCTCAGCCTTGGGTACATAAGCGACCATATCCGCACTGGATAAGCCCTTGCCATCTGCATCGAATGCCCCTTCCAGCTGATTGGCGGCGGTTGCCCCGCCCCATAGGAAATTTGCCGGAAACCCTTTTTTCATTTCAGTCATGATTACGTTACCTCTCTTCCAGTTCTAGTGTATTAGTGTTAGCAAAAGCTCGCCATTTTTTACTTCTGTGCCTGTGTTCTTCAGAACATCCAGATAATTGGCGGAATTGGTTACAATAACAGGTGTTGCCGTCACGAATCCGGCCTCCCGGATTGCATCCACATCGAACTCCAGCAGCAGTTGTCCCTGCTCGACTTTGTCCCCTTCCTGCACCTTTTTCTGAAAATGCTTACCCTTCAGCTTCACCGTGTTGACTCCGACATGGATTAACAGCTCCGCCCCGCCTTCAGAGGTAATGCCAATGGCATGCCCAGTAGGGAATACGGTGGTTACCGTCCCTTTTACAGGAGAGGTCAAGACACCGGACGACGGCTCAATGACAATGCCTTTTCCCATTGCCCCTGTAGCAAAAGCTTCATCAGGCAGACTTTCCAGCGGCTGCAGGGCCCCCGTCAGCGGACTGGTGATCAGCTCTTTGTCGATTTGGGTCATCCCCTGCTTCACGGGCGGCGCAGATTTTTTCCCCTCCGCCTCTGCTTCAGGGTCGTCGAATCCAAGCACATACACCAGGATAACGGCCAGTACAAAGGCCACTATGATCCCGATAGCCGCCCAGGCAAACCCGGTGCCGAAATAGGTTGGCAGCGCAAGCAGCCCGGGCAATGAGAAGGCAATGGCTCTGGCACCACCCACAGCAATAATGGCGCCCCCAATCGCCCCTGAGATACAGGCGTAGATGAACGGCTTTTTAAGCTTCAGCGTAACACCGTAGATCGTTGGCTCGGTAATCCCGAACACAGCGGCAAGAGTGGATGAGCCTGACAATGCTTTTAACTGGGTATTCTTGGACTTCAGGAACACGCCGAATACGGCACCAGCCTGCGAGAGAACAGCGGCAGCCAGAATCGGCAGCATGGTATCATAACCGAGTGTGGCAATATTGCTGAGCATGATCGGGACAAACCCCCAGTGAACGCCGAAGATAACGAACACCTGCCAGAACGCCCCGGCAATGGCCCCAGCGACAAGAGGACTAAGATTATACAGCCAGGTGTACCCGGAGGCAAGTCCTTCACTGATCATCGAGCCTACAGGACCAAATGCCAGGAAAGTCAAAGGGATAACAATAAGCAAGGCAAACATCGGAACCAGGATATTCCGAACCGATTCATGGATCATGGAACGGAACCATTTCTCTACATATGACTGTACCCAGACCGCCAGAATGATCGGAATGACACTGGAGGAATAGTTGACCAGCACAATCGGTATGCCCAAAAAGTTCAGTGTTTCCGTAGAGCCGACAGCTGCGATGACCGCAGGGTAGATCAGGGCTCCGGCAATGGCCACGGATACGAATTGATTGGCTTTGAATTTCCGTGCTGCGGTTACCGCCAGGAACACCGGAAGGAAGTAGAATACGCTGTCAGAAGCGGCGTTCAGAATCAGGTAGGTGCCACTTGTGGCGCTGATCCATTCCAGTGACAGAATTAACGCCAGCAGCCCTTTGAGCACCCCTGCACCTGCCAATGCCCCAAGTATGGGGGAAAAGATACTGGAGATGATGTCCACCGCTTTGCCGAGAACTCCTGTGCTTTCGGAACCATCGTCATCTTTGCCGCTTTTTTCTGCATCCTGCAGTGAGGTTTCTTTCATGATCTGTTCAAAAACCTGGCTGACATTGTTGCCGATGACGACCTGGAACTGGCCGCTGTTCTCGACTACGGTAATGACACCGGGTGTTTTTTCGAGTGCTGCTTTATCCGCCTTTCCATTGTCCTTCAGCTTGAATCTGAGCCGTGTGGCGCAGTGGAAAACCGAATTCACATTGGATTCGCCGCCTACAAGCGTAATGATCTGTTTGGACAAGTCCTTGTTGCTCATATCGTTTGCTCCTTTAAATTGAAATGTTATCTTTTGTGATCGTTGCAATAGGGTTAGGATGTGCCAGCAGTTATCTTTAATCCCCCTGCAAACAAGAAAAACCTGAACTCACAGCAAAATGAAACGCCGATTCACGTCTATTTTGCCATCAGTTCAGGTTTTGCCTGCCTTACCAGTAACACCCTGATAGATGATCGTTATTTAGTTGCCGGCTCCATTTGCCGGTTGGCCGGTACAAGCTGCTATTCCAGGCTGTTGCGCTCGGTGACCCGCTGGATGTGAATCGTCAGGTAGACGTATTCGTCCTTGCTGAGGCTCTGGGCATACGCTTTCTCCAGATAATCATTGATTTTGCTTGCGCATTCAAAAGCTTTGACATACGTCTGCTTGACCTGGTTGTATAAGAAGTCCTCGCCGCTGTTGCTAGTTTCCTTCTTCAGCACCCGCATGGAAAAATACTGCAAATGAGTCAGGAACCGTGAATAGTTCAGTGAGCTTTCATCAAGCACCACCTTGTAATGATAGGTGACGATGTTAAGAATATTCTGGACAATCTCCGTCATCTTGAGCGTGGACTTCATTTCATTGCCGTCCATCCTCGCGTTCACCAGATGCAGGGCGATGAAGCCCGCTTCATCTTCTCCTAATGCCAGCCCGGTAGCCTTCTCGATAAATTTCAGCGCGTCCATCCCGATGGAGAATTCCTTCTTATAAAACCGCTTGATCTCAAACAGCATCGCATTCTTCAGCGTAATTCCCTTCTCAAAACGCTGAACGGCAAAATGGATATGATCCGTCAGGGTCAAATACAGATTGTCGCTGAGCTCGGTGCCCAGAATCCCGTTGGCATAGGTTACGATTTCATTGGCGAGTTCCAGGTGAGCCACAGGAATATCATTCAGGAGCTCTGTCAGCCGGGCCGTGAATTCGTTTTCGTTGAGCAGAAAGATTTTATCTATCTTGTCCGGGTCCACGTAATCGCCGGCCACTTTATTGAAGGAAATGCCTCTGCCCATCACGATGACTTCCTTGCCCTTCTGGTTTTTCGTGAGCAGCACGTTATTGTTAAGAACCTTCTCTATAATCATCTGTTATCACCCCCTTGTCACATAGTTTGTACAAAAAAAGCCTAAGTTGATCCCAATATCATTAATAAAATGATATTCGAATCAGCTTAGGCATTGCCCGCGTTACCGGTCACAATCCTGTATTACTGTTATTGTAGCATAAAAAAAAGCGATTACAAGATTTTTGTTTTGAAAATATAAGGATTTATATATAGTTTCACGAAAATTTTATGTCAGGTATTTGCACCTGGGTTTGGATCACTTTTTCTGTGGCCAGGCTGATAAGAGAAGCGGGTATTCGGGTGCTTCCGATGCTCACCAAAACTAAGCTAATGCTTACGATGTGAGTTTGTTCGATGATATGCCATTGAAGAAATCACAACAAACTCTTTAGGAGGGAAAATATGCTATCCATTCATCAGCGGCTTGCCGAGTTGTATACGTTAAGCTGTCAGCGGCCACTGACAGGCGATGAAGAAACCGAGCAGCGGCATTGTCTGCAAGCTAACGCCATGTACTGCTGGGAGATGGCGCGGCTGAACAATGAAGCGAGGCTGGCCGCAGATACGGCTGATGCCCGGTGGCAGCAGGAGATCAGCGCGCAAATGTACGAAGTCCGCGTGACCGGCAAAGCGGGCAAACGGCGCAAATAACCGGAGACTCCACAGCGGCTGCGCTAAGTCCGCCCAATTTTACGAAAAACTGCCCGGTGTTCTGCCTTTATGTGAAGACACAGCGCGGAAATCAAAAAGGTCAAGGACTGATATTTCATAATTCAATGTACTCCTTCAAAAACAAAGCAGCCCCTTCCACACTTAAACGTGCCGGAAAGGGCTGCTGCTGTTATAAGATAAGCTACAGAAAGCGGAACTGCGCTTCGATCAGACCATTATAGATCCCATCATGCGCCGTAAGCTCGGCATGGGTTCCTTCTTCCTTGATCTCACCATGATCAAGAACGACGATTTTATCCGCATGGCGGATGGTTGACAGCCGGTGGGCGACGATGAAGGAGGTCCGGCCCTGGAGCAGAATCTTCAGCGCCTCCTGAATCTTAATCTCCGTCTCGGTGTCAATGCTTGCTGTCGCCTCATCCAGGATCAGAATCCGCGGATTGGCCAGCAGCGCCCGGGCAAAGGACAGCAGCTGGCGCTGTCCCATGGAGAGCGCACTGCCGCGTTCCTCGACTTCGGTCTCGTAGCCTCCGGGCAGCTTGCTGATGAAATCATGTGCATCCACTGCCTTGGCTGCCTCCTCCACCTCCTGATCCGTCGCATCGAGCCGCCCAAAGCGGATGTTGTCCCGGATCGTCCCCGAGAAAATAAAGGTATCCTGCAGCACGATCCCAATCTGCTCGCGCAGACTCTGCAGCGTCACCTCACGCGTATCCTTGCCGTCGATGGTAATGCTGCCGCTCTTGATATCATAGAACCGGCCGATCAGGTTAATGATGGTGCTTTTGCCGGAGCCGGTATGCCCGACAAGAGCAATCGACTGGCCTGCCTTGACATCGAGGTCGATGCCTTTCAGTGCCGCCCGGCCCTTTTCATATTCAAACACTACCTTATTAAATTTAATGTCGCCCTGAATCTTCGGCAGCGGGGTTGCGCCCGGTTTGTCTTGAACAGCAGGCTGCTCATCCAGATACTCGAAGATCCGTTCCGAGGAGGCCATCGCCACCAGCAGCTGGTTATACATCTGCCCGAGCCGGTTGATCGGATCCCAGAAGTTGCTGACATAGGTGCTGAAAGCCACCAGGAAACCCACTGTAAGCTCACCGGACTGAATCAGGTAAGCCCCGAACCAGAACAGAATCATCGTCCCGAAGCCGCCTGTAATTTCGATAATCGGGCCAAACGCCTGGTTCATCGCCGATGCCTTGTTCCAGGATTTCCGGCTATCCATATTCATGGCGTCGAAATAGTTCATATTTTCTTTTTCCTGAGTGTACGCCTGGGTGACTCTGATCCCTTGAATCGACTCATTCAGATGGGAATTGATCCGCGAGTTCTTCATCCGCACATCCTGCCAGGCAATCCGGATCTTCTGGCGCAGCTTGGTGGAGACAAAAAACATAACCGGCACGGTGATCATCACCGCGAGTCCCAGCTTCCAGTTGATCAGCAGCAGAATTACCATGATTCCGATCAGCTGCACACAGTCGATCATCAGATTGACGACTCCGTTCGTGAACAAATCCTGCAGGGAGTTGATATCATTGGTAACCCGCACCAGCACGGAACCCGCCGGCCGTTTATCAAAAAAGTTGAAGGATAGCTTTTGGATATGCCGGAACAGGTCCGAGCGCAGATCATATATGACCCGCTGCCCGATAACATTCGTATATTTAATCCGGTAGACCCCCGCGATCCACTGAATCAGATAGAGCAGAATCACCGCGGCAGTCAACGTGTACAAAAGTGTCAGACTGGGACTTCCCGACTTGGGCGCAATCGCCTTATCGATGGCCATACTCGTCAGGTAAGGGACCGTCAGCTTCGTAACCGTGCCGAGAATCATCAACACCGACACGAGCGGCAGCATCTGCCGTGCGTAAGGCTTCATATAACTGAACAGCCTGGTGAACTGCTTCCAATCGAATGCCTTGTCGATGACGTCATCGTCTTTGTAGACGAACCGCTCGTCAAGCGCCTGCTCCTGGGCTGTGCTCTGCTTCATTGTTGCAGCTTTCCCTTGTTGTTGGTTAGCTTCTAGCTTCATGCCGGATCACCTGCCCCTCTTCCATTGTCTCTGGCCAGATAATCAGCGTACTGAATCCGGTAAACGTCCTGGTAAGGACCCGGAACCTCAATCAGCTCTTGGTGGGTGCCCTGCTGCACCATTTTTCCTTCATTCATAACAATAATCTGATCCGCATGCCGCAGCGAGGAAATCCGGTGGGCAATAATCAGGGTGGTCCGTCCGCGCATAACCTCCTGAAACCCGGCCTGAATCTCATGCTCGGTTTCCATATCGACGGCACTGGTCGCATCATCGAGAATTAGAATCCGCGGATTCTTCAGGAGCGCTCTGGCAATGGCTATACGCTGCTTCTGGCCGCCTGATAGCCCCATCCCCCGCTCGCCAACCACCGTATCATACCCTTCCGGCATTTCCATAATGAAATCATGGGCTTTGGCGAGCTTGGCGGCGCGGATAATCTCCTCCATGTCCACATTTTTCAGGCCGTACGAAATATTGTTGCGGATAGAGGAGGAGAACAGGAATGTTTCCTGGAACACCGTAGCAATCTGCGACCGCAGGCTGCGCACATTGTATTCACGGATGTCCACACCGTCCAGCCGGATGCTGCCCTTATTGACATCGTAAGCCCGCATCATCAGCTGGATAATGGTCGACTTGCCGGAGCCGGTTCCTCCGAGGAACCCGATAACTGCCCCCGGCTGGGCGCTGAAATGAATATCCTTGACCGCAGGCATCTTATTTCCATAAGCAAACGTCACGTGATCAAAAACAACCTCACCCTTGACTTCGGCAGCCACAAGCTCACGGGCGTTCTCCTTATCCTTTACGTCGATATGCTGATTAAGCACTTCAAGCACACGTTCTCCGGAAGCTTTGGATTGCGTATAGTTATTGATATGGAAGCCAAGACCCCATACAGGGCCGATAATATACCAGATTAAGCTGAAAAAGGCTACAAGCTCACCAAGCGACATGTGTCCCTTAATGACCAGTGTTCCGCCAACCCCGAGCAATATAGCCACGCTAACGGAAGCTAACAGCTCCATTACCGGGAAAAACTTGCTCCACAGCTCAGCGGCAAAAATCTGATTATCCTTATAGCGTTCATTACGGTGCGAGAATTTCTCTACCTCGTAGGCCTCTCTGGCAAACGATTTGACGGTCCGCACACCGGTGACATTCTCCTGGACAGCCGTTGTCAGAGAGCTGAGCGCAAGCCGCATCTCCTGAAAGGCCGGATGAATCTTGGATTCAAATCTGAATGCGACAGCAGCCAGAAACGGCATCGTGATCAGTGTGATCAGCGTAAGCTGCCAATTGATCGTGAACATCATAATGGAGCCGAACAGCACCATAAAAAACACATTCAGCAGTTGGGCAAATCCGAAACCGATGAACATCCGGATAGCCTCAAGGTCCCCGGTCAGCCGGGACATCAGGTCACCTGTCTTGGCGGTATCATAATACCGGAAAGACAGGAATTGCAGTTTCTCATAGCAGGCATTACGCAGCCGGTAGGCCAGAAAGTTGCCCAGGCGTCCTCCGAAAAAGCCGTGTGCGAACTGCAGACAGGCTTTGACGAACACTACCGCCAATACGCTGAGAGCGAGTACGGGCACCTCAGTAAACTTCAGGGGAACAATAACCTCATCAATCAAACGTCTTAACAAGTTGGGGGTAATAAGCCCCACTGCAGTTGCGGCAGCCAAACAAACAATCGACAGAATCAGATAGTGCAGCTTCTCCCGATAAAAGCCCCGCAGTTGCCTGAGAACATCCATATCTCTCCTCCTCAAAGCATCAAATTTTTTAGCGCTTCCATTTTAGTGACTTTATGCAGTTTATCACCCCTGTTTTAATGCAGCAAAGGGGAGAAATCACCGT
>RCUU01000737.1_pt1 | contig 17323 bp, 10 predicted proteins | sample 2166211 | NCBI WGS metagenome assembly RCUU01 (sample SAMN09932620, study PRJNA488358) | compost metagenome | feature: garden; material: soil; isolation source: compost soil in phenylacetic acid-enriched culture | place: Germany: Experimental Botanical Garden Goettingen | collected 2016-01-27
GGAACGGCGTGCTGAAGTTGCTGTGATACAGCGCCTGGTATTCCTTCGGATAGTCACCGTTGTTGGTCAGGGTGTCGTTGAGGGCGAACGTTACGCTGCCGGGTTCGGTGACCAATTCGGTCGCCACGGAGAAGTCGACTTTCTTGAACGCCTGCTCTTTCAGCTCGCCACGCAGGCTGATGGCGTATGGCGGTTTTTCATCGATGTGCAGGGTGACTTTGTTGGCCGGAATGTTGGCGGCGCGGCCGTGCAGGGTCAGCAGTTCACCGTTGTCCATGCCGGGATGGCCGACCCATTCGTAGCCGCAGCGGGTGACCAGCTCATTGAAACCTTCCAGCCAGCCCAAGCCACCGCGGCCATTGAGTTCGATGAAGGACGGGTTGACCACTTCCTTGACCGGCGAATCCCAGCCCATGCGCACATTGCCGACCGAGGCCTGCAAGACGTTCATGCCGCGAGTCGGCACCACCGAGAGTTTCATCGTGCCGTTATCGATGTCGACGATGCTGACGCCCTCTTGCCGACCGCCGTGCAAGGTACGAAGTGTCACGGAGAAGGGTTGGTCGGTTTTCACACCGAGTTGCTGGCTGGTGATCTGCCAGTTTTGCGCGGCCTTGTCGCTGTCGAGCAGGACGTAATCCCAGGCCATGGCGTGGGAGGCGGACAGCGCGCCAAGGACAACGAGGAGTTTGAGCGGGGACATGGGGAAAGCCTTTCTTGGAGTTGTGCATTTTTTATAGCGCTGATGAAACGATTCAGCAAGCATAAAAAAGCTTACGCCCGAGCCTTCCCAAGCTAATTAAATTTGACCTTATGCAACCTCCGCACGCTTACGTTAGTCTCATAAGGTTTGAACCTCCGGCAGATTGACGGCGATATCATTATGACACTAATGTCGCCCGCTAAATGCAGGAGCAAGTACAGACACATTTGTCTGTCATTTTTGCGCAACGGATCGTATGGAGTTTGAATGCGCGGGGCACTATTACGCAGCGGTAAGAGCGGGTCATTCACTGCCCTCGGCGAAACAGGTCAACCGGTCTACCGAGCAGCCCTGCAATTGCGCGAAGCCATTCGCCGCAAGAACCCCGAGTTGGTCGATCATCTGGCCATCCCTCAAAGCGATGAACTCGGGAACCAGATCGATTGGTACAGCGCTCTCGACGGCGATGTGATTCCGTGGAGCAGCGCGACCGAAGAAGAACGTGCCCCTGCCCGCCGCCAGCTTGAAGCGCTGAAGACCGCGCTCGAAGAATTGAGCCAGCGTTTCCTGGGTACGGACTCCGCCGAACAGCCGCAAGGCGACAAAGCCGTGTTCGGTAAGCTACTCAAGCGCGTGATTCATTTCCCGGACGAAAACTTCGTCTACCTGGTGCAAGGCAAACCGGTGCTGACCTTCTGGGGTTTCGAGCATGCCGGTACGGGCAATAGCGATCCCCTGCACTGCCTCTATCAGGTACCACCCGCGTTCACGCTGCCACCCGAGGTCGAAGCGCCTGTTGTTCCGCCCGTTGTGCCGGTGGTTGCTCGTCCGTGGTGGCGTCGTTGGTGGTGGCTGTTGCTGCTGCCGCTCCTGCTGCTGCTTTTGTGGCTGTTGCTCGGCCTGCGAGGGTGCGTACCGATTCCGTTGGTGGCGGTAGATTTGCTGCCTGACGGCGTTGTGCCAGTAGAAAAACAACTGGAAGAGCCGCCACTGACCGGAAATGTCACGACACTCAACAACGTTCCGGTGACAGGCACCGTTATAGGCTCGACCACTGGAACCGGCACCGCCGTGACTGGAACGCATGGTGTGGAAACGCCGGCCGTCGAGGGTAACGAGGCTGACATGGCACCCGCCGACTTGACCAAAGACCCGGCCATAGACCCGGCAGCTGAAAACAAAACTGCGCCACCCGAAAACAAAACTGAGCCACCAGAAAACAAAACCGCGCCGCCGGATGTCACATCGCCCGAGGCAGAAAAACCCGCCGCTGCCAAACCCGGCCCGCCCCTGAGCATCCCGCCAGACGCCGCCGACGGTGCCGCCAAGTTTCTCGATGGACAGTACAGCGCAGGCGCCGGGATTCAGGATCGCCGAACCGGCAAACCGCTACGTCTGGAGTACCAACTCAAGGACGGTAAGGGCCAAGTCACCGTACATCAGGCCGACGGCTCGAAATGCAGCGGGCCGGTGAGCGCTACTATGAAGGGTGGCAGCCTGGCCATCGACAGCCAGGGCCAGGCCGTTTGCGGCGATGGCAGCACTTACGACATGCCCAAGGTCAGCTGCCGCCCAGGGGCGACCACGATCGCAGACTGCACCGGTGGTTACGGAAAAGAACAATTCCCCATGTCCATGCGGCAAGTGGCCGAATAAAAACGGAATAACCCGACATGTTGCCTGAAGTCACTCAATTCGAAGACACCGTCACACTGGTCAGCGACACCGGCATCCAGTTCATGGATTTCGCCCTGCGCCTGGATCCCCGCAAGGAACCGGCGGGCGAGTTCGCACCGATGATCAGCGGGCTGATCTGCCGCCTGGCGTACAACGAAGAGAAAGACTTCTTTTTCTACGAACCCGAACCGGAAAAGGTCGAAAAAGCCAAACCTGCGTTCAGCGTCGACATGAAAAGCAGCCTCGATTTGCTCGACGGTATCTGGCTGCCGATCCCGTTTTTCCGCTTCATGCCGCCGCATCGCTTCGACGAAGGTCCGACCAACTGGTCGCGCATGCGTTTGGTGAAATTGGCAACTCCTGACATCGACGGTAATACCCACCGCCTGACGATGGCGTTCGACAGCCGTGTGATGCCCAAACGTGACGGCACTGCCTATCTGGCGCCGAACGATGAAGACATCAGCTCCGGCGTGTCTTTCAAACTGGCGACCAAGGCTAGCGAAACCCGCTGGTTCCTGGCGCAGCCGTGGGTCAACGAGTGGTTGCTGGAAGTGTTCAATGAGGGCAATGCCCACCGTTCGCGCGCAGAGCTGGACATCGATATCCGCGCCAACCATCACCTGGCGCACTACCTCAACTTGCTCAGCCTGTTGAGCACGCCGTCAGCCGCCCAGCAGTCGACGGCCCGGGCGAAAGTTGAAATCCCCGAACTGAAAGTGGTCGCCAACGACAGCAATGGCCTGGTCAAACCGATCCCGGTGGACCTGGTGCTGGACGTCGGCAACTCGCGCACCTGCGGCATCCTGATCGAAAATCACGGTCAGGCCGGCTCCGGACTGAAGCAGAATTATGTGCTGGAACTGCGTGACCTGATCACCCCGGAACACACCTATAACCTGCCGTTTGAAAGCCGCGTGGAGTTCTCCCAGGCGTACTTCGGCAAGGACCACTGCTCGGTCAAGAGCGGTCGCCACGATGCGTTCCAATGGGCGACGATTGCCCGTGTCGGCAATGAGGCCAGTCGTCTGGCCAGTCGTCGTCGCGGCACCGAAGGCTCCACTGGCCTGTCCAGCCCGAAACGCTATCTGTGGGACGAAAACGCCTATGGCCACGGCTGGCGCTTCAACTGCTCGTACATCAAGACCGACAACGAGCCGTACGCCACCGCCGCGCCGTTCTCGCATCTGATCAACGAAACCGGCGAGGCGCTTTACAGCCTCGAAGAAGACGATCGTCTGCCGGTGTTCATGCCGCGTTACTCACGCAGCTCGCTAATGACCTTCATGCTCGCCGAAGTGCTGGCCCAGGCGCTGTCGCAAATCAACAGCCCGGCCCAGCGCTCGCGCCAGGGTCACACCCGCGTGCCGCGCCAGCTCAACAGCATTACCCTGACCGTGCCGCCGGGCATGCCGCAGGCCGAGCGCAGCATCCTCAACGAACGCATGCTGCAAGCCATCGGCCTGGTGTGGAAAAGCCTCGGCTGGCATGCCGGCGAGGAAGATCCACATCAGGATCAGGCCGTCAGCCCGCGCACGCCGATCCCGAGTATCCGCGTGGAATGGGACGAAGCGTCCTGCGGCCAGTTGGTGTACCTGTACACTGAGGTCAACGAGAACTTCGCCGGTCACCCGGAAGAGTTTTTTGACACCATCGCCCGGCCGGACAAGGTCGACCGCCAACGCATCACCCTCGCGACCATCGACATCGGCGGTGGCACCACCGACCTGGTGATCACCGACTATCGCCTCGACCGTGCGGGCAATACCGGCAGCGGCAGCAACGTGCACATCGTGCCGGAACAGCGTTTTCGCGATGGCTTCAAAGTGGCCGGCGACGACATCCTGCTGGACGTGATCCAGGACTTCATCCTGCCGAGTTTCGAAAAAGCCTTGCAGAACGCCGGCGTAAAGGCCCCGAACTCACTGATGTCACGGCTGTGTGGCGATGAATCGGTCAGCGCCCAGGACATGATCTTGCGTCAACAATTGAACCTCCAGGTGTTCGCCCCGCTGGGCCTGGCGCTGCTCAAGGCGTATGAGCATTACGATCCGCAGGTCCCGCAAGAAGTCATCCCGCAAAGCTACCGCCAATTGCTCGGTGACAATGCCATCAGCCAGACCGTGCTCGACTACGTCAATGTCGCCGTGCGTCGCGATGTCGGCGCTCAGAGCGGTTTCGACCTGTATGACGCGCCGATCAGCTTCGACCTGCAAAAGCTCCATGCCGCGTTTCTCAACGACCAGATCAACATCACCAAGATCCTTGGTGCGCTGTGTGAAGTGGTCGCGCATTACCCCTGTGATGTCTTGCTGCTGACCGGCCGCCCTTCGCGCCTGCCCGGCATCCAGGCGTTCATTCGCAAGGTGTTGCCACTGCCACCGGGACGCATTCTGGCGCTGCAAAACTACCGCACCGGCGGCTGGTATCCGTTTCACAAGAACGGCCGGATCGACGACCCGAAAAGCACCGCCTCGGTCGGCGCCATGCTCTGCCTGTTGTGCGCCAACCACAGCGTGCCGAACTTCTACTTCCGGGCATCGGCGCTCAAGCCGTATTCAACGGTCAAGCACATCGGCGTCATCGATCTGAACAACGTGATCAAGGATGCCGACGTGCTGTACCGCGACATCCAGTCCGAAGACTACAAAATCAAGCTACCGGAAATTGGCGTTGGCGACGCCGCCGACACGCCGCAGCTGGAAATGCGCGGCGACCTGCGCCTCGGTTTCCGCCAGTTGGCCGCTGACCGCTGGGCCGCTTCGCCGTTGTATACCTTGCGGTTCACCAAGGCGGGTCGGGAGAAGTTTTCCCGGGCAACCGGTGAAAACGGCAGCGCCCCGCTGCTCAAGGTGCGGTTCGAGGTCAAACCGGCGGACAAATACACGCGCAAGCAGGATCTGGTCAGCGACCGCCTCTCGGTTCGCGACATCGAATCCAACAGTAACAACGTCAACTTCAACCCGCGCAGCGACCTCGAGCTGGAACTCAACACCATGCTCGACGCCGGCCTGAGCGAGACCAAGTACTGGCTCGACAGTGGAAGTGTGAAACGCAAATGAAAGACCTGACCCCCGATCAAACTCAGCTCTCTGCCAGTTGGGCCGCTGTTTATGAAGGCGCCGGTCAGGCGCTGGACTGGATTGACCAGACGCGCGGCAATGCGCCGCGCCTGGACAGCGAAGCCGACAACCTGAACATCCGCCTGCACCGCGCCCGCAACCTGGCTCAAAGCCTCGGTCGCGTGGCCTGCACGCCGATGACCATTGGCTTTTTCGGCTTGTCCCAGGCCGGCAAGTCCTACCTGATTTCGGCCCTCGCCGCCGGTCAGAACGGTAAGCTGGAAACCGAGTTCGGCGATCATCGCCTGGACTTCATCAAGCACATCAACCCGGTGGGTGGTGGCAAGGAAGCCACCGGCCTGGTAACGCGCTTCAGCCGTCGGGCGACGGAAAGTCAGGACAAGGACTTCCCGGTAGAACTTACGTTGTTCAAGGAAATCGAGCTGGCGAAGATTCTCGCCAACGCCTGGTTCAAGGATTTCGACCTTGAGCGGATTTCCTACGAGATCGACGAGGAGCGCATCCAGCGCGTGCTCAAACCGTTCGAAGGTCGCGAAACCGGGCCGCTGCAAACGGGCGTCAACGCCGACGATCTGGTGTCGCTGTGGGATTACCTGCGCGACAATTTTCGCAACTCGGTGAAGAAGCTTGAGCACCTGTTCTGGCCCAAAGCGTTGCAGCTGGCGCCACGCCTGAATTTCCAGGAACGGGCCGAGCTGTTTTCGATCCTCTGGGGTGAACAAAGCGAGTTGACACGCGTGTACCAGAAACTGGCCGGCGCGCTGCACAAGCTGGGGCTGCCCGAGACCGTGTTCGCACCGTTGAAGGCCTTGGTGAGTTTCGACAACGACACCTACAGCCAGCGCGACAGCATCATGAACGTCGACATCCTCGAACGCTTCGGCAGCCCGCTGGACTTGCCGATCGATGTTCGACCGCTGGTTGGCGATCGCCTGCAAAACAGTCAGGCGATTGCGGTCGCGCAACTGGCGGCACTGACCGCCGAAATGACCTTCCGCCTGATCGAAGCGCCGGTGGATGACATCGTCAATCAGGTCGACCTGCTGGATTTCCCCGGTTATCGCGGGCGCCAGAAACTGCACGAGATCGCCGATTCCAACGACCCGCAATCCAGTACCAAGGACAACTCCGTTTCCCAGCTGATCCTGCGCGGCAAGGTCGCCTACCTGTTCGAACGCTACACCGACAACCAGGAAATGAACGCACTGGTGGTCTGCACCAGTTCGACCAAGCAGAGCGACGTCAACGACGTGGGTCCGGTGCTGACCCGCTGGATCGAAAAAACCCAGGGCGCCGACTCGGCTGCTCGCAGCAAGCGCGATACCGGCCTGATCTGGGCGCTGACCATGCTCGACCTGCGCATTACCAACTCCCTGAGCCTGACACCCGATCAGTACGACGAGAGCTGGAACGGCATGGTCAAGCTGACCATGCTGGAGCGTTTCGGTAGCCTGAGCTGGATGAACGACTGGGCCGGTACACCGTTCCAGAACACCTACCTGGTGCGCAAGCCGCGTATGGATGCGGCGTTCATCGGGCAAGACGCGACCGGTGCGGAAACCGGCCTCAATGCCATCTATCAGGAACGTGTCAGCGCGCTGGGCACCAGCTTCGCCAGCAACGCTCTGGTGTGCAAACACATCAAGAATCCGGTCAACGCCTGGACAGAAATGCTGCGCAACGATGACGGTGGCATCAGCCACTTCAGCGGCAGTTTCAAAGGCGTGGCCAATATCGAATTTAAATTGCAGCGTATCCGCGAGCAATTGAGCGAATGCCTCGAAGGCCTGACCACTCACGGCCTGAGCACCTGGTACCACGCTGACGACGACGGCGCCGCAGCCGCCAAGAAAGCCAAAGCGCAAATGATTCTGACGGGCTTGGGCCGTCGCCCGGCGGTACTTGGTGAATTGATCGATCAACTCGACATACCGAGCGAAGAGGTGCGCGACCTGTACCTCAGCGGCGTGTACGAAACCGATGACGAGCCGGCCGTGAACGACGAGCCGGTCACCCCGACACCGAGCCAGAGCCTCTACGGCAATGACACCGGTTTCAATTTCGATTTCAGTGACGACCCGGGCCACGACGCGCCAGTCAGCAGCAAAACCGGCACCCCGGCGCCCGAACCGCAAAGCAACGAGCACCGTTTCGCCAAAGCAGCGTTCAAGGCCTGGATCGCGCACTTGCGTGAACTGACCACCCGGCAAAGCCTGCTCAACCTGCTGGGGCTGGAAAAGGCCTTGCTGGAAGCGGTGGTCGATGAACTGATCACCGCCGGCTATCGCCAGGATTTGCCGGGGCAACTGAGCCGCGCCGTCCTCAAGCGCGCACAAAGTGGCGCGCGGCGCGATCAACTGGTTGAGCGCCAGGTGCTGGAAGTGCAGCGCGTGCTGCGCGATTTCGTGTCCTGGTTCGGCTACCTCCAGAAACCGGTGAGCGAGCGTCCGAACAGCCGCGCCGGTGCCAAGGAGCCCTTGTTTTCGTTCTACACCGACATTGGCCCTGGACAAGTGCCTGTACTGCCGGCGCAACCGGCGAATCAGGCGCAACGGTATCTAGGCGACTGGCTTTCGGGCCTGGCCTACATCACGCAGGACAATGCCGGCCATGGTGCCGGACGTGAAATCACCCCTGAACAGAACGAACGGCTGGGCCAAGTGCTCACAGCCTTCGCAGCGAGATAAGCAATGCCAATTCGTGTCGACCTGCTCGCGTTAGAGCCCAATGTGCCTGGCCAGGCCCGCCTCACTGTGAAGAAATGGCAGGGTGACGAGGAACAGCTGGAGTTTTCCATTCAGCGCAACCAGGACGGTTTTTACCTTCAGGACCACAAGGCCTGGAGCAACAATCCATTCTGGTTCAAGGTCTCGCGTTTCAACCTCGCGGCCAACGGCGAAGCTTTGGAAACCCAGGTCGGACCGGACGTGGTTGACCCACTGCTGGAAGGCGGCGCCAACTCGCAATTCCAGATCGAACTGCGTGAACAGAGCCAAGGCCACGCCGACAAAGGCGTGGTTCGGCCAGGCGTCGGCTTGCTGCCGTCCACGGCCGGCGGCCAGACACGCTCGACTTACGGCGGTGCCGAACTGACGGCGCCGAGCGCACCGGCACCGGAGATCCCGGAGATCCCGGATTTGCCTGAACTGACCCTGTCCACCGCCGAGCCAGAAGTGGAGTTGGAATCGGTACTCACCGAGCGCGCCTATACGCCGCCTCCCGCACCGGTGAAGAAAAGCAACAAAGGTCTGATCGGCCTGTTGATTGTGGTGTTGTTGCTGGCGGCGGGCGCCGGATTCTGGTTCTACAAACGCACCCCAGCGCCTGCGGTTGCAGCCACTGCCGCCGCACCTGCCGGCGCCAATGCTCAAGCCTGCACCCTCGACAGCATGAACAGCCTGCCCGAGTTGACCTTCGTCCAGACCTGCATCAAGGCGGCACCCGACAGTGCCAGGTTGTTGGAGATCATCGACCAGGCCAAGGCCAGTAAACACTGCGGCGTCGCCCAGCGCCTGTACGCCAACCGTGCCCAGGCTGGTGACGTGCTGATCGCCAACGCCTATGCCCGTGAATACGACCCTAAATACCTGAAGGCCAGCGAGTGCTTCCCGGCTGCGGACAACGCCACCGCCGCCTACTGGTATGAAACCATCCTCACCCAGGACCCGAACAATGCCGAAGCCAAGCAGCGTTTCGAGGAGTTGCAGAAGTGATGCGTTCACCCATGAGTCGACTCCTGCTGAGCGGTGCCGCCTTGCTCGCGCTGTGCATCAGCCCGCTGTCCCAGGCCGATGACAAACCGCTGATCCAGGCCGGTAAAAAGACCCTGTTCCAACGCGTGCTGACCACACCGGGCTGCAAAATCAGCTCGACGGCGGGCGGTGCCGAAGGTGAAGCACAACCGGTCTTCAGCCGCTTCTATGTGTACGAACGTGCGCAAGCGAACAATGCCGAATGGCTGAAAGTCGGTCCCGACAGTTATGGCAAAACCATTGGCTGGCTGCCTGCCAGCTGCACCACCGACTGGAAGATGCAGCTGACGCTGGCCTTCACTAACCCGGCCAACCGCGACCGGCTGCTGTTCTTCAAGGACCGCGCCACCGTCGAAGGCATCCTCGATGCACCGGACCCGGTCAGCAAAGTCGCGCCGCTGCGGGCCACGCTGAAAAAGGGCCTGCAAGCACCGGGCGTACTGGCTGAAGAACCTGAATACTTCGTCGACCTGCAAAAGCAGTTCTACCTGCTGCCGGTGCTCAGTGGCGAAGAAGTCATGACCGAAAGCGGTTTCCGCACGCGCCTGCTCAATGTGGCCTCCGTCAGCAAGCCGGATGACAAGAACGCCAAGGGCGGGGCTGCAAACAGCCCTGCCGGCAGCAAGGAAGCCGAAGAGAAAAAGGCCAACCAGCTGAAGGAATTCAGCGCGGCCGTGGTATTTGTCATCGACTCGACGATCTCGATGGACCCCTATATCGACCGCACCCGCGAGGCGATCCGCAAGGTTTACCAGAAGATCGAAGCGCAGAACCTCGGCAAGCAGGTCAAGTTCGGCCTGGTGGCTTTCCGCTCCAACACCCAGGCAGTACCGGGGCTGGAATACACCACCAAGATGTACGCCGACCCTACCAAGGTGAAAGACAGCGCCGACTTTTTCGCCAAGATCGCTGACCTCAAGCAGGCCACTGTGTCGAGCAGCAGCTTCGATGAAGACTCGTTTGCCGGCGTCATGGAGAGCATCGACAAGGTCGACTGGAGCCAGTTCGGCGCACGCTACGTGGTGCTGATCACCGATGCGGGCGCCATCGAAGGCGACGACAAGCTGTCGAAGACCGGCTTGAGCGCTGCACAGGTACGTATCGAAGCCGCCAACCCGGGTGTGGCGATTTACACGCTGCACCTGAAAACCCCGGCCGGTGCCAAGGACCATGCCAAGGCCGAGGCGCAATACCGGAATCTGTCGACCTACCCGGGTACCAACACTTCGCTGTACTACCCGGTAAACGCAGGCGATGTGCAAGAATTCGGGCGCAAGGTCGACACACTGGCCGCAGCGATCACTACACAAGTCAAAGCCGCCTACATGGGCGAAGACGCCATCGGCAGCGCGGCGAACGCCAAGCAGGACCCGGCCGAGAAAAAAATGCTCGAAGACGCGGCGCTGATCGGCCATGCCATGCAACTCGCCTATCTCGGCGAGAGGACCAACAGCAAGGCCCCGCCAGTGTTCAAGGCATGGATCACCGACCGCGACCTGATCAAGCAGAACATTCCGACCACCGACGTGCGGGTGCTGCTGACCAAGTCACAGCTCAGCGACTTGAGCGACGTGATGAAGCAGATTCTCGATGCCGCCAACGAGGGCCTGATTTCGCCAACGGACATGTTCAATCGCCTGCGCTCGGTGGCGGCGACCATGGGCGCCGATCCCAATCAGCTCAAACAGAACAGCAACGCCAAACTGGCGGACATGGGCGTCCTCGGTGAATACCTCGAAGACCTGCCCTATCAGAGTGAAGTGCTGAACCTGGATGAAGAGACCTGGAAGAGCTGGGACGGTCTGGCACAAGAAAAATTCATCCGCACGCTGAACACCAAACTGCGGCATTACCAGCGTTACAACGCCGATGTCGACCGTTGGGTAGCCTTAGCCAAAGACAGCGATGCGCGGGACAACGTCTACCCCGTCCCGCTGGAAATGATGCCCTGACGAGACGCCGATGCTCGAAATCAAGAACATGCTGGTGCGCCGTGGAGAAGGCGCACAGGCTCATCACGTGCGACTGCCGCACCTGCGGATCGGCGCCGGAGAAATCCTCGCCGTCACAGGTGAGAGCGGCAGCGGCAAAAGCACGTTGCTCGAAGCCATCGGTCTGTTGCTCGCACCGGTAGAACTCGAGCGCTTCCGGCTGGGCCCGACGCACGCTCAGGATATCGCCCAACTGCTGGCCACTGACGATCAGCCTGCGCTTGCAGCGGTGCGTTCACGGCACTTGGGATTCATTTTGCAGAGCGGCGGCTTGCTGCCGTTCCTGAGCGTGCGCGACAACATCAGCCTGCCGCGCCGTTTGCTCGGGATGCAGGCGAAGAGCGATCACATCGACCACGCCGTTGACGTATTGCGCCTGCAAGGCTTGTTGGACAAACAACCCCAGGCCTTGTCGATTGGCGAGCGCCAGCGCGTCGCCTGCGTTCGGGCAATTGCCCATGAACCGCTGCTGCTGTTGGCCGACGAGCCGACCGCCGCGCTCGACCCTCATAGTGCCCGGCGTTTGTTCGAGTTGCTCCTGAGCCTGGTGTCGAGCATGGGCCTGAGTGCGCTCGTTGTATCCCATGACTGGGCCCTGCTGAAGGATTTCGGGTTGCCGCGACTCGGTGCTATCAACCATCTGGGAGAGACTCTGTTTGAACCGATGGACTGATCGCTTGCGCCTGCTGGGCTCACTGGCACTGCAAGACCTCTGGCACGACCGCAAGGTCTCGCTGTGTATCGCCGCTTCCCTGGTGGCGGTGATCGCGCCGTTGTTGTTGCTGTTCGGGCTCAAACACGGGGTGGTCAGCCAGCTGCAGGACGAACTGCTGCGCGACCCGCGCAACCTTGAAGTGAAGATGCTCAGCAACGGTAACTACGACGCAGCCTGGATCGAGCGTTTGCGCCTGCGCCCCGAGACCGGCTTTGCCCTCGGCCAGACCCGCTCGCTCAATACCCAGGCGGACCTGCTGATCGGCATGCAACGCTTTGTCGAAGGCGCGGAAATCATCGCCACCGAGCCCGGCGACCCACAGCTGAATCTGGCGTCCCTCAACCCCGTCGGCAATCAGGTGATCCTCAGCGCCAGCGCAGCGCAACGCTTGCAGGCCAAGGCCGGCGACAGCGTGCAGCTACGGGCCTTGCGCCGCCTGGAAGGTGTCAATGAACGCGGCGAGATGACGCTGACGGTACTGGCCGTGCTCGACGGTGCCCGCTTCGGTCGCGCGGCCGGGTTTGTCGCCCCGCCGCTGCTGCTGGATCTGGAGCGCTTTCGCGACGGCTATCAGGTCAGTGGGTTCGGCGTTGACACCGGCAAGCCTCAGGGTAATCTGCAACCGTTGTATGCCCGCGCCCGCGTGTATGCGCGCGACATCGATCAAGTCGCACCGCTGGAACACTGGCTCAACGAACAACACATCGAAACGTCGAGCCGACTGGCCGACATCGACAACGTCAAAGCCATCAACCATGTGCTGGGGTTGATCTTCGGTGTGATCGCCATGGCGGCACTGATCGGCTGCGTGGCGTCCATGGTTGGCGCGTTCCTGGCCAACATCGATCGTAAACGCAAAAGCCTGGCGGTCCTGCGTCTGCTGGGCTTCAAGCGCAGGTCCGTCGGCGGTTTCGTGGTCCTGCAAGCGCTGGTGCTGAGTTTGGCCGGCTACGTGGGCGGGCTGGGGTTTTATACCGTGGGCAGTCATTTGTTCGACTCCCTGCTCGGCAGCAGCCAGGCCACCGGTACCTTCGTTTGCCACATCACGGTCTGGCACGGCGTTGCCGCCCTGCTCCTGACCTTTCTGGTCGCTGCCCTGGTGGCCATGATCGGCGCGCTGAGAGCCATCAACATCCAACCTGCGGAGAGTCTGCGTGAGCTATAAACGTTTTGGCTTGCTGTTACCCCTGAGCCTCGGCTACTTGCTCGACGCCTCGGCGGCGGGCTGGGAAGAGAAGTATTACAACCCGATGCCCGAGGCTGGCGACGTCGTGCTGCCGATGCCCTGCGAAGGCTCGATGGTGTTCCGCAAGGTGTTCATCCCGGTCGCCGGCCCGCTCGACGACTATCCGATCAACATCGGTCAGGACGGTGCGGAATACGGCTATGTCGAGCAGACCCGCCCGACCTTTATCGCCGGCAGTTTTACCGGGGCCAGGAACGACAAGTCCCGCTACTACCTGATGGCCAAGTACGAGATGAGTCAGTTGCAATACGCCGCGCTGACCGAAGCGACCTGCCCCACCGCTGCCACCAAAATGCGCTTGCCGCAAACGGCGGTGAGCTGGGTGCAAGCCATCGACGCCGCCGACAAGTACAACCTGTGGCTGCGCAAAAACGCCGCCGGCAAGCTGCCAAAGGAAGACGGCGCCCTGGGATTCCTGCGCCTGCCGACCGAGGTCGAGTGGGAGTTCGCCGCGCGCGGCGGGCTGGAAGTCGGTGCCGCTGAATTCCGCGACACGCACTACCCGATGCCAGAAGGCATCAACGCCTACGAGTGGTTCGCCGGGGCGCAATCGTCCAACGGCAAAGTGCAATTGACCGGCCTGCAAAAGCCCAACCCGCTGGGCCTGCATGACATGCTCGGTAACGTCGACGAAATGATGTTCGAGCCGTTTCGCCTGAACAAACTCGACCGCCAGCACGGTCAGGCCGGCGGCTATGTCGTCCGTGGCGGCAACTACCTGACCGCCCAGGCCGACCTGCGTACGGCATTGCGTAAGGAAGAGCCGTATTACAACGCCGAAGGCCAGGTGAAAAACAAGACCACCGGCCTGCGACTGGTGCTGGTCTCCCCGACCCTAACCTCTCGCGAACGGGTCGCCAGCATCGAAAGCAGCTGGAAGAAACTCGGCACCGGCAGCAAGGAAACCGAATCCGCCGACAAAGGCACCGTACAATCGCTGAACAGCCTCGCCTCGGGTGTCGAAGACAAAGCGCTCAAGGAAAAGCTCCAGGCCCTGGAGAACCAGCTGCGCGCCAGCAACCAGCAGCAGGAAGAAACCCGCGACCAGGCGATCCGCGCCAGCCTCAACCTGGGTGCGTTCCTGTGCACCAAGATGCTCGACGACGGCCAGTACGTCGACTTCCTGCAAAAGAACTACAAGCTCAACTGCGAAAGCGCAGACAAAGATGCCAGTTGCGACATGCGTAAAGGCAAGCTCAACGAGCAAAAGGATCGCCTGCACAAACTCAGCCGCTACTACGCCAGCAGCCTGGTGGAATCGGCTACCTTGTACGGCCAGCCACTGCTTGAATCGCAAGTCCCGGTGATGGAAGAAATCATCACCCGCAACAAACAGCTGCAAGACCTCAAACCTTACTTGCGCACCCACTGGGCCAATCAGAAGGCGTTCCTGCAAAAGCAGAAAATCGACACTGAAGCCTGGCTGACCAGCTGCAAAACCGTCACTCAATAACAACGCGTCAACACCGTTACGTAGGAGTTTCACCATGTCGCGCAGCCTTTGGACTCGCTTCAAGCTACAGATCGCTTTCGTAGTCGCCGGCAGCCTGCTAATGACCGGTTGCGCCAACACTGGCAGCTCCATGCTCGGCGAAGGCGACGGTGCCGACCCGCGCCTGACCCAGGGCAATGACGCAGAGTTCTTCAGCAAGTCCGGTTACCAGGCCTGCGCCGTCGGCGCCGGTGTCGGCATCCTCGCTTGCGCGCTGTCCAACAGCAGCAACAAAACCGTGTGCGTCATCGCCGCCGGTATTACCGCGTGTGGCGTGGCCATGGGCGCGAACTATTACCTGGATCAACGTCGCGCCCAATACGCCGACACCACCACCCGCTTGGCGAAGATGAACAGCGACGTCGAACAAGACACGCAGAACGTGATCGCCCGGACTGCGACCGCTCAGCAAGTGATCAATGATGACAATGCGCAAATTGCCCAGATCAAAAAGGACATCGCCAACAAGAAAGTCGACAAGAGCAGGGCTCAGGCGCAAATCGCCGGGATCGACTCGGACATCGCACGCCTGCGCAAAGACCTTGCCAACATGCGTACCAAAGTCACCGAGTACAGCAAAGTGGCAGACGCCGAGCGCTCACAAGGCACCAGCGCCGAGATCAGGCAGGTGGACATGAACATTCAGAGAATGAACCAGAAAGTCGTCAGCCTGCAGAAGGAAGTCGACGCTCTGTACAGCCAACGCTCCGCAATCACCCTGGGTTAAGCACATGACGCTACGACAACTAATGGTCATCACTGCCGTCCTGGCCCTGAGCGGTTGCGCGACCCAGCCCGGCGAATGCGATGCAACCAATCGCGACAGCAGCATGCTGACCAAGATGAACTGTGACTACTCCGGTGGTTACAGCGATCAGGTCAAGCAGAAGGAACTGGCCCTGAGCGAGTCCCGACAGCAAAACGCAATGTTCCGTCAGGTGTACGAGAACATTCAGGCCCAGCAGCTCAGCACCAAGACCGATCTGGCCAGCCAGCAGAAATCCCAGGCGGCGCTGAATCAGTCGCTGGCGCAACTGCTGACCTCGCTCAAGGCTCGGCGTGGCAATGAGGCCCAGGTGCAGAAGCAGATTGCCGACCTCGAGAAGCAGCTCAAGGCTTCGCAAGCGGTGCCAACGGCCAAATCAACACCCGCGACACTGGCGGCCAAGCAGCAAGAGCTGAAAACGTTGCAGAAGAAGGTCAATCAGCTGCAATTCAGCCTCGGCTACGAAGAGTAACTTTTCACCCCGCAAGCGTCCCGATGGATGCCTGCACTTTTTCAGGAATCGTCGTCATGCAGCGGGTCATCAGGGATGCGCAAGCCACATCGGAGGGGATGAGTGCGCTGCAAGCCAAAGTCGCCCTCATCCAGAAACACTTTCCGCCGACCGTCGCCAGTCTGTTTGCTATCCCGCGGATGGGCAGCGGCGACGTGCTGGAATGGTGGACCGAACTGGGTGGCCAACCCACGCCTTATGCCGATCTCAACGAGGACGCGCAACGACGTTTGCTGGAAACCTATGAAGTGCGTCAGACGTCCCTCGGACAGCTGGCGGATGAACTGCAAAAACGCGGTCAAACGACGGAAGCGAATGACCTGCGCAGCCTGCTCGGTACGCCTGAGCTGGACAAACTCTACAGCCTCAACGGTGAGCCTTTGGTGGTGCGGTGGAACCAGCGTCCGCCCAAACCGATCGTGCCGCCAGTGGTGCCCGTCCTACCGCCGTCGCGTCGTGGCTGGTGGATCGCGGCAGCCTTGCTCGCGCTGCTGTTGCTGCTTCTGGCGCTCTGGCTCTGGTGGTTCCTGCACCGTGAGCCGGTTGTCGTGGTTCCGCCTGTAGCGCCTGTGGCACCGGTAGTGACGCCTGTTGAGAAACCGGTTGAACCTGTCCCCGAGCCTGTCGTGGAACCGGAACCGAAACCTGTTCCGGCACCAGAACCCACGCCAGAGCCGGTAGCGGAACCCAAGCCGGTCCCGCCACCAAAGCCGGCACCGGCACCGGAACCCAAGCCGACCCCGCCACCCAAACCGGTTCCACCACCAAAACCGGTAGTGGCTGCCCCGCCACCCGCCCCGACGCTGGACAACTTCGCATGCCGCAAAACAGCGCCGAAGTCAGAGGTCCCGCAGTTCGTGGTGGTGCTCGACACCTCGGGTTCGATGGATTTGAACATCAAGTCAGTGAAATCCGACGAGGACTGGTTCTTCGGTCCTGACATCAACAAGCTCCTGGACCCGAACCGCACCATGCGGCTTACCGCCAAACCCAGCCGCATGGACGTCGCCAAGGACTCGCTGGCCGGCATGATCAACGGGCTGGACCCGAAGATCGACACACGCCTGATCACCTTCGCCGGCTGCGAAAGAACACCGGACCAGGGTTTGTTCAAGTTCGGCGACCGCCCGCGGCTGATCAACGGGATTCGAGGCCTGGTTCCCGACGACGGCACACCGCTGGCCGACAGCCTGGCCCACGCGGCGAGTACGGTCGACGGGCGCAATAACGATGCGGTGATCGTGATGTTCGTCGACGGTGAAGACGGTTGCGGGCAGGACGTTTGCGCGGTATCCCGTCGAATCGCCAGGGAACAACCGCGCCTGCGGGTCAACGTGGTGAAAATCGGTGCTGGCGGCCCGTCACGCTGTATCGCTGAAAACACCGG
>RCUU01000738.1_pt1 | contig 17313 bp, 15 predicted proteins | sample 2166211 | NCBI WGS metagenome assembly RCUU01 (sample SAMN09932620, study PRJNA488358) | compost metagenome | feature: garden; material: soil; isolation source: compost soil in phenylacetic acid-enriched culture | place: Germany: Experimental Botanical Garden Goettingen | collected 2016-01-27
AACAAATCTTCTGCTGATTGTTGAAAATAGCTTGATAACCGGAACATCAGGTCTCTGCCAGGAGTAAATGTTCCGTTCTCGATCATGCGAACATAAACAGTTGAAATGCGATTATCCACAGCCACTTGTGCTTGGGTGCCTTTCAACTTACGACATTCCGAGAAGAAATGGCGCTTTGAAGACATTTCAATATGCACCTCCTTTGTACCTCTGATTATATTTGATAATTATATTATCGTCAGTATGTTTTTGATATTTTATTTATCAATTTGTTGGAGGTTGTCGAAATGAGGATAGGTCAAACATTGACAGAATTAAGGATCAAGAAAGGTTGGACGCAAGATCAAATGGCAGAAGAGTTAGGTATTAAGCGCGCCCGTTATAATGCTTGGGAGAATAATATCGCTAAACCAGACATCGAATTCGTTGATAAACTAGCTGAAATTCACAAGGTGTCAACAGATTTTATTCTTGGAAGAAGCAAGAATAATATCCCCGAATGGGCCAACTCAAAAGACATTAAAGATTTTAAACAATTACTTGAAGGCGAAGGTGCAATCATGTTTGACGGTGTGCCAATTGATGGAGAGTCACGCCAACGTGTAATGGACATTCTAACAGGTTTATTTTGGGATGCGAAGAAAACGAGCAAGGAGAAGTTCACCAATAAACGCTATAAAAAAGATGATAATTAAGCGTGTAGAGGATGGTTCAAATTGCAGGCAATCGTAGATAAACTCATACGAAAGTATCGTACTTTTTGTCCATTTCAAATCGCAAGAGGCCTAGGAATTAAAATTATTTTTGAGGATCTTGGCGAATCAACGAAAGGGATTTTTTATACCAAATTTCGTCAGAAGTACATTGTAATTAACAATCAACTAAGTCATGAGTGGCAGCGCTTGATATGTGCCCACGAATTAGGTCACAATATCCTACATACGGGCACAAATCGTTTTTTTATTGATGATCATACCTTTCTTATTTCAGGAAAATACGAAAGACAAGCTAATATTTTTGCAGTAATGCTTTTAACTTCAATAAGTACCATAGAACAAGGAGAATCAATTTCTTCGTACTTTAGCAGAATAGAAATCCCTAATGAAATGGTTATTTATTATAAAGGTGCTTTAAATTAAGTATTTGCGCTCTCACCGCTGCAAAGCGGTTTAACATACACAAAAATAGAACATACGTTCTAATGGAGGTGTACTAATGGCAAATTTCAAGAAACATACAACAGGATGGGAATTTCGATTAAAGTATAGTGACCCGATTACCCAAAAGATTAAAGAAAAGTCTCAACGAGGTTTTGAAACAAAAAAAGAAGCGCAAATTGCTGCAGCTGCTTTTGAGAGAAAGTTAGCAGAAGGATACGAGCAAAGCGATCTACCGTTATTGTCGTTTTTGAATGAATGGCTTCAGGAATATAAGGTGGGAACAATTCGAAAGAACACACTTATTCAGCATCAGAACAATATTAAAACTCATATTGCCCCATTCTTCCAATCGATTAAATTGACAGAGCTTAAGCCAATTCTTTATCAAAAATTCCTAAATCAATTGGCGGATAAAGGCTATAGTAAAGGCACTGTTGAGATCGTGCATAATACCATGAATAGTGCACTAGAGAAAGCTGTCACTATAGGAAAACTAGAGAAAAATCCGTGTAAGGGAGTCACAATTAAAGGCTCCGTAAAACCTAAAGGTTTAAAATTTATAGAATCCGAAAATATACCTGCATTTCTTAGAGCTGCCCACCAATATGGTTATATTTATTGGATATTCTATCGTGTATTAATTGAAACGGGTATGAGGAAAGGTGAAGCTGCCGCGCTAACCTGGAATGATGTAGATCTCAAAACAGGCATGATAACCATTAACAAAACACTGGATTTTTCCGCTGATAGCGAAGAGGAACTTTTCGGGGATACAAAGACTTTTAATTCAGAACGAACAATACAAATAAGCACATCTCTTATTCAAGATTTGAAACAACATTTTAAACATCAGAACCAGAACAAATTAGCTTGGAATGAGTTATACAAACACAACTTGAATCTACTACTTTGTAGAGATGATGGTAATTTCATGCCGAAATCCTCTCTATTCAATTCTTTTTCGCGAATTTGAAACGTATTGGTCTCCCAGCGATGCCGATCCATTCTCTTCGTCACACTCATGCTGTCCTTTTACTTGAGGCTGGTAACGATATGAAGTACGTACAAGAACGTTTAGGTCACGGTAGTATGAGAATCACAGCGGACATATACACACATATTTCAAAGAAAATAAATGAAAGCAGTATGGAGAAATTTGAAGCTCATATGAGAAGTATCCTCGAATGAAACTACATTTTTAGGGGGCATTACGGGGGCGTTCATAAACCTCCACAAAACCTCCTAACCTTACCCCCACAGAAAAAAACCCTCAACGCTTAGAGCGCCAAGGGCTACTGTATCCTAGTAAAGAGTCATGTATTGCGCTCTTTCCCACTCGTGAACTTGTGTGCGGTAAATATCCCATTCGATTTCTTTCAGCTCGTAGAAGTGAGCCAGCGCATGTTCACCGAGAGCTTCGGTAATTACATGGCTACGGATCATTTCGCTAAGCGCTTCTTTCAAATCGGATGGCAAGCTTGGGATGCCTTCTTCAATACGCTCTTCTTCAGACATCACATAGATGTTACGGTCAATTGGAGCTGGAAGATCAAGCTTACGTTTAATTCCGTCTAGACCTGCTTTCAACATAACAGCAAGTGCGAGGTATGGGTTAGCTGCCGGGTCCGGGTTACGAACTTCAACGCGTGTGCTAAGGCCTCTTGAAGCCGGGATACGAATCATCGGGCTACGGTTACTTGCAGACCAAGCCACGTAACAAGGTGCTTCATAACCAGGAACAAGACGTTTGTATGAGTTCACTGTTGGGTTAGTAATCGCGGCAAAAGCACGAGCGTGCTTCAAAATACCAGCCATATAATAACGTGCAGTTTTGCTCAGACCTAGCTTGTCACTTTCATCGTAGAACATGTTTTCTTTGCCATTAAACAAGGATTGGTGAGCGTGCATACCAGATCCGTTAATACCAAACAATGGTTTAGGCATAAAAGTTGCATGCAAGCCGTGTTGACGAGCTACCGTTTTCACGACGAGCTTGAAGGTTTGAATTTGGTCAGCAGCAGTAATCGCGTCAGCATATTTAAAGTCAATCTCATGCTGTCCGGAAGCTACTTCATGGTGGGAAGCTTCGACTTCAAAGCCCATTTCTTCAAGGGTCAATACGATTTCACGACGGCAGTTTTCCCCTAGATCCGTTGGCGCTAAGTCGAAATAACCACCTTGGTCGTTCAATTCCGTAGTAGGATTGCCTCTTTCATCTGTCTTGAACAGGAAGAATTCAGGTTCTGGTCCAACATTCATCGCTGTAAAACCCATTTCTTCTGCTTCCTTCAAACAACGTTTGAGGATGCCACGTGGGTCTCCAGCAAAAGGTGTACCATCTGGCATATAAACGTCACAGATCAGACGTGCTACACGACTATCTGTCACCCAAGGGAAGATTACCCATGTATCAAGGTCAGGGAAGAGATACATATCAGATTCTTCAATCCGTACATAACCTTCGATGGAAGAACCATCAAACATCATTTTGTTGTCAAGCGCTTTTTCCAATTGGCTAACTGGAATCTCTACATTCTTGATAGTACCTAATAGATCCGTAAATTGCAGACGAATAAAACGAACATTTTCTTCCTTGGCAATGCGTAAAATATCCTCTTTAGAAAAGCTCATGTGATCCTCTCCCTTTCAAACTTCTATATATTATTATTTATTAAAAAACCGGGATAACTCACCTTGAATCAGAGACACTTGTCCCGGTCTTTTACCGGAAACTAGTTCTTGCTTCAACATTCGATGAAGCTGGGAATCGGATAACTCTCTACGTCTAACCTCTGTATCAGGGGTGATAACCGTAGCTTCCTCGGATTCCTTAGAGACAGGATTCATCACTTGCTTAATGCCAGCAATATTAACACCCTTCTCAATCAGAGCTTTAATTTCTAATAGGCGCTCAACATCATTAAAAGAGAATAAACGCTGATTCCCGGACGTACGTGCGGGTACGATCAGGCTATGCTGCTCATAATAACGAATTTGTCTCGCGGACAAATCTGTCAGCTTCATTACAATTCCAATAGGAAATAGTGCCATATTTCTGCGGATTTCATCACCCATGACTCATCCAACCTTCCAATGATCTTTTTCTGATCTCATTGTACATTTCCTAATACTGCGTGTCAATGGTATGTGAGATATTCTTACAGCAATTTTCTTTCTCGCATACTTTGCAGTGCCATCAATACGCCATATTTAACATGTGAATAGGTTAATCCACCTTGCATATACCCAATAAAAGGCGCTCGTATAGGTGCATCTGCGGATAACTCCAGGCTTCCACCTTGTATAAACGTACCTGCCGCCATAATAACAGGATGTTCATAACCAGGCATATCCCATGGCTCAGGAACTACATGGCTATCTACAGCCGCAGCACGTTGAATGCCCTGCACAAAAGCAATCAAGTGATCAGGCCCGTCAAAGGAAACGGCCTGAATCAGATCTGTACGAGGCTCGTTCCACGCCGGCTTTGTCTCAAACCCGCAACGTTGAAATACAGATGCAGCAAAGATACTCCCTTTTAGTGCTTGTCCTACGGTGTGTGGAGCCATAAACAATCCTTGGTATAGCCCACGAGTTGTTCCTAACATAGCTCCCACTTCTCCACCGATGCCAGGAGCGGTTAGTCGATAAGCTGCCAATTCCACAAGATCCTGTCGACCACAGATGTAACCGCCCGTCTCAGCAATCCCTCCGCCTGGATTCTTAATTAGAGACCCAGCTACTAGATCCACACCAACTTGAGGTGGTTCAAGCTCTTCAGTAAACTCGCCATAACAATTGTCTACGAAGACAATCACTTCCGGTTTTAACACCTTTACCTTCGAAGTCATTTCACCAATTTCAGCAACTGTGAAAGAAGCACGCCAATCATATCCTCGTGACCTTTGGATTCCAATCACTTTAGTATTTTCGTTAATCGCGAGAGCTACCTCATCCCAATCAATCTTTCCATCTGCAGTAAGAGCGACCTCTCGATAAGTAATTCCGAAATCTGCGAGAGAGCCTGTCCCATCCCCTGCGGTACCAATTACCTTATGTAGGGTATCATACGGACGTCCTGTGATGTACAACAGCTCATCACCTGGACGCAGTACACCAAAAAGAGCTGTTGATATAGTATGTGTTCCTGAAGCAAAATGCGGGCGCACCAGAGCAGATTCCGCACCAAAAACGTCAGCATAGACAAGATCCAACACTTCACGGCCACGGTCATTATACGCATACCCCGTTGAACCGGCAAAGTGAAAATCACTGACCTGATGACGTTGAAACGCTTCTATAACCTTCCACTGATTCTTATCTACGATACGATCAAGGGCTTTTACAGCCCCTTCAATTTCAACTTCTGCGGCCTCTGCCGCGCTTAAAATATCCTCTGCAAATACTACCATTCGTTCTGATTCGCTCCTTACATTTACTTGCCATTATAATGACAGAAAGCGGCAGTTGCCTGACGCTTTCTAGATTAGCTATTATTTTATACCTATAGAGAATGTATTTCCACTTTAAGAATTACCAACAAGATTACTGCTGGTCCACAAATTCAGCAAGCATATAACCCCATTTGTCATAATCCTCTTTGTTGAGACGAACGTTATAAAGCACATCGTTCTCGTCATATGTTGTTTCCAGCACATCTCCTACTCTATACAGTAAGGAAGAAATGTCACCACGGTCGCCAGGAATGCGGAAGTTAAGCGTATCTCCAGCCAACTCGTCCGTGATAATTTCGGTAATCCGGGTTAAATCCTCTGGGTTAAATGCACTGATCTTTAAAAATCCATTACCCGTTGGCAACATTTCCAGTTGTTCCGGCTGACACAGATCTATTTTATTAAAAAGCACGATTTGCGGAGTACCCGCTGCGCCAAGATCCTGCAAAATGGATTGAACAACATCCATCTGCTCCTCACGCATTGGTGAAGAGGCATCCACTACATGTAGCACCAAATTGGCCTCATTGACTTCCTCCAGCGTTGCACGGAAAGATGCGACTAGATCATGCGGAAGATTCTGGATGAAGCCTACAGTATCCGTAAGCACAACCTCTTTGCCACCTGCTAGCTGAAGTACACGAGAAGTGGGATCTAGTGTAGCAAACAACTGGTTTTCAATATAGACATCTGCATCTGTAAGTTGCTTAAGGAGTGTTGATTTACCTGCATTCGTATACCCAACAAGTGCGACTTGCACGGCTCCTGCCTTGCGGCGACGCTCCCGATGTAGCTCCCGAGTCTTAACAACTTCATCCAACTGGCGTTTCAACTCTGTAATCCGGCCGCGAATGTGCCGACGATCTGTTTCCAGTTTGCTTTCACCCGGACCTCTGGTCCCAATCCCGCCACCTAGTCTGGATAAGTTCTTGCCCTGTCCGGAAAGCCGAGGTAACAGATAGGACAGTTGTGCTAGCTCAACCTGAATAATCCCCTCTCTCGTTTTGGCGCGCCCCGCAAAAATATCTAGAATAAGCTGCGTCCGGTCAATGATCTTAAGATCCAGAGCCTCTTCAAGATTCCGCACCTGAGCTCCAGACAGTTCTTGATCAAAGATCGCCGTATTGGCTCCAAGCGCATCGGCAGCCATTCTGAGCTCTTCTACTTTTCCTTTGCCAATAAACCATCTAGAATCAGGCGCTTCTTTATTCTGACGTAGCACATCCAGGACTTCAACACCTGCTGTTTCAGCTAATTGCACTAATTCCTGCAGAGAAAGCTCTGGATCAATTCCGGTTCTTTTAATTTTATCTGTAACTAGACTAACCAATATCGCTCGATCCTGTAAATCTGTTTCCGTATCATGTGTAGTTATTGCCATATATGTCATGCTCCTTATGACGGTGATAGTAACCTGTAATTCATAATTTGAAATCTTCTGTTCGAAGCGTCATTAGTTCTTGCTTGCCCGGGCTGTTACTTTCATACTGATTTAACAGACGCACCGCCTGACCACGAACAGCTTTCTCAATGGCGTTGCGAACATACCGCGCATTGCTGAAAGCATGAAGGCTCTCCGTCTTCTCCACTAACAAATGCTGCTTTAACTTGAGTATCGCTTGAGGCATCAAAATATAGTCGCGTTCTTTTGCCATCAGTTCCGCGATTTGCAGCAGTTGATCGATCGTATAATCAGGAAACTCCACCTGTATTGGAAATCGTGAGGGTAGTCCGGGATTGCTCATCAAAAAATACTCCATCTCTCCAGAGTATCCAGCTAAGATAAGTATAAATTGACTGCGGTGATCCTCCATGGACTTGACCAACGTATCAATCGCTTCTTTTCCAAAATCCTTTTCTCCACCGCGAGCAAGACTATAGGCCTCATCAATAAACAAAATGCCACCTAAAGCCTTTTTAACCAGATCACGTGTTTTCTGTGCAGTATGACCGATATATTCTCCAACAAGATCGGCCCTCTCCACCTCAATAAGATGCCCTTTGGTCAGCACACCCATACGCTGGAACAGCTTGGCTACGATTCTAGCCACAGTAGTCTTGCCAGTTCCGGGATTCCCTTTAAAGACCATGTGATAAGCTTGCCCGCCACTTGCAAGTCCTGCCTCAGCACGCATTTGAGCAATTTGAAGCAAAGCGTAGATTTCAAAGACTAGCTCTTTGATATTGTCCAGACCTACTAAACCTTCCAATTCTTGAGTTAACTCTTGAAATAGGCTAGTGTGGCCGTGATTTTTTGGAGGCACCGGCCGACTCTCTACAGAAGGATTAGTTATAGTCGGAGGCTCTTGACTCCGCAATACAATATTGATTTGTCGAGACGGTCTTTCTTCCTCCCGTCCGCTGGCCGCTGCTACGCGTCCGCTCATCGGTATCACCTCATTATCCAGGGCTGACTTCTCTAATCAAGTCTATTCCAGTAAATGAAGTGTTATTAGAAGATTCGGGATTTTTTGGACAAATCACAGGAATAGCTGCTGAAGCTTCCATTTCGTATAGGCTAGAATCTCACGTGTTTTATGTCTTGTCATCGATAGAACGGTGGATTCTGTGAGTCCCAGCTCAGAATTCACATATCCAAGTTCATCTGCAATTTCATGAGACCGCCACCCATGATAAATATGCGTAATGATTATTGCTGAAGACAAACCTTCACGTGCCATAATCTCTTTACTATACAAAAGATTCTCGTAAGTGCTGGTAGCTTCATTTTCCACGTAAATGGCGCTATCCGGCACACCTTTAGCCACCAAATAATTTCGCATGCCTTGACCTTCGGTATATTGTAATTCGGGTCTATCTAAGCCACCAGAAACAATAAAATGCGGAAACATTCCTTCTTGATAAAGCTTTAGCCCGTAATCCAGCCGTTCCTTAAGACCAGGGCTGGGCTCGTCTCCCCACATCGACATACCAAGAATGATCCCGACATCCGCCTTTTGCATAGGTACTGTTGTGGCAGCTTTATTAATATTATTTAACGCATAAGCACACCACAACAATCCAGCAATCACAATAATCGATAAAGCAATAAGCAGCGTTCGTTTACTCCGGAATCTGCGTTTTTTGGAAACAATCCGAATCGGGGAAGAGTCTCTTCCGTAGACGTACCATTCCATTTCTTTATTTCCTCCTGAATTCTCCATGATGAAATAATTCGGCACGATGCTTTAAAGAGAGTGAGAAATAAGGGAAAGCATGAGCATCGATGCCGCGTAAAATAGTATTGGCTGTCTCCCAAGCGAGTTTATAATCGCTTTCTGATATGTCTTCCCTCTCCAGCGCTTCCTCTAATTCATCCTCATCAAGCAAAAATACCTCGCCGTTCCAAAGCACAACCACATCTAGATACAAATCATCAAACCATGGCACGCCTTGGTCTGTCACACCTTGTACCTTACAGGTGTCTATGTACCATTGAATGATATTTTGCCGTTCGTCAAACATAGCTGTCACAATATAGTGACTGTCTTTGGGAAAATATTGCAGCCAGGAATAACCTTTATCCGCAATACGATATGTATGCCGTCCATAGCTCTTCCACAGTGGTTCTTTCAGCCCGTAGATGGTATAAAGCGTAATATATCCGCTGAATTCCCGGCTCTCCACATAGCGGCAGGCAAAATGGCGACGCGTAATCCGGCGCCAGTTGGCCCGGTCTCCGAATTTACGTTTCATAGAAATTACCCTCTCCAGTATGGTGTATTCAGCTTAACACATTTAGCGGATACACTCAAAACATCCCGCAAAATACAGCAAATTATTATCACAGATATAGGAAGAAAAATAAAGCGTTATCCCGGCGAAGTGGATGGAATGATTGAAACAATGGTCATCCCCACATGAAAATGTTAAGGTCTCTTACTCATCCATACCTTGTGCAAGACTAGAGAAAGCCTGCAATCATACAGCTTTTTGTTCAGATATCCTTTTCACTACATAAAAATCTGCAAATGTACACGAATATTCTTCCTTGTAGCTCGAAAACTCCTTCTAGAAGCATGAATAGCTGCAGATTTGCAGGAATCTATGCTTTAACCTATCTTCGTGTCCTTAAAAAATGTACTTTTGCAGGTTTATATCCTTGGTTGATCCTTGCCTTTACGTAAAAAAAAGAAGCTACCCCTAAGTAGCATTCACTACTTTCGGGACAGCTTCTGGTTAAGAAGAGCTTAATTCCTTTATTCGATACATCACTATTGAACAGTAGAATCACTATTCATATTGCCTACCTCTTGATCGGGATTTGTTGTTGAATTTCCACTCTCATCCCCTGAACTTCCGCCTCCAGAAGGCAGATCTGGTGGGCTAGTAGGTATCGGTGTTGCTGACGGTGGAGGGGTAGTGAATTCAGGTAAGGTTCCTGTTCCACCATTATTGCCGCCTTCATTATTGCCGCCACCGTTATTTCCACCACCATTATTTCCACCATTGCCATTCTCTCCACCATTCTCAGGAGTTGGTGTCGGAAGATTAGGATCAATGGTCGGCTCAGGTGTTGGCATTTCATCCTGCACAGAGATAGTAACCACATTTGATGGTTCACTTTCCAGTTGGGTTGCAGGATCATAGGAAGTTACATAATACTCATAAACCAAGCCAGGCAGTGCACTAAAGTCTCCTGCACTAGTCGTGACTGTATTCAACAGTAAGCTAAAATCAGCCTCAGAGGTCTCCCTACGATATATACGATATTCTACTCCTGCAACAGGGACTGCCTGCCAGTTGAGATTTACTGTCATCGTAGATGGATCGTAAGCTGCTGTAAGTCCACTGACATTCTGAACAGGTTCAGGTGTTTCAGTAGGTTCAGGAGCTATGGCATGGTCTAGCTCTGGGAAGGATTTCTTAGGAACATCCCTCAATGCCTCCTCCATCACCTTACCCCAGAATGAGGCAGCAAGCCCACTGCTATTCTTAAGGAGATGTTTCTTGCTCGGCTTGTCATAACCCATCCACACAGCTGCTGTCCATTCTGGTGTGTAACCTACGAACCATACGTCACGGTTCGATCTGATCCCAGAATATCCACTTTGAGTTGTACCGGTCTTACCAGCGACAGGACGGTCAATCCTTGCTTTTCTACCTGTACCACTCTCAACAACCTTCTGCATCATCTCTGTCATTTGATAAGCCGTCTCCTTACTCATAACACGTTCAGGCGATGTATCGGCTTTGAAGACAGTCTCTCCACTACTATCAGTGATCGATTTAATGGAATAGGATTCTCGTAGTTCACCGCCATTCGCAAAAGCACTGTAGGCTTGCGCCATTTCCAGTGTATTCGTTCCTTTGCTCATGCCTCCGAGAGCAAGCGAGAGGTTCTTGTCCTCATCTTCCAGACCTATCCCCAATTTTTTGGCAAATTTAAATCCGGTATTCACTCCAATTTCATTAAGCAGCCAAACCGAAGGAATATTCTCCGATTTCTGTATTGCATCACTCATACTGATACTTTTGGAATACCCGTGAAGATTGGTTGGGCAATAGTTTGAGAAACACTGCTTCTCATTGCTTAACGTTGATTTCATGGAGTACTTTCCAGTTTCCAGTGCTGGAGCATAAGCAACGATTGGTTTAAAGGCCGAACCTGGAGAACGTCGGCTGCCGCTTACACGACTATAGCCTTTTTTCTCATAATTCCGTCCACCAAGGAGTGCGACAATACCGCCATTCTCCTGATTCACGATGGTCATAGAGCCTTGTACCAGTTCGTCATCCACACTCTTCTCGAAATTATCGCTATCCGCAAAAGCATCCTCTACAGTTTCTTGAGCATGTTTATCCATTGTTGTGTAAATCTTATACCCACCGATATTCAGATCATCTTCAGACAATCCAAACTTCGTTTCGGCCTCATCCACTGCAAAATCAATAAAAGCTTGATAACGCTGTTTCTTTTCGGGTGGCTTATAATTATAATCCACGGCTTGGGCTTCGTTTTTCTCTTGCTCCGTAATATAACCTTGCTCATACATGAGCTGTAGTACTACAGCACGACGCTCCTTAGAAAGCTCGGGGTTGCGTAGGGGATTGTAACGTGACGGCCCCTTTGGCATCGCAGCCAATGTCGCAATTTCCCAAATTTTAAGATCATTCAGATCACTCTTGCCAAAATATCTTTCTGATGCTGCTTTAATTCCGTAGATCGTACCCCCAAAGTTAATCCGGTTCAGGTACATCGTAATAATTTCTGGTTTTGTGTGCTGGTTCTCAAGCGCTACCGCTATTGACACCTCAGTCGCTTTACGGAAAAAAGTCTTATCCCGTGTCAAAAAGATATTTTTGGCTAGCTGCTGAGTAATGGTACTACCACCTTCTACCATGCTGCGTGCGGCAATATCTTTTACCGCTGCCCGTCCGATAGACCATAAGTCCACACCAGAATGTTCGAAGAATCGTTTATCTTCTGTCGCCACAAAGGCATTGATCAGTAGCGGTGGGATCTTCTCATACTCTACAGGATCGCTTTTCTCCAAGGATAATTCGCCGATTAAATTAGCATTGCGGTCATATACTTTTGTAGTTTCATTAACGGTTAGCTTATCTTGGTTCTCAAGGAGAAGTTTCTGACCATTCAGCATAATGAACAGATAACCGCCGAGTGCACAGAAAATGGCCAACGCCGTAGCAAAGAACAAGCTCCACAGCACACGCTTCTTCGTCAGAAATTTCTTTTTCTTCTTACTTTTCGGTTTTGATTTTGAATTAGAATTAGAATTGGAACTGGACGATCCTCTATTTCTATTGTTATTCGTCCTTGATGTATCGTCTCTAGACATGGTGCCTCCTGACTCCCTCCCTTGACTAAATTCATAAATGGTCATCCTTGAATGAAAAGAACAACCTTCTCAGGTTGCTCTCACATTCTCTATTCAAACGATTTATAAACAAGAAAGGTTTCACTTCAAATTTGATTAATGTTAATCTTCGTTACTATTGTCCTGCATGAGTGATACACTGCGCTGCGGTGTAAAGGTGGAAATCGCATGCTTATACACCATTTGCTGGCGCCCATCACTATCAATAACGATTGTAAAATTGTCGAATGCTTTAATAATTCCCCGGATTTGAAAACCGTTGGTCAAATATACTGTAGCAGGGATATTTTCTTTGCGTAGTTGGTTCAAGAATGTATCTTGGATGTTAATGGACTTGTTCATATGACGTACCCCCAATGGTTCAATTAGATTGTTCAGAAGTATATTCAAGACCTGAGAGAAACTTTCCTGCTATTATAGCACGTATTTTCGAGAAATTCTCAGAAAAGTTTTGTTCACCTTCGACATCGATCCACTCGATTTCCTTCATGTGGCGAAACCATGACAACTGTCTTTTGGCGAATCGGCGAGTATCGCGTTTAAGCAGTATCACAGCTTCTTCCAGCGTCAGCTCTCCCGCCAGGTAAGCGGCAATTTCCTTGTAACCCAATCCCTGCATGGACACAAGGCTTCTGCTGTAACCGTTATCCAGCAGTCCCTTCACCTCAGCAACGAGACCATCCGCCAGCATGCTATCAATTCGGTCCTCAATACGTTTATATAGTATTTTCCGGTCCATTGTCAAACCTACAAGGCATAAGTCGTAGGGCGACTCCTTCTTTTGAGCTGCATGTGAAGCGGAAAGTGTGGTGTTTGTCTGGTGATGAATTTCCAGTGCCCGTATGATTCTGCGGCGGTCATTTGGGTGCAATTTCGCCGCGCTGACCGGATCAACTGCTTCAAGTCTGGCATGAAGAGCAAGCGCCCCATGTTCTTCTGCATATTGATCCTGTTCCTTTCGGAACGCTTCATCAGCCACAGCTTCAGAAAATTGAAATCCATAACATAAAGACTCAATATAAAGACCCGTTCCCCCCACAATAAATGGAAGTTTCCCGCGGCTGCTTATCTCTTCGATAAGTCTGCTGCCTTGCTCCTGAAATTCAGCAGCAGAATACGGATCCTGTGGGTCATGAATATCGATAAGGTGGTGGGGAATTCCCATCATTTCAGCTGGAGTGATCTTAGCTGTGCCAATATCCATACCACGATAAACCTGCATTGAATCGCCAGATATGATCTCTGCGTTATATGCGGCCGCAAGCTCCAGACTTAATCTGGTTTTCCCTACGGCTGTTGGTCCTAATAGGACTAGAACCTTATGTCTCTCTTTAGTTGTCAATGTGTATCACCCCGTACGATGTTTTAGAGTTGCTCCGGAGCAGCTCTGTAAAACCAAGACGTTCGAATTCACCGCTTAGCGCTTTTTCTTTCAAAAGAACCGTTTTACGAGCAACTCTCACTGCCTCAGCTACACTCTCCAGTGATAATGCAGCCCGATTAGCAAATTGCCGAAGCGGGGAAATCGAAGCAGAACTAGTCAGTGGCACACGGAACATTGGATCAAAGTATACAATGTCGACACTTCGATCCGGTTGAGCGCGTAAATAGTCCAAATGTTCACTATGCACGACGTTAATTCTACGCAAGGCTTCATTAACCTTTACTTGCCCAGAGGTGTAATGACGCATTCCTTCGTATAGGAGCGCGTAGAGCGGCAATGAGCTCTCTAGGGCAGTAATCGCTGAGGATTCGCCACCATGCACAGCAAACAGTAAGGAATCGGCTCCTAGACCTGCTGTGCAATCTAGCACACTATCTCCAGGAAGCATTCGAGCGGCGACAAGCATTGGTTCTATATCACCTTTCAAAATTCTCTTCGCGCGAACGAAACCCATGCTCGGGTGAAACTCCATAGGCTCCATCCCTAATCGATGCAGACGAACCGCATCTTGAGAAAGGATTAGAATATCCTCATCTCCGTAGTGTTCCACCATCTTGGGTATTGAGAACTTCTCACGCGGCGCGTAATTACAACCCGTTTTTTCTGCAAGATGCTGAGCTCGTTGTACAATTTCCATTATCGGGCTATAACCCGTAGTTATAATCATGTTGCCTCCAGTCTTACTTACAACAAATTTCTATATAAGTTGTTCTTAAAAACATTCAAAAAGGAAAAGTGACGGAGGGGAAGTTTGGAACTGTAGGAGCGATAGCGACCGCCTGAAGCTTTCCGCAGGAAAGCTCACTTCGGAAGCACAGGCTGTCACCGGATTTCAACCGTAATTCGGTATATAATCAAGAAAATCTGGGGACAACAGCGGCCGGAAGTCCAAACATTCACCGCAGTCACGTAATTACCTTAATAGAAAATCTTAAGTTCAACTAATATAGACTTACAATTACATCACCCGTTTGAACAATTTTTCTAAATCATAGGATGAAAAAGAAATCACAATCGGTCGTCCATGCGGGCAAGTATAAGGCTGTCTACAAGCTGCTAGACGAGACAATAACGCCTCAACTTCCTGTTCGGTTAGTTTCTGATTCGCTTTAATTGAAGCTTTACATGAGCAAAGAATAGACGACTTCTCTCGCAGCTTTGCAAGGTCGATCAATCGTTCACTCAAGACCCACTCCGCCATTTCCTCTACGATCGCTTTCTCCTCGCCTTCAGGAAACCAATAAGGCAAAGACCGAATCAGAAAAGTCTGACCACCGAAATGCTCAAGATATACTCCGGCCTGCTGAAACCAATGCAGACGTTCACTAAGTTGTCGGCTTTCCGAAGGGGTGAACTCAAGCGTAATTGGCAAAAGCAGTTCCTGGGATGCATCTTCTGGACGACCGAATTTCTCGTAAAAATATTCGTAATTTATACGTTCGTGAGCCGCATGTTGATCAATGAGATACAGCCCTCCGTCATTCTGAGCAATAATATAAGTCCCATGATGCTGCCCGATATAATTAAGTTCAGGGAAGGCCGGAAGTCCTGGTTCTTCATGAACTGGCGGTGCCCATATCGCTTGGGCAGATGGAATCTGCTTCTGCTGGTATGTCGTCTCTTGCGGACGATAGCTGTTCGAATAATTATTGATCGTTCCGCTTTGACGCCCTGCTGAAGATGAGGCTTGAAGGCCACCCCCGTAGGAAGACCCCGCTTCACGAGCGATTGGATTATCCTGCTGCTTCTCTTTACTATCTTCACGAGAGCTTTGTTCGACGTTCGTTGGCTGGAAACCACCGCTTGAAGAAGGGCTAGCTCCTGAGGGAGCTGAATCATTCACTTCACGCGTAGAAATCGGTGGTGGAACTGTTCCTTTGGAAAAAGCAAACTGCTCCTGTATAAATGAACTGCTGCCCTTCGGTCCGATGGTTTCTTTTCCTGGACGCGGAATCAGACTTTGCCCCAGCAGCACCTTTCGGATTTCCTGTTCAACAAAGGAGTAAAGCTCATTTTCCTTACTAAATCGAACCTCTAGCTTAGCTGGATGAACATTGACATCCACAAGTGAAGGGTGCATGTCAAGTTCCAGTACGAGCAGCGGATATCGGTTAATCGGAAGCAACGTATGATACGCACGCATGATCGCTGCATTCAGACCATTGCTGCGAATATAACGTCCACCCACAATCGTTGTCACTGCATTTCGATTTGATCGTGTCCATTCTGGACGGCTGATATAACCAGAAATGCGGTAATCCAGGTCCTCAGCCGTAATCGGAAGCATAGCCTTGGCTGCGGAGGTTCCATACACCGCTGCAATCACTTGCAGCAGATCACCGTTACCAAGCGTGTGCAGCAGCTGATTGCCATTATGATGCAGAGTAAAAGAGATATCCGGATGGGCTAGCGCCATTCGATACATTGCATCCGATATATGTCCAAGCTCTGTCTGGATACTCTTCATATATTTCAGCCTTGCCGGTGTATTAAAAAATAATTCGCGCACCGCGAGATCACTCCCGCGACCCGAAGGGGAATCCTCATTCCGAATTAAGTTCCCCCCCTCAATATCAATCAGGCGTCCTTTGCCGTCATCCGCGGTTGCCGTTAGAAGAGAGACTTTGGATACCGCAGCAATACTGGGGAGCGCCTCTCCCCGGAACCCTAAGCTAGTAATCTGGAATAGATCACGCCCATTAGCAATTTTACTTGTGGCATGACGATAAAAAGCAGTCTCGCAATCCTCAGGCTCAATCCCTGAGCCGTTATCTTTCACGCGGATGCTCTGTAAGCCGCCTTCCTCTACCGAAACCTCAATTCTCGTGCTACCTGCGTCAATGGCATTCTCAACCAGCTCCTTTACAACAGAAGCTGGTCGCTCTACAACTTCACCTGCAGCAATCTGGTTGGCAATATGCTCGTCCAATATATGAATTTTGGCCAATCTCATTCACCTCTTATTTAGGCACTCAATGTTTAAAGATCCTTGGCTTTCATCTTCAGATCGTTCAGCAGACTCATAGCCTGCAGCGGAGTCATATTCATAAGATCTGCGTTACGCACAGAAGTGATGAATTCTTTTATCGCAGGATTCTCTTGTACTTCAGTTACTACAGCCGACTGATTTGCACTACCTTTCCGATTCTTACGTGGTTCTTCCTCGCCAAAGATAGACAGTTGAACTACTTCATCTGCTATTGATGAATAGGAGTCTGCAGGAATCCCCGAAGTTTCTGCGATGACACTATCGGGTTGTTGGATAGATGTAGTTGCGACCTCTTTTGCAGCGGCCTGACTTTCTAGTCCACCCCCATAATGAATAGAGGAACCACCTGGATGAGCCGCCTGCTCGATACTCAGAAGCAGACCGTAAGCACGATCAATGATCCCTTCAGGAAGCCCTGCAAGACGTG
>RCUU01000740.1_pt1 | contig 17303 bp, 13 predicted proteins | sample 2166211 | NCBI WGS metagenome assembly RCUU01 (sample SAMN09932620, study PRJNA488358) | compost metagenome | feature: garden; material: soil; isolation source: compost soil in phenylacetic acid-enriched culture | place: Germany: Experimental Botanical Garden Goettingen | collected 2016-01-27
AATCGTTGGATTTGGCGGATTGTATTCGATTTTTCATACAGAATCTTGGATTCGAACCGGATCAAGCATAAATCTGTATGATATTTCGAATACAATCGTTCAAAAACGGTGAAACCAGCGGATTCTATTCGAAATTTCATATAGAATGTACCCAACGGCGGTACGCGTTATATAGCTTATAGCTTGTCATTCCCACTCCGCATCAACAACGCACATACTTCCGCTTAAATCCAAGCTGTCCGCGATCCAGCGATTTTTGGATCGTTTCCGTGGCGTTCAGGAAGGTGTTTTTCTTATTCTCCCGTTTCATCTCTACCGGACCGACCGCCTTGGCGGCCTCGACCGCTTGCGCGTGGAGCGGCATATACGAAATCCCGACGGTATAAATAAAGTTGTTCATCGCGGATTTCGTTCGTTCGGGCGCCTCGTGGATCGTGTTCTTCACCGTTTCTAGCATACCTGCAAGTTTGCTCTCGGCAAATTCGCTGTCCGGCTGGCTCCCCAATAGCCAGCAATAACAGCTCCAACCCGCCGACATTCTTAGCTCGTCCCCACTGGCGATCCACTTGTCGGCAACCTCCTGCGCAATATCCGTCTCCGCCAAAGTAACAGCCACCACATAATCCGATAGCATATAAAAGTAGGCGCCCTCGATCCATCGCTCGAAATCCGCGTGCGTCATCGCTTTCGGATCGGCAATGATCCCCGCAAAATACATCGCATCATAGTTTCCCGTCGCATAAAGCTGTTCGGCCAAAGGCTGATTGATTTTGATTTGCCGGAATAACGGCTTCATTTCTCCAGTCGCTACGCCAAACAGCGGCTCCCGCGCGCCGTTAGACATGTACATTTTCTTCAGACGCTCCTTACCAAGCGCTTCTAGCTCCTGCATTACGGTTTCCAGATTCATCGTTGGGCCAGCTCCCTTCATCCCGCATGGATTCTTTCGTCTAGCTTACTACGTTAGGAGGGCTAGATTCAAATCCCTGACCGGGTTGTCGAGCGTCCTGCCGTATTATTTGCTGCGTGCCAAACGGAACCCTTGATCCGGACCAAAGCCGTTCGCTTCAAACTTCCCGCGAAACGACACCTCACTGCTGCGAATATCGCCGATCCAACCGCCACCTTTGACCACTCGAAAGGAACCGCGATCCTCTCTCCGGCTCACATCGTCCCCGTACCAATCCCAGCACCATTCCCTCACATTGCCGGACATATCGTAAAGCCCCAGCTCATTGGGCTTCTTGCCACCGACAGGCTTGGGTTGACCATGATTGCTCTCAATGATCGGCCAGTTCCAGTCTCCGGTCAGGTATTTATCCCCGACGTTCCGCCAATACCAAGCCACATCGTCCGCGCGGGAGCTTCCGCTGTATTTGAAACTTTTGCTCTCTTGACCGCCGCCAGCCGCATATTCCCACTCCGCCTCTGTTGGTAGTCGGTACCCGTTCGCCTCCGCATTAATCGTGACGAGCCATTTCAGTTGATCGTTATCGCTTTGATTATTCGGGTCTATCTTGCTCTTATCTATATGGTAAAAAGGTGTCAATCCCTCTTGTATGCTACGCTGATTGCAATACTCGATCACGTCGTACCAACTGACCATTTCCACCGGTAAATCGTTGCCTTGAATTTGGGATGGGTTACTCCCCATCACTTCCGTCCATTCCTTTTGGGTGATTTCATATTTCCCGATATAAAAATCCTCCAGCGAAACGCTCGAACCGTAGTAGTTGGAAAGGGGGTTCATCACCTGCCCGCCTTTGACCAGCACGAAGCGATCCTTCAGCCGATCTGATTGTCCTGAGCCAACCTGCGAGCAGGCCGTGATCAGCACAAACATCGAGAGAAACAGAAACAGATACATCCATCGCTTCCTCATGGGTAACTCTCCTTTGATTGAAAGATCGACAAGGCCGCCGGCGGACACCGAACGGCCTTCTCACAAAGTTCAGCGATTAACCGGTTACCACACCGTCACGTTGGAGCTTCCGCTACTTTGATAGCCTTCCGTCGCCAGAACCTGGTAGGACCAGCTGCTTCCCAGATTCATGCCTTTGCTCTTCCAAGCATTCACATGATTGCTGAAAGTGATGGCAACGTTGCTGCCGGTTGGTCTTTTGGATTGCCGAACGCTCCAGAATTGTTGGAACGTCTGCGTACCGTCGATCGAAGGCGCATTGTAACGCATCGTCGTATAAATATCGTAGGTGCCTCCGTCACTGGTCACCGTACCTTTATAAGTGCCGGTCGGCCGGTACGTGCCCCAGCTGTCCACAACGTAATACTCGATCAATGAGTTTCTGGTCCATCCGTAAAGCGTCAAATATCCGTTACCCGAAGGAGCCCAGACACCGGCGTTATAGTTGATCGTCCGATTCGGCGAACCTACATTCCAGCCTTTGCCGACCACGAAGTTCCCGGTATTGTACCAATTGACACTGTAATTGCCCCCAGACCCGTTTACCGCATTCACCGTCCCGCCGCCGTCTGTCCAATTTTGCCAATAATCCGTCGCTGCATTTGAGGTCGCCCCAAACAAACCGAAACTCATCGAAGCTGTCAGGAGTAAAGTCAACATCTTTCTTTTCAATTTCATGATCAATTCCTCCTCAGAACTCTATTTTTTTAGAAAAAACCGTTCCTTCTCCCTGCTTCATACCGAGATGCGTCTTTGCTGTTGTGGGGCACCACCTACCTTGTGTCATAATCTAGAAACATTTAACTATCACCCCCTTTACTAGAAAATTATAGAAGGTAAGCGCATACATTTCACTTCGCAAAATAAAGGTTTTATCTTCTTTTTTACATAGATTGATAGAATCAAGCGATTTGGAAAGTAAAAAACGACCCCAACGGAGTCGTCTTGTGGATAGGGATCAGTTTGCGCGCCAAAAAAAGGGACGCTTTGAACGCGCCCCCTCTGCTTGATTTCCTAAAACTTAATAATCCCGGTGGTATGGAGTAGAACCAGAAATACGAGAACCGGTGCAATATAGCGAACCATAAACAGCCATACCCGGAACCAGCCCGCCTTGAGCCCAGCGGCTTCCGCAGCATTCTTCCAGAAGTATCCCGCAAACACCGTGGTAATCAAACCACCAAGCGGCAACAAAATATTCGAGGTCATGAAATCAAGCCAGTCAAAGAAGCTCTTCCCACCCATATCCGTGAATACCGGAACGGCTCCAAAGGAGAACACCGACGGGAGCCCGATCAACAAAACCAGAACGCTGATGATCGTCACGGATTTTCCACGGCCCCAGCCCCAACGATCCATTACGTAAGTTACTGGGACTTCAAGCAGCGATACCGAAGACGTCAATGCCGCGATCGCCAGCAGGATGAAGAACAGCCCGCCAAAGAATGCTCCCAGCGGCATGGCCGAAAACGCGGCAGGAAGCGCAATGAAGACCAGAGACGGCCCCGCATCAGACTCCAACCCAAAAGAAGCGGTCGTCGGGAAAATAATCAGCCCCGCAATAAACGCGTAAATCAAATCACCCGCTCCAATCGCCAGGGTAGCCGGACCGAGGGATTGACGTTTGTCGACATAAGCCCCGTAGGTAAGCAAAATCCCCATGCCAAGTGACAGCGAGAAAAAGGCATGTCCCAGCGCAACCAATGCCGCTTCCGGACTTAATTTCGAGAAATCCGGCTGAAGGAAGAAGGATACGCCCGCACCAGCTCCCGGTAAGGTTAAAGCCCTAATCATCAAAATGATCAAAAGCACGATCAAGCCCGGAATCAGCACTTTATTAAATTTCTCGATGCCGCCGGAGATTCCTTTACCCACTACGATCCCGGTGATCAATACGGCCACGGCCTGCCATACCAGCGGCATGTAGCCTTCAGTAAACGAGCTGAATTGTCCAGCGTAGTCGGAGTTCGCAAACAGATTTCCGCTGAAGGACTGTATAGCATAGTGTAGTGTCCACCCGGCCACGATGACATAAAAGCTCAGAATCAGAAAAGGTGCAATGACTTGCAGCAAACCGAGACGGCCAAAAGCTTTAGGGCCGCCAGCTTTGACAAAAGACGTGGACGCGCTGCCTCTACCTGCTCGCCCGATGGCCAGCTCCGCCAAAAGCAAAGGCAAGCCAATCAAAATCAAACAGATGATAAACAGTAGGAAGAATGCGGCTCCACCGTTCTCCCCCGTAATATATGGGAATTTCCACATATTCCCCAGCCCCACGGAACTGCCGATGGCGGCCAAGATAAAACCGGTAGAAGAGAAGCGTTCATTTCGTCCTTGGTCTAGGTTGTTTTGTGATGGTTTCATGGTGATCCCCCATTTTTTATATATTCATCTATTATAATCAAAAACTGTGACAGAGGGGTATGAAGTTTCTCTTGTTAATGATCCTTCAATATAAGGGATTTATCGTTTACACTAAGGCAAAGGCCTACCATTCATATCAGATCATACAACCGGGGAGGAATCCTCTGATGAGCATAGAACCGTTATCCTTCATCCCGTCGTTTCGACGGGCCAATTCCGTCATGAACCGAACGCTAAGCAGTCTCAGACAGCCGGATTTGGCCGTTCAGATCCACTATTGGGGCTTTATGCCCCGCCATTTCGACAATACGGAGCATAAGCATTCATTCTTCGAAGCTTGTTACGTGTTAACAGGATCCGGCTTCTACCTCGAAGAACATACGAAGTTCCCGCTTCAAACCGGGACCCTGTTTCTGTCCAGACCGGGAATCCAGCACCGGATTTTGAGCAAGGAAGGGCTGGCGTTGTGTTACGTCGCCTTCGAGCCGGAGGAATCGGCTTGCAGCGAACTTTATTCCGCCGCGTTCGAGTTGCTTGCCAAACAGGGAATCCCTGTGCTTCAAGAAGGGAACGACCAAACGCCTGGACTACTCTGGCGCTCTCTCTTATCCCTGTTTGCTTCGTCTGCCGCCGGCGCAAATTACCCGCCGCCCATGCTGCACAGCTTGGCGGAGTCCCTGATCTTGTCCATCCTTACCGCCCACGGCCCCGGCTTCGATCATGAGACGGGCGGTACGGACAAGAATGACGAAGGCGCCTTCATGGTTCATCAGGCCGAATTATTTATCATGGATAACCTGAGCGAGACTCTATCCCTAGAACGGGTTGCCGGTCACCTGCACATCACAACACGCCATTTGACGAGGTTGTTCCGCAACTACGGGCACCAATCCTTTGTGCATTACGTACAGGAGCAGCGCGTACAAAAAGCCAAGAACCTCATCTTGAACACAGACCTTCAGCTTAAACAGATTGCCGCTTTGTGCGGATTTGAATCCATACACTATTTCACGCGCGTATTCACGACCAAGCTTGGCGTAACCCCTGCTCGCTTCCGGCGCTCGCAATTTACGGAAGGACGGTACGATTCCGATTTATAACCTATCGCTGGAATCGATGTCCTGATCGTACAAAAACACTTCCTCTTTTTATAAAGACGGATTCTCCCTTCTGCTTCTACAATAGGACCGTAAGCTGATCCGAAGAAGGGAGGATCCATCCATCTTGAACCCTGTACCGGCTTTTCAAAAATATCCTATCAATAACTTACACTTCCGAGACAGCCCCGTGTTCATGCAGCGGGGTACGAGCTCCTGGTGTTCATTCATTCTATCTGCTTATCAAGAAACTGCGGGCACTTTCTATATCACGCTTGACGGGACTCACGGAGCTGATTTCTCCGCCTTGCTGGACCCCCTGCGGCAAGCTTGTGAAAAGGAAGGTATTCCTTTCTCAAGCGATTTCACAGCGAAATATGTGAAGCCTGAAGGGGAACTGCGTTCGGAAATGGCGGCTTACCTGACGGATAACCGGGCATTTGGCTATAAAGCAAATGATGTCCGTCCTATGCGATATTTTCGGAACGATGCCAAGGCATTCCTGGAGAAAAAAGCCCTTGAAGATGCACCGGGTGACGGGATATATGTTCTCTACGGACCAGGAGCCGCTCTTCTTGCCGGAAAGGAACCCGATCTCGCTTTCTTTGCCGACTATTCCCGGGAAAACCAACAGTTGCGTCATGCCCAGCGGATGGGTAGCTTTGGCTTCGGCGAATCGGACGACAAGGTCGAGACCTACAAGCACTGCCTGTTCCTGGAATGGCCCGTATGGGAGCCCTATCGCCAAGACTGGCTGACACTGAATGGAGGGCATCCGAATAAGAAGGCTTGCTACTATATGGACTTGAATCGTCCTAATGCTCCAGTATGGCTGCCGGTCGTAGCATTAAAGAGTGTACTCCAAGAAGCGGCGAAGCAGCCGTTCCGGGTGAAGCCGTTTTTTGCTCCCGGCATCTGGGGAGGGCAATATTTGAAGAAGTTGTGCGACCTTCCGGAGGAATGGGCGAACTGCGCCTGGAGCTTCGAACCGATCGCTCCCGAGAATACGCTTCTTTTCGAAGTACAGGGGATGCCCTTGGAAGTACCGTTCACCCTTCTTATGGAGGAAGCCCCCTACGATATTTTGGGAGAGCGTAATGTAGGGCTGTTCGGCAATTATTTCCCCATCCGGTTCGACTACTTGGATACGATGCAAGGTGGGGAATTATCGCTCCAGGTCCACCCGCTACAAGCGTATGTGGAATCTACATTCAACGAGCATATGACGCAGCAGGAATCCTATTACATCATGCGAAATGCACCGGGGGCCAAGGTTTATCTTGGATTAAAGGAAGGCGTCACCGGCGAGAAGCTGCTCGAAGCCGTGGAACACGCCCACTCGACAAGAGAACCGCTCACGTTGTCTTCCTATGCGAACGAATACGAATCGGAGAAGGGCAATTTGTACCTCATTCCTCCGGGAACAGTGCACTGCTCCGGTAGAGACAATCTGGTTCTGGAGATTTCCTCAACCACCTGGTGGTTCACTTTCAAAATCTATGATTACCTGCGCCTGGATGCGGATGGCAAGCCACGTCCCATGAATCCCGAACACGCACGGCATAATATCAACGATGCCATGGACACCTCCGCCGTCGAAGGCGGTTTGATCGCTCGGCCGATTGTTGTTCGCAGACAGGGCCGGAGCACGGAAGAATTACTGGGGCAACGCGGCGATCTTCTGTTCCAGGTCAGCAGGCTGTCCCTGCAGAATACCTGGCACGCGGATACCCGTGGCGAATTTGTCATGTACAATCTGGTGGATGGCGAACGTGTCCGTCTTGTACCGGCGGACAACGAAGCGGCAGCGGTTGAATGGGGATATGCCGAAGCTTATATCGTACCGGCCAGCGTAGGCGAATACCGTCTGGAGAACCTCTCCGATTCCCCGTGTACGCTTATAGCCGCTAGAGTAAATCCGGAATGGAGCCTTCCTCTCCTTCCGCCAACCTGGAATCCGAGCAAAGAGGCCTCCCATGAACTTCAGTAACGGACCGGACCTCGAAGCGGGAGCCCCTACCCTGATCACGCTGACGCTCGATGCCGGAGGAACCGTCCTAAAGGGGGCACTTCTCGTTAACGGGGAGATCGTACCCGATTCGTTCATGAGCCGACCCTCCGAATCCCAGGGGTCTGCATCCAACACGATCGCCAGCTTTGCCGGAGTATGCCTTCATTTGCTAAGCTACTATACCGCAGCTTACGGACCTTTGCGTAATAACGATAAAATCCGGATCGGATTTGCCTTTCCCGGTCCGTTCAATTATGAGGAAGGCGTCGCGCTTCTTCAAGGGATCGGCAAATATGAAGCCCTGTATAAGCTGTCCGTTCGGGATCTGCTTCGTGAAAAATTGCATCAACTCTCTTCCCATACACCAGGCATCCTGACCGATTTGCTCGCCTCAGCCGAAATCCGGTTCGGGAATGACGCCCACCTATTCGGACTCGGAGTCGGCCTCCGTTTCCCGTCGGAACGACTGATCTGCCTCACGCTTGGAACCGGCTTGGGCTCCGCTTTTGTCGAGAACGGACAACTCGCCTCCTCCGCCGATGGAGTTCCGTTGAACGGCATGCTGTTCGCCGAACCTTATCGGGAGGCGATCGTTGACGACTATTTTGGGAGAAGAGGGATTCTTGGGATGGCGAAGGAGCGGGGATTCCTTGTGGAGAACACCGATGTCGCGGATCTGGCGGAGGCAGCTAAACACGGAGACAAAGAAGCTCTGGAATTATTCCATGAATACGGCAGACGGCTGGGAGAGATGCTTTTGCCTTATGTTGCTGCTTTCAAGCCCGATCGCATTATTCTCGGGGGACAGATCTCCAACAGCTTCCCGCTCTGGGATAATGACTTTCAGCAATCTCTTGGCGAGTTCACGCTTCCGGTTATCCAGTTGCAGGATGGGATCACCGGCGTATTTAAAGGCATTCATCGGCTATTCGAAAATACGGATGGACATCCGTCCGCCTCACTTCAAAACTAGGAGGTTATCTCAAATATGCACCATCTCAGCAAAAACGAACCTAAACCCGCCCGTCCCTGGACCCTCTTTGTCATCCACCATTCCCACACGGATATCGGCTATACGGAGCGTCAGGAGAGAATCGAACAGTACCATGCCGATTTTATCCGCCAAGCCCTGAAGATTACGGAAGCCGCCCACCGCGGGGAACGCCCGGAGTGGAAATCCTTCCGATGGACATGCGAAACGTTCTGGGCCGTGGAAAGATTTCTGGAGAGCGCTTCGGCCGAGGAGAAAGAAGCCTTCCAGCAGGCTGTGACCCGAGGGAATATCGAGCTGTCGGGAACTTACCTGAACATGACCGAGCTGCCCGACTTTGACCTCCTGCTTCGGAACCACAGCAAAGCCCAACAGTTCGCTAAATCGTTCGGACACCGGATCGACAGCGCCATGACGGCCGATATCAATGGATACGGCTGGGGTTATGCCGCAAGCCTGCTGCAAAACAACATCGAGCATCTATTCTCCTGTATCCACACGCATCACGGCATGTACCCGCTCGGCCGCAAGCAAACCCCGTTCTGGTGGGAAACGCCGGACGGCGACAAGCTGCTCGTCTGGAACGGAGAGCACTACATGTTCGGCAATGAGCTGGGATTCTGTCCGGACGCGCTAGGAAAATATATCATCAAGGACGAAATCCAGCATTTCCTGATGGAGCCGGAGCCTCGTCATGACGAGATCGCATCCTTACGGATTCACCGTTATCTGTGGAATCTGGAGCAGGAGCAGTATCCCTATTCTTTCGTTCCGATCATGGTCTCCGGCCTGGGGACGGACAATGCTTCCCCGAATGCGGATATCGCGGAATGGATTGCGAAGTGGAATGAACAACACGGCGACCGCATTACGATCAAGATAGCTACGCTTTCCGAGTTCTTCGCAACGTTGAAACAGGAAGATCTGTCTTCTCTCCCAATACATCGGGGCGATTGGCCAGACTGGTGGACCGACGGCGTTGCCTCCACGGCGATGCACACCCAAATTTACCGCGATGCCCAGCGGACGCTGCGGAAAGTAAAAAAACTCGATCCAAACCATGAAGCAGCAAGTCTCGCCGACATTGACGAAGCGTCGCAGGCGCTAACGATGTACGCCGAACATACGTGGGGATATCATTCCTCCGTATATGAGCCTTGGCATCCGCAAGTACAGATGCTTGAAGTTCGTAAGCAGTCTTATGCGGCTGAAGCCAGCAAGTTGGCTTACCGTGCCTTGGATAAAGCGTTGATCGCTCGAAAGGGAGCTCTCCTGGCTCCCAAACGCCCGCTGCGATATGAGATCATAAATACGGAGCCCGCCAAAGCAACGCTTCTGGTGACGATTCCGCTGGATGGATGGGAAACCGTGCTGCTGCAAAAGGAGTTCCTCCTCATCGATGAATCAACGGGGCAAGCCATACCGTATCAGCTGTCCTCTACGCAAGCCATCGTCACCGAACTGACGCTGTTGCCAGGCGAGTCCCGCACGCTCCATCTTCATCCGGTCGATAACGCGGGACTCTACGCCGATTCGAATAAGATCGTGACGGCCCGGAATAATGAACCGATCCCCTGCGAAGGAATCAACGATATCTGGTCCGCCTCTTCCGCCAAGTATCCGATCCTTATCGGAGACGACTTCCTGGAATCCGACACGATGCGGATCGAATGGAGAATCAAGGAAGGGATCACGGCATGGATCGATAAAACCCTATCCGCCGATTTGCTGGACATGAACCGCAAGCATTCGCCATTCACTCCGGTATACGAAGTGACTCCGGCACAGGATGAACATAGTCCTTCACAGATCTGTTCAACACGGTCACGTATGGGCCGGAACCGAAAAGGGATGAATGTTCAGCGGGACAGCGGCCGCCTGACCAAGGTGAAGGTGCTGGACAATGGGCCTTTGTACGCGCTTGTGGAGCTGGTGTATGAAGTAAAAGGACTCAGCTATTACGCCCTACAACTTAAAATGTTCGCCAATCAGCCTCGGGTCGAAGTATCCGTCCGCTTCCATAAGGACAGCGTATGGCTCCCGGAGAACGTTTATGTAGCCCTCCCCTTCTCTCTGGGACCGGAAGCAGAGCTTTACGTGGAGAAAGCCGGCTGTCTCGTTCGCCCATGGAAGGATCAGCTTCCCGGCTCCTGCCTGGATTACACCGCGGTACAGGAAGGTTTGTTCTGGCACTCGGTCAAAGATCAGGGAGCTCTTGCTCTCTCCATGACGGATACCCCTCTTGTCCAGTTGGGTACCCTTGAACACGAGCCGCGGAAGCTTCATACGATGCAATCCGAGGACAGCCGTCCCAGCACCTATGCTTGGATTCTGACCAACTATTGGGAAACCAATTTCAAAGCCACGCTGGGCGGTTTCTATGAATTCCGCTATGCGCTTGAACGCCTGCATCAGGTTGATCCGCAAGAGACGGTGGGATCCCTTCACGCCTCTACCGGACAATTCACCGTTCACCGCATTCAATCGTAGCAACTTCAGTAGAGACCGTCCCCTCACCGACAAAAAGGGCGTCCCGAGGTCAAGCGACCTTCGGACGCCCTATATGTCATGTCATCCTTTTTCCCGTTCCAACAACCCCATTTCAAGGCAAGTTCTCGTCGATAAGGCCTTTTCTTCCGCTTCGAACCGGATATGAATACGTTCATCCGTCACCTTCACGATAACACCTGCTCCAAAGGCCCTGTGGTGAACCGTTTCCCCAACGATGAGTTCGTTTTCCGTACGGATCGCATTCGGATTGATCGGGGGTTTAACGGCAGCTGGATGCGATGTTGCAGGTTCCTGCGGAGGATTCTGAATATTCCTCACCGCCGTCATAAACCGTGACTCTGTCACTTCCGCCCCATCCCGTTTCTTATAAGTGATCAATTCCAAATGCTGCTTCGCCCGGGTCATCCCCACATAAAATAATCGAGTAGCCTCCTCCATCATCGCCGTGTTCCCTTTATCGTCCTTGGAAGGAAGAACCCCCTCCACAAGGTCGATCATATACACTCTTTCGAATTCCAAGCCCTTCGAACTGTGCATCGTGGAGAAGGTGACGGCCTTCTGTCCCCTCCTCGATCTTGAGGTTTTCAACGCAGACTCCAAGTACTTTAACCTGCTGGCAAACTCCTCCATCGTCGTTAACCCCGCCGCAATTTCCTCCAGCGTGTTCAGGATGCCGATCAGGTATTCCTTACGGAACCCAAGCCGCTCGCACATCTTCTCTAGGGCTTTCTCATAACCCAGCCGATCTCGAATGACCTGTATGGCAGGCAGGGGCGGCATCCCCTTCATTTCCTGAAATGTTTCCTTGCACATCTGCAGCTGCTTTACTTGATAGTCCTGCAGCTGTACTCGATTCAGCAAATTATCGAATACCGATTCGTCATTCCGGATCTCAAGCAAGGCCGCCATCTGCTGCTTGCTAATGTATCCATTGAATTTCAGATGAATCTTCTCCAAAATATCGGGACGTTTATCCGTGAACGTCATCCGCATGAAATTAAGGATATCCTCAACCACCCAATGGGAAAAGAACCGATTATCCGCGTCTTTCATATAAAAAGGAATGCCGACCCGATCGAATTCGTTCATTAAAGCGATGGACGACGAGTTATTTCGATAAAGTACGGCTACCTCTGAAAGGTCCTCGAGTTGTTGAATCTCCTGCACTAGATATTTGGCCTGGTTGCCGTAATCGTCCAACCCCCGCATTTCGATAGGCTTGTATGGAGGATTCTTCGTAAACATGTTCTTGTTGTAGCGGTCCTTATTTCGCTGGATAAACGTGTTGGCTACTTCCACGATCTCCTTGGACGAACGGTAATTTTGCTCCATGTACAAAGTCACCGCATCCGGATACACTTGCTTGAAGTTCAATAAATACTTGGGGTCCGCCCCTCGCCAGCTGTAGAGACTTTGATCATCGTCGGCGACGACACATAAATTGTGATGCCTGTGCACCAGCTTCTCGATAATCGCATGCTGAACCCTAGACGTATCTTGACTCTCATCCGTAAGAACGTAATCGTAGCGCTCCTGATATTTGCGAAGCAAACTTTCCTCCCTCGCCAAGATCTGCTCGCAAACCACCAGCATGTCGTCATAATCAAGGAGCAACATCCGAGCTCCGGATTGCTTGAAGAGTTCGTATTCCCGTAGAATCCGTTCGGCATGGGGCACATCGACTTTCACCGTGGGCCACTGCTCGGACGGAATCATTTTATTTTTGATAAAGCTAATGTAAGTGGTGAGCTCATCTAGCTGGTCATCCGTGATGTTCTCTCCGCTAATCGCCTTAAAGAGATTCCGCAAAATAATCTTCTTATGCAAAGGCTGTTGTTCCGAAACTATGGTTTCTAGCTCGGCAGAGTTAACTTCCCCTTCAATGATTTGAAATGGAGTCTGGATCACGCGGAAATGCTCCCGCACCACCTCGTAAGCCAAGCTATGGATCGTAGAGAAATCAACGGGCGCGAGATGTGGATAAAAAGATTGAAATCGCTCCTTCATATCGCTTGCCGATGCTCGGCTAAAGGTCACGGCTTTGATCCTTCTAGGGGGAACCCTCTTCTCCTCGATCAGGTATCCGATCCGCTTAATGATCGTCGTTGTCTTCCCCGATCCAGGGGAAGCTAACAAAAGCAAAGGTCCTTCGGTATGAAGGACCGCTTGCTTCTGAATTCTATTTAATTCCATGCTCATGATGACTGACCCTTTCGAACGTTCATAGATAGATAGCTTTCAAGCTCCTCCGGTCATTATACCCTTCGATCAGGTATGGAACAACCGTTACGTGCCTGTCTTTGGCCTGAATATGGAAACCTCTGTTCTGATCAAGAGCGCCTCCGGGTATCCTCTGGCGTTTAACTCTGGGTTGCTCTTTTATTAGGCAAGAAGGCGATAAACAGAAGGGATAGGATCGTAAACCCCACGGACCACATAAAGGTGTGATGATAAGCCGTATTCAGCATGGTGATATCACGAGTGGATCCGGTTTTGATTTGATTTTGCAAAATGACGGCAAAAACAGAAGCGCCAAAAGCGCCTCCAATTTGCTGGAGAATCCGGGTAGCGCTGCTGGCATGCGGAATCAACTCTTGGGCTAATCCCTCGTAGGCGGTTGCCATTATAGGGAGCATAAGGCCTCCAAGTCCTCCGCCACGGACAATCAGGGATACTGCGAGCAAAACCTCGCTGGTGTCGGCTGCACCCAAGGCAAAGGGGAGGGTTCCGAGTAATGTCAGGAGAGTACCGCAGAGCACCACCCAACGTGAGCCGATGGTATCGGTTAGCTTCCCTGCTAGTGAACGCGTCAATAACATCCCTATGCCTTGAGGGATCAATAATAACCCTGAAGCAAGCACACTCTCTCCGCGTACCTGTTGATAGTAGAGAGGTAATAATAACATACCTGCATAAGTGGAGAGTCCCGATATAAACAGAAGGCAGGAGGACGCCGTAAAGGACTTGCTCTTAAATATCCGTAGGTCGATGAGAGGATGATGAGATTTTCTTAACCCATACAAACCGAAGGCCATCAGAAATAGAAGTCCAGAAATCATCGGAACAAGGACGGAGCTTTGAGAGAACCCCTGCTCCGAGCTGACTTTGGTTAGCCCAAAAATCATCAACACGAGACCAGGAGACAATAAGAATAATCCAGGCAGATCCAGCTTTTGAGGTTGATTGGCGGCATCGTCCTTGGGTAAACCCCTAACGGCAAGGAATAACGCAATCAAGCAAACCGGAATATTCACATAAAAAATCCAACGCCAATTCAGATCGTGGATTATCATCCCGCCTAAAACGGGGCCGAGAATCGGACCGATCAGAACCGGTAAACCCACAATCGCCATTAACCTGCCTAATTTCTCTCCACCCGCTGCGCGAACAATCATCGTCTGCATGATGGGCATCATCAGCCCCCCGCCCAAACCCTGAATCACACGAAAGGCAATGAGACTTCCCACATTCCAGGACAAGCTGGATAATACTGAACCTGCCATAAATAAACTCAAAGCCAATAACCACATTGTCTTTCCACCATATCGTTCAACCGCCCAGCCGGAAATAGGGATAACCATCCCTATGGCAAGTAAATATGCCGTCATGACCCACTGAATCGTTGTAACGGAAGCGTGTAACGCAGTTCCAAGGGTATCGATGGCTACGTTCATTATGGTAGTATCGAATAAAGGGGCAAGCAGCCCAATCAGCAGAATCCATGCCACTTTCATCACGGCTGGGTCTATTTGGGGGTTAGCTGCAAGTTCGCTTGGTTTATCCATTTCATTCCACTCCTTAACCAGATTAGAAACTTAACGTTTCTTATTTGAATTCATGATATAATAAACAAATAAGAAACGCAACGTATTTTATTGGAGGTTCGTTCGTTTATGAATAAGGTCAACGAAGGAGAAATATCGACGAGAAGAAGAGGAACAGAATTGGAGGCGGCCATTATTCAAGCCGCATGGGACGAGCTGATGGAAGTTGGTTTTCATAGCCTTACGATCGAAGGGGTTGCCGCCCGCGCTCAAACCAGTAAGCCCGTCATTTATCGACGTTGGCCAAATCGTGAGGAGCTTGTCCTGGCGGCCATCGTACACCATTTACCGGCTGTTTCGGAGGAACTCCCGGATACCGGAAATCTACGCAGCGATTTACTCCTCGTGCTAAATCAGTTGAATGACATGCTGCACCAAATTGGACCCAAAACCATTCATGGCCTTATGTCCGTCCTCTCAGACATCCCTTTCTCCGAAATTTTAAATGTTCGGAGAACTAACGCAATGACGACTCTTTTGAATCGAGCTGCTGAGAGAGGAGAAATCCATCCTGAGAAAATCACGCCGCGCATTACAAGGCTGCCGGTGGATCTTGTCCGTCATGAACTGCTCATCACCTCCGAACCCGTCTCCAGGGAAACCATTGAGGAAATCGTGGATGACATATTTTTGCCGTTATTGATGTGAATCATAAGTTCGGGTATAAAAAAAGCTGTTCACTTAGCCATTAATAGGCTTTAGTGAACAGCTGTTTAAGTTATAGCCATCGTTAAGTTGATTCTTGTCTACCTGGCATCTCTTCCATCTGTTGAGCAAACTCGTCCAGATGCGTACGTACTTCATCGGTAGACGTTGTGCTCATCAACAGATTTCTTAATTCACTTGCCCCCCGAAACCCTTTGACATAAATCTTAAAGAAACGATGAAGCGCCTTAAAGGGACGCACCTCCAGTTGTTCGGAGTACTGATCATGGAGATCCAGCTGTAGTCTTAACAGATCAAGATATTCCGTGCTGCTATGTTCTCTCGGCTCTTTTTCAAAGGCAAATGGATTCTTAAAAATACCTCGTCCGATCATGATTCCATCTACGCCATACTGTTCAGCCAGCTTCAGACCTGTTTGCCGATCCGGAATATCACCGTTAATCGTAAGCAGGGTCTGCGGGGCCACCCGATCACGAAGCGCCTTAATCTCAGGGATCAGTTCCCAATGCGCATCGACTTGGCTCAGTTCCTCTCGTGTACGCAAATGGATCGAAAGATTCGCTATATCCTGCCTCAAAATATAGGTCAGCCAGTCCTCCCATTCATCCACTTGATTGAATCCAAGTCTCGTCTTGACGCTTACGGGCAATCCTCCTGCCTTTGCGGCTTGGATGATGTCTGCGGCAACCTCTGGACGAAGAATTAAGCCGCTCCCCTTCCCATTGGAGGCTACATTAGGAACGGGACACCCCATATTGATATCGATTCCCTTGAATCCTTGCTTCGCCATATCGATACTCATCTTTGCAAAATACTCCGGCTTATCGCCCCATATATGTGCCACCATAGGTTGTTCGTCCTCGGTAAAAAGCAAACGACCCCGTACGCTATGATTCCCCTCTGGGTGACAATAGCTTTCTGTATTGGCAAACTCCGTAAAGAAGACATCCGGTCTTCCCGCTTGACTTACGACATGACGAAACACGACATGCGTCACATCTTCCATCGGTGCAAGTATAAAAAAAGGTCGTGGTAAATCACGCCAAAAATGATTCGTCATCTTCTAACTCCAATCCTCTCGTTGTCCCTAATACTCTATTATAATGGCTCTCCCTCGCTTAAGCATCCCCAGTTTCCTCCAATCCAAATGCATGAATATGGAAATTGTGAATCATATTATGACAGACCGCGAAAATTCCTAACCACAGAGGAGCAAGATGAGGATGAAGAAATGGTTCCCGGCTTTACTGTTAACTTTGGGGCTCATATGCAGCATCGCGCAGCCCGTATCTGTAGATGCGAGGGTGATTCAAAAGGATCCCTCGACATGCCTTAGCCCCAAGATGGTGCAGTTGAAAACGGCGATGCAAAAAGTTTGGATCGACCATACGATTTGGACGCGAAGCTATATTGTCAGCGCCATGTCGGATCGTCCTGATCAGAAAGACGTGTTGGATCGGCTGTTGCGTAACCAGCAGGAAATCGGCGATGTAATCAAGCCGTATTATGGGGAAGCCGCCGGCAATCAGCTGGCTGAGCTGTTGAAAGAGCATATTCAGATCGCGGTCCAAATCGTAGCTGCTGCCAAAGCAGGCAATCAGGCGGACGTGAAGAAGTGGGATGCCGATTGGCATCGAAACGCGGATGATATCGCTAAATTTCTAAGCAACGCCAATCCCAATTGGTCGTTTAAAACGATACAGGATATGATGTACACCCATCTGCAGTTGATTACCGAAATCGTCGTGAACTGCCTCAAAGGCGACTGGAAGGCAGATATCGCCGCGACCGACAAAAACGAGATTCACATGATTCATTTAGCCGATATCTTGACAGAAGGCATCGTGAAGCAGTTTCCGGACAAGTTCTAAGCGAAGACAACATGGAGAAGACACCCGTGGGATTGCGGGTGTCTTCT
>RCUU01000741.1_pt1 | contig 17300 bp, 18 predicted proteins | sample 2166211 | NCBI WGS metagenome assembly RCUU01 (sample SAMN09932620, study PRJNA488358) | compost metagenome | feature: garden; material: soil; isolation source: compost soil in phenylacetic acid-enriched culture | place: Germany: Experimental Botanical Garden Goettingen | collected 2016-01-27
GGCAGTTGTTGTAGACCCAGTACCTGCTGCCGGCGCCGGGCCCATAGATAAAGCGCCGTGAGCTGCGCCGGCTGTGCATCCAGCTGGCCGGGTATCAGTTGCCAGGCATAATCGGCCGAGGCCAACCAGCGTGCCTGGCGACGGGCTCGCCAGCCTTGCCACGCCGTGCGCAGGCGTCGATACAGCGGGCGTGCGAACCAGCCCAGCAAGCCAACGGCCAGCAGCGTTGCGGCCAACAGCAACCAATGCCGTGCAATGTGCAGGCGGGTGCGTTGGCCGAGTGCCTGCAGGTCGGCGGCGATGGAGAAGGGTGGGCGATAATTGCTATTGGCGCTGGCCTTGAAATCGACTGCAGGCACACTGGCGGTTTGTGCCTGGTTGGCGGTGGCGTCCCACCACTGTATCTGCAGGGCGGGCAGGCTGAAGTTGCCGCTGCGCTCGATACGGTAGCTGGCACTGTCGATACGCTGGCCGCCGCTGACGCCGCCACGGCCGTCGTTCAACGAGCTGACCTTGGGTGTTTGCCCGTAACGCTTGAGGCCGTCGACATCGCCCAAAACGATTTGCGGTAGCAACATGCTTTGCGCACCATCGGCCTGGAGCGTGACTTCACGGGTGACGGTGTCGCCTACGCCAGGTTTGGCACTGGAGTAGCTGATGTGCTGCTGCAGGCGCACGGCCTGTGCAACCAGCAGCGTCTGCCCGGCCGCCACACCGGCGGGCTGGCGGGCACTGAAGGTCTGCGGCGTGGTTTTGGCCGTGGTCGCTGCGCTGGCCTGGCCCGGGCTGACCCCGATCGTCAGTGCCGGGATACTGAAAGACTGGGCCTGCTGGGGGATGATCAGATAGCTGTAGCGCAAACCGAAAAAGGTCTTGCCCAGGCGCGTTTCGGTCAGTTTTTGCGCTTCAGTGTCGGGGGGCATCACCACTGCACCGGGCAGGTCCAGGGGCGGCAGTTGCGGCGCCTGGGTGAACCAGGTATCGACCAGGACGTCGACCTGCAGGCGCACGGTAGAGTCGACCACGATGTTGTCGGCCGGTTGCAGGCTGGTCTCTATCAGCACCTGGGGTTCTTCAGCCCACACGGGCGCGGCGAGTACTGCAAGGAGCAGGGCGAGCAAGGCTTTCATGGCTGGCCTCCCGTGCCTTGTGCCTGCCCGGCGGCGTCCTGCAGGCTGAATTTCTGCTTGAGGAACTTGGCAGGCGAAGTGGTCAGGTTCTGCAACCAAAGCTCGTCGGAGCTGGCCTTTTGCGTTTCGACCTTGCTGGTTTTGCCCTTGTCCTTGGCTTTGTCGAACTTGATCTGGTCGGGTTTCATTTGCGGTGCTTTGTCGGCCGCGTCTTCGTAATCCTTCTGCAGGGCTTTGGCCAGGGCCAGGTTGGCGGTGGCCTCGGGAAACTGCGGTTGCAGTTTCAAGGCGTGCTCATAGGCTGCGATGGCCTGGTCGAAGTGGAATTGGCGGGTATGGATATTGCCCAGGTAGAAATACGCCTGGGCGCTGTCGAGCTGGGCGAAGCTGCCCAGGGCACGGTCGTAGTCGGACGCCCGGTAGGCTGACAGGCCTTGCCAGTAAGGGTCGGCAAACAGCGATGCGGCCTTGCCGTAATGGTGATGATCGAAGGCCCAGCGGCCTTGCTGGTCGGCGGTGAGAAAGGCATCGGCCAGGGCGCCGGCCTTTGCTGGCGTCGGGGTGAACAGGCAACCGATAGCCAGCAACAGTGCGCCAGCCCAGTTCAGGTTCCAGCCACGTCGCACACACACAAAGGCCAGCAGCGCCAGCGGCCAGGTCAGCCAGTAGCCGGCATCCTTCCAGTGCACTTGCGCGGCATCGGGGTTGGCCTGCTCGAAGTGCCGTTGCGCATGCAGTTCGATCCAGTCCAGGTCGTCGTCATTGAGGGTCAGGCTGCCCAGCGGCGCGTCCGCCGCCTTGGCCAATTGCTCAAGGCCGGCGCGGTCGAAGCGCCCCAACAGCACGCGGCCGTCGCTGTCGGTGCGTGGCTGGCCGTCGGTACCGCGCAGCATGCCGTTGTCGCTGCTGCCGGCTGCCAGGATCAGCACCTGCAGCGCGCTGCCTTCGAGGCTTTTGCCAATGGCCGCGAACTGTTTGGCGTCGGCACCGTCGGTGATCAGCACCAGGGTGCCGGGGACTTGTTCGACGGCAAGCAGGCGCTTGGCTTGCTCGATGGCGCCGAGGGCGTCCTTGCCGGGGCGGTCGATCAGGCCGGTGGCCAGGGCTTGCAGGAAGCTGTCGAGCAACGCCGGGTCGTCGCTGGGCGGCAACACCAGGTGGGCGCTGCCGGCATAGGCCAGCAGGCCGATGCGCATGCCGCGCTGGCGAGCGATCAGGTCATGCATCTTGTGCTTGGCCGCTTCCAGGCGGCTGGGTGCCAGGTCTGTGGCGTCCATCGACGGCGAAAGGTCCAGGGCAAGCAGCAGCACCGCCTGGTTTTCCAGGAAGGGTGGGCGGTCCTGCTGCCAGGTCGGACCGGCGGCAGCGAGGCCGCCGAGGATCAGCAAGGCGCTGAGGATGTGGATCGGTTGCAGCCGTGGCCGGTGTGTTGGCGTCAGCACCAGGTGCTTGAGCAAGTGCGGGGCGATGCTGGTTTGCATGCGCCGCCGCCGCGCCAACTGACGTCGCCACAGGGGCAGGAGCATGCCCAGTGGCACCAGCAACAGGAACAACGGCCGCAGAAAGTGCAGGGCAGAGAAGTCGATGTCCATGTCAGCCCTCCACCGTGTTGCTGGCCCGCGCGGTGCTCACGCGCGCCGCCAGTGCAGCGATCAGGTGGCCGAGCAGCAACACCCCCAGGGCGGCGCCCAGCGGCCACCAGAACAGGTCCAGCTTGGGCTGGTGGCTGAGTGTCTTGACCTGGTGGGGCGTGAGCCGGTCGAGGCTGGCATACACCTCATCCAGTTGCGCGCGGTCTTCGGCGCGAAAAAATCGCCCGCCGGTGGCTTCGGCGATTTTCTGCAAGGTGTCCAGGTTGACCCGTGCCTCGCCACTGGCGGTCGGGTCGCCGATGCCGATGGTATGAATGATGATGCCCTTGGCCGCCGCCATCTGGGCGGCATGCTCGGGGGTGATGGCGCTGGCGGTGTCATTGCCGTCGGTGAGCAGGATCAACACCTTGTCCGGCTCATCGGCCTTGGCGAACAGCTTCAGGGCCAGGCCGATGGCATCGCCGATGGCGGTATTGGGCCCGGCCATGCCGATGCCGGTCTCGTCCAGCAGCAGCGTGACGCTGGCATGGTCCAGGGTCAGCGGCGCCTGCGGGTAGGCGCCGCTGCCGAATACGATCAAGCCCAGGCGGTCGTCCTTGCGCCGTTCGATGAAGCCGCGCACCACGTCCTTGACCGCGTCCAGTCGGTTGCTGCGCTGGCCGGCAGCATTGGTGAAGTCGGTGGTTTCCATGGATTGGGAGATATCGATGGCCAGCATCAGGTCGCGCACCGGCTGTTGTTTCTCGATGGGCGGCTCCACCCGTACCGGGCGTGCCACGGCCAGGCACAGCAGCACCCATACCAATAGATTGAGCAGCAGTTGCCAGCGGCTGAAACTGATACCGGGTTGTCGGGGCTGCTGCCCGGTGGCGCGGCTCACGGCGGCGAAAAACGGCACGCGTACGGCCGCACGCGGTTGCTGGTAGGCCGGCAGGTAGCGGTAGCCGAACCAGGGCAGGGGCAGCAGGAGCAGCAACCAGGGGTAATCAAGCTGCCACATGGTGCGTCTCCACCCAGTGCTTGCACTGTGTCAGCAATTGCCTGGCCTGCACGTCGGCCAGGGCGTGCAGCCTGGGCGCAGGGGCGTAGGCCAGGTCAGCCAGTTGCCGGGCAAAATCCTTGGGCAAAGGCGTTTTGCTGGTGCGTTCGAGGAAGGCCTGCCAGTCGGCGCCGGTGAGGTTGGCCACGGCCGGGCGAGTGGGCATCGACAGGGCCACGCGCTTGAGCAGCTCAGGCAGCTGGCGTAACGCGGCAACCCGTTGGTCGGGGGTGTCGAGCAAACCTTGCAGGTCATGGAGTTGCACCAGCGCTTCGCGCCGGTAGCGGTTGCGCCGCCATTGCCAGACAAGGTGCGCGGCCCACGCCAACACGCCGGCCAACAGCAGCCCCAGCAGCAACCACCAGCCCCAGGTCTGCGGCATGTAGCTGATGGCGGGCGGCAAGGCCAGCTCTTGCAACTGATCGATATCCGGGGTCTTGCCGCTCATCGCGCCACCGCCGCCAGCCGGCCCAGTTCATTGCGCACCTGGTCGAGGGCGGGCTTGCCGGTGTCGATCATCATCAGCGGTACCTGGCTGCCGCGCAGCAAGCTGGCGACATCCTTGAGACGGCCACTGAGGTAATCGCCCAAGGGCTTGCGCACCTGGTGACGGTCGACTTCCAGCTCGACCTGCAACTGCCCCTGGGTGATCAGCAGGCGGCCACGCTCAGGCACCGCCAGGGCCAGCGGGTCATAGACCTGCAAGGCAATCACGTCGTTATGGGCCGACAGCTGACGCATTAATTGCGTGGTCTGCGCCGTCGTGCCGGCAAAGTCACTGATCAGGCAAATCAGATGGTCGTGGGGTGCCAGGGCCAGGCACTTGCGCAAGACCACGTCGAGCTGTTCCTCGTGCTCGGCATCGGGATTATCCGCGGCCAGGGCCTGGTTTTGCCGGGCCAGGTTGATGCAAAAGGCTTCGATGCGCGAGCGGCTGCGCAGCGGCGAGAGGCTGTCGATGCGGTTGTCGTTGAACACCAGGCCACCGACCCGATCACCGGCCTGGAACACCATCCAGGCGGCCAGCGCGCCCAATTCGGCGGCAATGGCCGACTTGAAGCTGCGTGCCGAACCGAAAAACATCGACATGCGTTGGTCGACCACAATCAGCGCCGGGCGATCGCGCTCTTCGGTGTAGCTGCGCACGAACGGCTTGCCCATGCGCAGCGAGGCGCGCCAGTCCAGGTGGCGCAAGTCATCGCCGGGCTGGTAGCGGCGCAGTTCTTCGAAATTCAGGCCGCGTCCGCGCAAGCGCGAGGCATGGGCACCGGCAAGAATGCTCGAACGCGGTTGGCGAGCGAGAAAACTCAGGCCACGCACCTTGAATTCCAGGGCCATCAACTGCGCCACGGACACATAAACGAAACCATCGGCTTCGCGCTGCTGGGCTTGCATCGACGCGCTCCTCAGGCCGGAATGGCCACCTTGTCGAGCAAGCGATCGAGCACCTGGTCGGCACTGACGCCATCGGCCATCGCGTCGTAGCTGAGCTTGAGGCGATGGCGCAGGACCGGGTGGACGACGGCGCGCACGTTATCCGGCGAGACGAAATCCGCCCCGGCCAGCCAGGCGTGGGCGCGCGCCGCGCGGTCCAGGCCGATGCCACCCCGGGGGCTGGCGCCGATGCTGATCCAGCGGGCCAGGTCCGGGTCATAGTTGCCGGGTTGGCGCGTCGCGGTAATCAGGTCGATCAGGTACTGGTCGATGGCCGGCGACACATGCACGGTGCTGACTTCCTTGCGTGCGGCGAATATCACCTCTTGCGCCAGGGCCGCGGCGGGGTTTGCCGCGGTGTTGCTGCTGTCGGCCTGTTCTTCGGCGCGCAGTAGGCGCAGCACCTGGCTTTCATCAGCCGGCAGCGGGTAGTCGAGCAGTACTTTCATCAGGAAACGGTCCATCTGCGCTTCGGGCAGCGGGTAGGTGCCTTCCTGTTCGATGGGGTTTTGCGTGGCCAGCACGATGAACAAGCCGGGCATCTTGTGGCTGGTGCCGGCGACCGTGATCTGCCGCTCCTCCATGGCCTCGAGCAGGGCTGCCTGGACCTTGGCCGGGGCACGGTTGATTTCGTCGGCCAGAATCAGGTTGCCAAACAGCGGCCCCGGCTGGAAGCGGATGACATTTTGCCCATCGGCCTGGTGCAGCACCTCGGCACCGGTGATGTCCGAGGGCAGCAAGTCGGGGGTGAACTGGATACGGCTCATTTGCGCGTCCAGGTGCCTGGCCAACGCCTTGACCGTGCGGGTCTTGGCCAGGCCCGGCAGGCTTTCGAGCAACAGGTGACCGTTGGCCAGCAAGCCGAGCATGATTTGCCCGATGACGGCCTCCTGGCCAAGTACGGCTTCGGCGATATTGGCCTGCAGGGCGTTGATAGCGTCGCGGTTCCTACTCATTACAACTTCCTCCTTGGCGCTTACAGTGCAACAGGTGTCAGCACTGGCAACTGCCAGCGTCCGTCAAGGACGTTCTGGTCGGGCAAGTACATGCGCAGCACGCCGTAGAATGGGCCATTGGGGGCAGGTAGCCAATTACCCTCTTTGCTTTTTCCGGGTGATTTATGGCTCAGGTATAAGGTGATTCCGCCATCGGCATCGGCCTTGAGGCTGTCGAGCATGTGCGAATTGATCAGGTAGCGATTGATCGGGTTGTCCACCAGCAGCTTGCTCTTGCCGTCATACATCGTCAGCGACCAGAACGCCTTGGCCGGCGGCAACTGGTCCTTGTCGAAGTGCAGGACATAGCCTTGCTTGGCGCCGTTGAGCGGCTTGCCGTTCTTGTCGACGAAATACCCCATGTAACTGGCTTCTTCGGCCGAGTTGCCGAAAATGCCCATGTTGGCGCCGGCATAGCGGTACAGGTAGTTGTTCTTCAGGTGCTCGCGCGAGCCGAACAGGGCACCACTGCTGATTTCGTGGCTGTCGACCTTGTCCCTCTTGAAGGCGAGGAACTCGGCCTTGCCGTCGCTGATGCCGGCTTGCAAGGCCTTGATTTGCTCGGAGGTCAGGCTTTTTTCATCGATCGGCAGGCCCGGGCCAACGCCGATTTTCGCCAGCCGCTCGCGCAGTTCGGCCTCGCTGGGTTGCGGGGCGGCGAAAGCCAGCATGAAGTTCAGGTAGCCGAACAGGGCCGGGCTGTCGCTCATGCCCGCTTGTGGCTTGGGCCAGGCAATGGCAGGTGCGGCCTTTGCCGGTGCCTTGCCGAGAAAGGCGCTCAGGGGCTGGGCTTTGTAACCCTGCTGGATCTCCTCGACCTTGGCCAGGTCCTGCTCATTGAACAGTTGGGTGCGGTACAGGCCATAGACGATATTGCTTTCGCTGCTGATGACCTTGTCGATGCCGGTCGGTGCCTGGCCTTTCCAGTCGGGGCCGGCGATCAGGAAATTTCCGCCCTTGTTGCCGGTGGTACGGGTGCCCAGGTAGGCGAAGTTCTGGGTATAGAGGTCGATCAACTGGATTGAATAATAGCGGCCGGGTTCTATGGCCGGGAGGGTCAGCACCAGTGGTTCGGCCCGCAGGTCCATCCACACGAAGGAGTAGGGCGTGTCGGAGTTGGGCGTGACGAAGGCGCTGTCCCTGGGGCCGAACACCTTGGCACTGTTTCCGATCCGGTTGAACGGTGCCTTGTAGTCGGGGCTGCCGGTGTCCACGGCCTGGGTGTACAGGGTCTTGTACATTTCCACCACGGGGAAGCCGTACAGGTAAGCCTCCTTGGCAATGGCCCGGGCTTCTGTCGGTGTGGCGGTGAACTGCGCCCAGGCATGGCTGGCGAGTAGCAATGAAAACGCGCCTGTCAGCCAGCGGGCAGGAGTATTCAACGTCATGTCGTGCATTCTCCGAAGGTATTTATTGAACCTGCGTGATGTCGGCGAGCTTCCAGCTCTTGTCGAAATACGCTTCGGTCGGGCCATACAGGCGAAAATAGCTGAACCACTGTTTGCCGGGCACGGTCTGGACCCAGTTGCTTTCCAGGCCCACGGGAGCCGTGGGGCCGAAATACAGGTCGAGGGTGCCGTCGGCATTCTTCTTCAGGTCCTGGCGTGAAGAAAGGTCGGCCTTGTGTTGTGGATTGACGAGCAAGCAGCGGCTATCGATGTCGTACAGGGTGATGGACCAGAACTGTTTGGCCGGTGGTTCGCTGGCCAGGTGCAGGCGATAGTTGTTGCCACCTTCGAGCCAGTTGCCGGCCTGGTCGGTGTAGGCCCCCAGGTAGGTCTGGCCCAGTCCGACGGACTTGGAGACCATGCCCTTGGTATTGGTGACCGCTTCATAGAACCAGGCACTGCGTTCCCAGAGCTGGTCGTAGTAGGCCGTACGCTGGGACGGCTCGCTGATGTTGAGCACGGTATCCCACTGGCGGTCGGGCCAGTACCGGGCCTTGGGGAAGCGCTTGGCGAAGGCGTTGGCCTTGGCGATCAGTTCACCCATCTGCGCGCCTTGCTCCAGGGCCTGGCGCTGCGCTTGGGTGGGGGCGAAGGGTTTGTCTTTTTCGATGCCCAGGCTGGCCAGCATGGCCATGTAGAATCGGTCGCGTTCATTGACCGGCTCGCGCTGGATGATCTGGTGCAGGCGTTGCCAATATTCAATGCCGCGTGGCTGGGTACCCGACCAGCTGCGGCCGCCCGGAGTCAGCAGGCGCGTCTGCCCCGGCTTGTCTTTTTGCGCGTAGGGGTACAGGCGCAGCTGTTCGACCAGGGCCTGGCCCTTGGCCGGGTCGGGGTCGAGCACGCGAAAGCCCACCAGCACATTCATGCTCTTGGATTTGGCCAGGTAATACTTGCCGGCATCGGCCGGCGGCTCGGCGCCAGGTGGCAGAATCAGGTATTTGCCGCCCTGGCCCTTGTCGGGCCCGGTCTGGCCCATGTCCAGGATCGCCCGTTGCCAGACATCGCCGACGCCGCCGGCAGTAGGCCCGGCCGGCAGTTCGATGACCATGGGGCCGGTTTCGTTGAGGTCGATGAACCCGAGAATATAGGGTGTGGTGGCGTTGGCGGTGATGATGCCGAGTTTGTCTTCGTAGCTCTTGAGGACCATCAGGTCGCCATTGCGGGCATCGAGTTTGTCGTGGAATTCCTTTTGCCATTGCGCCGACGACACCAGCGGCAATGCCCACAGGTAAGCCTGGGTGGCTTGTTGGTAATCCAGTTCCTGGAACAGCGTGGCAATGGTTTCACGGGTGGGCAATTGACCGTCCATGGCCAGCTTGCCGATGTGGGTATCGAGTGCTTGCGCCTGGGTGCTGCTGATGCTCAAGCCCAACAGGCCGATGTAGATACCTTTGACTGCTTTATTCATACCGCGTCCTTGATTGTTGCAAACACGCCATTGCCTTACTGGTAATGGATGACGATTCCTTTCAATTTACGGCCCTCGATGGTCTCGACATCGCGAGCCCAGAGCGGGCCGTTGACGTACGCGGCCACCGGCTGGATGCGGTCATAGACCACCACCACCGCATCGCCACCCATCTTCGCGCCTTCTTCGCGCAACTTCTGTTCGATCTCGGTCACAGGTGGCGGCGGCTCGACGCTGCTGTCGAGCAGTACCTCGCCCAGGCGTACATGGCTGCGGGTGGGTTCTGTGCGCAACACTTGAACTTGCTCGGGTAGCGTGGGTGGAAAATGCTGAGCCCCCACATATTCGGTGCTTTCGGCGTTGATGCTGGCGCATCCGCCCAAGCAGAGAAGGGCAGCGCAAAGCGCCAACGATTGTAGGAAATAAAAACCTTGGCCCGCTGGCATACCCGACTCCTGTGTGAGGCTGTTGTCTGTGGCCTTGTAGGTCACAAGAGACACGTCCTAAGGAACGCTAGCAGCAAATGTTGAAAACACCAGTTTGTTGCGGAATTTTCAATGACTTAGGCGCCCGGGTGGACACAGTGCGAGCAATCCGGGCGCCGATACTTCAGTTGACGTGCGTCAATGCACAGGCGCCGCGCAGCGCTGTACGCTGTGCCGTCAGGCGCAGCACATAACCGATCTTCAACAGGGTCGGGCCGAGGATGACCAGCGAATGGCCGAAGACCTGGGTGGCGATGGTCAATTGGCCCTCTACTCCGTAGGCAACGACAATACCGCCAAGCAGCATGGCAACGCCGCCGATGAGCAAGCGGCTGGAAAGGTGGAGGAGGTTGGAGGGGGTGCTGAGCCAGGTGATCATGAGCCTAGCCTCACAGCGATTGAGTGTGGTCTGGTAAGATAGAGTCAATTGTCGTGCCAGAATTTGCCGCCGAAAAATCAATGGCATAGCGTTATTGCAGTCAATAAGACTCATTCTTAAAAGAGTCATTCGGACAACATTGGTAGTCATAATGACTTCTGGCCCCTCTATTGCGGCCACCTTAGCTATACAGGATTCAGGTTTGTCAGATTCTCCCTTGCCCTCAATGCCGGATACGCAAAACCCCTTGGTCCAGTACCTGGCCCGGTTGATGCCTTCCAGCCAGTTGACCCTCAAATACGTGCTCCAGGATGCCGCCGATCGCCTGGGCTTCGAAGATACCGACATTCGCGAAGTGCCCTGGCACTTGCTGCAACCAGGCGATGTCACGTCCTTGGTGGCGGCCTTGCGCGAAGACGGTTACGCGCCCAACACTTCGTCGCTGTATGTCAACGCCCTGCGCGGGGTGATGAATGAAGCCTGGCGCCTGAGCCTGATCGACCAGGACCATCTGCTGAAGATGCGTTCGGTCAAGCCGGCCGCGGGAACTCGCCTGGGCAGCGGCCGCAATCTCAAACGCAGCCTGATTCGCGATTTGATGGATGCCTGCGCCGCCGATCCACGCCCCCAGGGGTTGCGTGACGCCGCGGTGATTGCAATTCTGTATGGCACCGGTATGCGCAAATCCGAGTCGGTCAACCTGGAATTGGCTCAGGTAGACTTTGCCGAGCGCAGCCTGCAAGTGGTGGGCAAGGGCAACAAGCAGCTGATCAAGTACGCGCCGCCCTGGGCCTTCGACAAGCTCAATGCCTGGCTCCAATTCCGCCGCTCGCAGTTGCCTGAAGGCCAGCAAGACGATGACTTTCTGTTCAACCGCATTCGCCGTGGCAGCCACATTACCCGTGAGCGCATCACCAAGCATGCGATCTACTACATCGCCCGCCAGCGCGGCCATCAGGTCGGGGTGAAAATCATGCCCCACGATTTCCGCCGCTCGTTCATTACCCGGGTGATCGAGGAACACGACCTGTCGATCGCCCAGAAACTGGCCCACCACACCAATATCCAGACCACCGCCAATTACGACATGCGCGACGACAACGAGCGGCGCAGGGCGGTCGATCGCTACGACTATTGAGACGGCGGAACCAACGGCGCATCGCCGGGGTCACTGATTGCACACGCAGGCCATTGAGGTGACACCATGACCTTCGATATCTCGCTGGCCACCAAGATGGAAGAAATCAGGTTATGGAACGCCGGGCTCGATGACCGTGATGGCTGGTTGAAATCCCCGGAATTTCACCAGGGCTGGCTGCAAGGGCAGGCACACCTGCTCAAGCGCCTGGGCCTGACCTCGGAAAGTGACCTGGTGGAAATGCTTGAACTGGTGGCGGCCAAATACACCGAAACCCTGGAGCAACTGGCCATAGGCGCAGGCTAATCGGCGCTGACTTTCCAGTGCACGGCGTCTTCGGGGAACTTGATCTGCTCCATGCGATGGGCCAGGCCATAGATCAATGCGTCCTTGGCTGCTATCACCTTTTCTTCGGCAGACAAGCACTTGAAGATATCCAGTTGTTCCTGGGGGTCTTCGATTTCAGCCTGGAAGATGTCGGCGTAGCGTTGCAGGTCATTATTGAGGCTGAAGAAGTATTCGCGCAGGCGTGAGTGCTCCACCGAACTCTGGCTGAAGTACCAGTTCATCGGGTGGATCAGAAAGCGCGAATGGGGCGTGGCGATGCGTTCGGCGGCGGCGAGAAAGATGACAATGCCCATGGATTCGATGTTGCCGGCATTGATGGCCACCAGCGGTACCGGCAACGACTTGAGAAAGGTGTAGGTGGTAAAGCCGAAATTGGTGCTGCCGCCAGTCGTGGAAAGGTTCAACCACAACGATGTCGCGCCCTGGGCGATGGCTTCCAGGCACTGGTTGCGAAAGCGCTCGTGGGTGCCCTGGTCGATCTGGCAATGGAAGTGCACGATGTGTTGGGGCATCGCGAAAGTCCTTTCGCAAATGAAAAGGCCGGTACACAAGCTTGGCTCGCGACCGGCCCCTGGTCAAATGACGCGGTTATTTGCGGCCGCCACCTTGCGGAGTCTGGCCACCTTTTTTGTTGGCGTCGCTGCTTTTGCTGCGATCGCCGGTCATGCCACCGCCGGTTCCTCCGGAGGCGTGTCCGCCTTTTTTCCCGGCATCGGAGGCCTTTTCACGATCTTTGGAGAAGTTTCCTGGGTTCGACTTGCCTGTGTTAGCCATGGTTCTTTTCCTCAGTTCAAATGCAGGTGCGAGGATCTTGTGCCTCACACCTCATGGGAAACACCGCCTGCGGCAAAGTTTATTAAATCTGTTTGAGCGATGACGAACGGTAACCTGGGCATTACACCGGCATGGCCTGGCGCCCGAGCAGGCCGTCCATGATTTTCAGGCAATGGACCAGGCCTGGCGACATGTCGCCGATGCGCCGGCTGAGAATGATGGGCGAGGTGGCGTTGGCGTCCAGCAGTGGGGTGTAGCCGATATCGGCACGGTGCAGGACTTGTACCGAAGCCGGTACCAGGGTGGCACCGATTCCGGCGGCCACCAGGCCGATGGCCGTCTGCAGTTCGTTGGTCCATTGGGCGACCTTGATGCTCAGGCCGTGGGCATCGAACAGGGCCATCACGTGGTCGGCATAGCTGGGCCGGGGGTTGCCGGGGTAGAGCACGAAGGGCTCGCTGGCCAGGTCCTTGAGGCTGACCGGCCCGGCCAGCAGCGGGTGGCCGGCGGGGAGGGCAGCCACCAGGCGGTCTTCGGTCAAGACCTGTTGCTCGATGGCTGGGTCGTCGATACGAATGCGACCGAAACCGATGTCGATGCGCCCTGCCTTGAGCGCCTGCACCTGCTGCAGGGTGGTCATTTCCGACAAGCCCAACTCGAGCTCCAGCGGGTCGCCGCTACGCAGGCGGCGGATCAGGTCCGGCAATACCCCATACAGCGTCGACGGTGCAAAACCGATCCCCAGCCAGGTCTTCTCGCCCAGGCCGATGCGCCGGGTGTTGTCGCAGACCTTGCCCAGTTGCTCGAGCAGGGCGCTGGAGTGCTCATAGAAGAAGCGCCCGGCTTCGGTCAGGCGCAAGGGGCGGCCGCGTTCGAGCAGGGTGACCCCGAGTTCGTCTTCCAGTTGCTGGATCTGCCGGCTCAGGGGCGGCTGGGCAATGTGCAGGCGCTCGGCGGCACGGGTGAAATTCAGGGTTTCGGCCAGGACCTGGAAATAGCGCAGGTGACGGAGTTCCATTGGGGTATCTCTTGTTTGGGGCTGCTTTGCAGCCCAATCGCGGGCAAGCCCGCTCCTGCGTGGAGTGCGCGGGTCCCTGTAGGAACGGGCTTGCCCGCGATGAGGCCCTATCATGCAAAACAATACCTTTAAGGTATCACGCCAGACCAATTCTATATTGGATCGCCACAAAAAGCCGTACGAGAATCCTCCACAGAACTTCAAGAACCTAGTGGGTATCGTCATGCAACCTTGCGCCATTGAATCCATCGAGACGATCATCGTCGATCTGCCGACCATCCGCCCGCACAAGCTGGCGATGCACACCATGCAGAACCAGACCCTGGTGATCATCCGCGTGCGTTGCGCCGACGGCATCGAAGGCATCGGCGAATCCACCACCATCGGTGGTCTGGCTTACGGCAATGAAAGCCCGGACAGCATCAAGACCAACATCGACACGCACTTCGCGCCACTGTTGATCGGCCAGGACAGCAACAACGTCAACGCTGCCATGTTGCGCCTGGAGCGCAGCATTCGTGGCAACACCTTCGCCAAATCCGGTATTGAAACCGCACTGCTCGATGCCTTGGGCAAACGCCTCGGCCTGCCGGTCAGCGAATTGCTTGGCGGTCGTGTTCGCGATGCGCTGCCCGTGGCCTGGACCCTGGCCAGCGGCGACACCGAGAAGGACATCGCCGAAGCGGAAAAAATGCTCGACCTGCGCCGCCACCGCATCTTCAAGCTGAAGATCGGTGCCGGCGAGGTCAATCGCGACCTGGCCCACGTCATCGCCATCAAGAAAGCCCTGGGTGACCGCGCCAGCGTGCGCGTGGACGTCAACCAGGCCTGGGACGAAGCCGTCGCGGTGCGCGCCTGCCGCGTGCTCGGCGATAACGGTATCGACCTGATCGAGCAACCGATTTCCCGTAACAACCGCATGGGCATGGCTCGTCTCAATGCCATCAGCCCCGTGCCGATCATGGCCGACGAGTCCATCGAATGCGTTGAAGACGCCTTCAACGTCGCCCGCGAAGGCGCCGCCTCGGTGTTCGCCCTGAAAATCGCCAAGAACGGCGGTCCTCGGGCCATTCTGCGCACCGCGGCGATCGCCGAGGCGGCCGGCATCGCCCTGTACGGCGGCACCATGCTCGAAGGCGGCATCGGCACCCTGGCCACTGCCCATGCCTGCCTGACCCTGAACAAGCTGAGCTGGGACACCGAGCTGTTCGGCCCGCTGCTGCTGACCGAAGACGTTATCGTGGAAAAACCGGTTTACCGTGATTTCGAGCTGCATGTGTCGAAGGCACCCGGCCTGGGCCTGACCCTGGACGAGGAACGCCTGGCGTTCTTGCGTCGCGACAAAGCAAAAACCGCCATTCACCAGGCTTGAGGAGAGCATCATGCTGTTTCACGTAAAAATGACTGTGAACCTGCCAGTCGACATGGACCCGGAACGCGCCGCCAAGCTCAAGGCCGATGAAAAGGCCCTGGCCCAGCGCCTGCAACAGCAGGGCAAGTGGCGCCACCTGTGGCGCATCGCCGGGCTGTATGCCAACTACAGCGTCTTCGACGTCGATAGCGTCCAGGAACTGCACGACACCCTGATGCAGCTGCCGCTTTACCCGTACATGGCCATTGAAGTGAACGCATTGTGCCGCCACCCGTCCTCGATCCATGAGGACGATCGCTGAGCGAACCGTCTGTAGCCACACCTAATAAATACAAGATGAGGATGTCATCATGAATGTAAGAATTTCCCACACTGCCGACGTACAGAAGTTCCTCGAAGAAGCCAGCGGCCTGCACAACGATGCCGGCAGCCCTCGGGCCAAGGCGCTGATCTACCGCATCCTGCGCGACACCGCCAACATCATCGAAGACCTGAACGTGACCCCGGAAGAATTCTGGAAAGCGGTCAACTACCTCAACGAACTGGGTGCGCGCCAGGAAGCTGGCCTTGTCGTCGCAGGCCTGGGCCTGGAGCACTACCTGGACCTGCTGATGGATGCAGCCGATGAGCAGGCCGGCCAGACCGGTGGCACTCCGCGTACCATCGAAGGCCCGCTGTACGTGGCCGGCGCACCGCTGTCGAACTACGAAGCACGTCTGGACGATGGTACTGACCCGGGCGTACCACTGTTCATGCGAGGTCGCGTAACCAATACCCAGGGTGAACCACTGGCCGGCGCCATCGTTGACGTGTGGCAGGCCAACACCGGCGGCACCTATTCGTACTTCGACGGCACCCAGTCGGAGTTCAACCTGCGTCGCCGCATCGTCACCGATGCCGAAGGCTGCTACCGTTTCCGCAGTATCGTGCCGTCGGGCTATGGCTGCCCACCGGACGGTCCGACCCAGCAACTGCTCGATCAACTGGGTCGTCATGGCCAGCGTCCGGCGCACGTGCACTTCTTCATTTCCGCGCCGGATCATCGCCACCTGACCACCCAGATCAACCTCGATGGCGAAAAGTACCTGCACGACGATTTCGCCTACGCCACCCGTGACGAGCTGATCGCCAAAATCACCTTCAGCGACGATCAACAGCGCGCGGCGGCCCATGGTGTCAGCGGTCGTTTTGCCGAAATCGAGTTCGATTTCACCCTGCAGTCGTCGGCCCAGCCGCAAGAGCAACAGCGCCACGAGCGGGTCCGCGCACTCGAGGACTGATCACCGCCCCCTGTAGGAGCGAGCCTGCTCGCGATGGACGTCAACGATGACGCTGGGTACCTGATGCCCCGTGGCGTCCTTGAGTCCATCGCGAGCAGGCTCGCTCCTACAAGGGTTTCGGATCTAGAATGAAACGACGCAACCTATAACAACAACGAGAGTGACCTGATGATGCCAGCGCAACTGTTGAGTCAGCGCAGCCGGGTGTTCGACCATGCCGACCCTTACGCGGTGTCGGGCTACGTCAATCAGCACGTCGGTAACCACTGCATTCTCATGCCCCGTGCCGGCAGCCCGCTGGCCAGTCTCGACCATCGCAAGTTCGCCAGCCTCGACCTGTGCCGCATCAGCTACGGTGCCAGTGTGCGCGTGACGTCCGGTGCGCTGGACAGCATCTATCACCTGCAAGTGCTGCTGCGCGGCAATTGCCTGTGGCGCGGCCACGGCCAGGAACATTACTTCGCTCCCGGCGAATTGCTGCTAATCAACCCCGACGATCCGGTGGACCTGACGTACTCCGCCGATTGCGAAAAATTCATCCTCAAAGTCCCGACCCGCTTGTTTGAATCGGTCTGCGATGAGCAGCGCTGGCGCTATCCGGGGCAGGGCGTGCGGTTCCTCGAAAACCGGTATCAGCTCAATGAACTGGAAGGTTTCGTCAACCTGCTGGCGATGATCTGCCAGGAAGCCGAATCCACCGAGCAGATCCCCAGGGTGCAGGAGCATTACACGCAGATTATCGTCAGCAAGATGCTCAGCCTGATGAAAACCAACGTCTGCCGCCTCGAACTGGGCTCGCAGACAGCCACGTTCGAGGCGATTGCCGATTACATCGCCAATAACCTCAAGCAGGACATCGACAGCGAAGCACTGGCGCGCCAGGCGCACATGAGCCTGCGTTCGTTGTACGGACTGTTCGAGCGCAATGCCGGCCTTACGCCGAAAAACTACCTGCGCCAGAAACGCCTGGAACGCATCAACGCCTGCCTCAGCGACCCGACCTGCAACGTGCGCAACGTCACCGAAGTGGCGATGGATTACGGCTTCCTGCACCTGGGGCGGTTCTCCGACAGCTACCGCAAGCAGTTCGGCGAATTGCCGTCCGATACCCTCAAGCGTCGGTATTGAGTTCACCCGATAATTTGTGGCGAGGGAGCTTGCTCCCGCTCGGCTGCGAAGCAGTCGCAAATTCGGTGGTCGCGGTGTTTCTGGTTCACCGAAGTTGCAGGTTTTGGGGCCGCTGCGCGACCCAGCGGGAGCAAGCTCCCTCGCCACAGGTTTAGCCTTTCCCATCCAATACCCCCATTGCACAAAACGGATAAAGGTCTGCACCCCGCGGATACTCCCGCCTGATCCACCGTCCTAGCATGACCCCTGCCTGAACAATAACAATGGAGGCGGTGGCCATGACCCTGCGACCCGAATATTTGCATTCCCTGCTTGAAGACGATCCCGAG
>RCUU01000742.1_pt1 | contig 17288 bp, 16 predicted proteins | sample 2166211 | NCBI WGS metagenome assembly RCUU01 (sample SAMN09932620, study PRJNA488358) | compost metagenome | feature: garden; material: soil; isolation source: compost soil in phenylacetic acid-enriched culture | place: Germany: Experimental Botanical Garden Goettingen | collected 2016-01-27
TACCCACGGCATCGTAGGTGAAGGTGCTGGTGAGGTTGAGCTTGCCGGTGCCGCTATCGACCACGCTGGTCTTGGGCACGTACTTGTTGGCGCTGTCGTAGGTGGTGGCCGTGAGAGTGCTGACCGAGGCGCTGACCTTGGTGGTCTGGCCGGTGGGCAGGTAGAAGTTGTTCCAGCCACTGCGACTGAACGCGGTGTAGGCGAAGGTGGTTTGCGGGGCTACGCCAGCATTGTCCAGGGGCGCCGTGATCTGGTTGGGCAAGCCCTGGGCGGTGTAGGTGGAGGTGGTGACGTTGCCCCGGGCATCGGTGGCGGTGGCTACGCGGTTGAACGACGACTCGTAGGTGAAGCTCTGAGTCAACGTGGGCGCGCCGGAACCCGGCTTGCCAATCTGTTTGACGGTCTTGACGTTATGGGTGCAGCGCTTGTCCGCCCCGGCGCAGGTCGCATCGTCGTAGGTGTAATCGATACGGTTGCCTTCCGGTAGCGTCTTGCTGACCAGGCGCGAGTGGCCGTCGTAGACGTTGGAGGTCCAGCGGCCCATTGGGTCCATTGACTGTAGGGTGTTGCCGGAAACATCCACGTAGTTCGTCCGCGTGGTGTTGCCCGGCCCTATCTCTTCGGTACGGAAACCTGCGAAGTAATAGTTGTAGAGCTTGCCCAGAGCGTTGGTTTGGGTCTTCACCCGGCCCAGGCTGTCATAGACGTTGGTCAATGCAGGCGTCGTCGGGAAGCTGGGATAGAACAGCTTGGTCATCCGCCCAGGAAGGTCGTACTGATACGTTGTAACTTTACCTGCTGCGTCAGTGTAAGACGTCAGGTTTCCACTGCCGTCATAGGCGTACTTGACGGTGCGAGCGCCATCGCTGACCTGGCTGATGCGGGTGCCACTGTAGGTGAAGGTCAGGACACGACCCTGGCTGTTCTCCGCGCTGACCAGGTTGTTGCCGGAATAGGTGAACTTGACCTGCATGCCGCTGGGATCGTCGAAGCGCACGATCTTGCCGGTGGTGTCGTAGATCTGCTTGGAGCGGTCGAGCTTTTCATAGACATAGCTGCCGTCGCTGTTGCGGGTCAGCTTCACGGCCTTGCCGGGCGGCGGGTTGTAGGTGCCATCCGGGAGCTTGACGAAGACTTCGCCGTTCAGGCCCTGGCTGACGATCACGGTGTTGTTGATGAGTTGCTCGCTGAGCCAGCTCTGGGCGATGGCGGCGATCACCAGCTTGTCGGCCGGCGCGGCGGCATCGAGGAACAGGTCGTGGGAAGCCCGCATTTCCACCAGGGCGTTCACGGCGTCCAGCGCGGAGTCTTCACCCATGCCCTGAAAACCATCCGACCCCACACGGGTACTACTGCTGAAGCCATGGGACCATCCCTTGCCTAGCGGTCCATCCTGGGTTCTCAAACCCGAGCTGTAGAGTCGCTGGAGGCTCAGGCTGCTCGGAAACTCGCCGATCCCCACATTGATGTCATCATGTTGATAGAGGTAGTTCCCCTTGACCATATCGATGGGGTCACCGTAGGGAGGCGACGGGCTGATTTGCATGTACTTGGCGGTTGCACTTTGCGTATAAGTGCACATTGCTTGGTTGGTTGCCTGCGCTGTGGACTTTATAGTCAGGAAGCCGCCCGAAAGACCACCACTGATGATCGCACCCAACTGCAATCCACCGGCATTGCGCAGATTGAAATAGCCCAAGCCTTTCCAGGACCCTTCCACCTGCTGGCAGTTGGCCGGAATGATCAGTTGCAGTCCGGCATTGATATCGCTCTGGAAGTTGCCCAGGTAATTCGTGCAGTTGGTAAGATTCGGCTTGACTTGGCTGGTGTAGTTGCTGGCCGTGGCGCTGAAGATCTTCAGACCGCTGGCCGCTGCCTTGTCGATCAGACTGACAGTGGAAACGGCCTTGACGCCCGAGGTCTGCTGCACAGTGGTGGATTCGAGCATGCTCAAGTGCATGCCCCAGTTGGCGAAGGTGGCATTCATCTTCGCCTCGTTACCCAACGGATTCGCCACGCTGACCATGTTGTTGGGCAGATCCACATAGGCCGAATCGTAGTAACCGGTAACGCCCACCTGGTGGTGGTGCATGATCATGGTTTCGCCGATACGCTCGGCGATGTAGCCCACGAAGGTGTTCTGCCCCATCCACTGAGCCCCCAGCACTGACAGGCTGGAGCCGAGCACCGCCTCGGAGTTATCCGCCGCGCCGGTTGCACGCTGACTCTCCAGGGTCGCCAGGTAGTTCTGCGCCAACCCGCGCCCTGTTGGGCCCCAGCCATTGGTAATCGAGTAGGTACCACCACCCTTGATGCGCTGGGTAAAGTTGGCGTCCTTGCTGGTGGAGGATGCGTAGGCGTTATGCCAGACAACGAACTGGATGCTGCTCTCCGCCCCCGGAGTGACCGCCGAACCGGTTGCCTGTACGACGCCATCCAGCATGAGTTGCGGCTGGTTGCTGGCGTTGAAGGTCAGGGTCAGGCGTTTGCCGTAGATGGCGTCGGAGGTGAAGGTCTTGTCGATGCCGCTGTAGAGGATGCGCACCGTGGGCTTGTAGCCGGGATCGATGGTGTCGGTTTCAACTGTCGCATAGCGCGCATCCTGGTAGGGCAAACTGGTTTGGCGCAGTGTTGCCCCCAGGAACGGTACGATGGTCTGACCGCCCACCACATCGGCCACGCCAGCCGCTGGTTTGTTGCTTCTCAGCCAATTCGCCAGGGTGGTGGCCTGGGTCTTGAGGCTGGAGTGGATGCCACTACGGTTGAGGCTCTGGATGTAGTTCGCAGTAATCGTCGCCCCTGATTTGGCGGTACTCAGGAAGGTCGAAGCGTTGTAGCCCGACGCCGTGGCGAGGTTGATCCCGGTAATCTGGGTGTGTGGCTTATAGCTGGGATCGAAAACGTAATTAGTGCCGTTGATGTTGACCTTGACCCATACGTGCTCGATGGACACATCGGTCAGAGCGGCATTCAGACTCGGGCAGTTGCCCGCTGAGGTGGCATTGATGCTGGCGACAGGAATCTGTGCCTGCCCCAACATGCCCAAAACGCCGCAGACATTGCTGGTATCGAAACCGTACCAGTCCTTGACCTGCTGGGCATTCAGCTTGATGACGCCACGTACATACTTGGCCGTATAGCCCGAGGCGCGCAGCAGCTCGACCATCAAGGCGGCTTGGTCGAAATCGGTACCGGCGTTATCCAGCACCGTACCCAAGGCGCCCTTCTGAACGCCCCAGATCGGGTAGTACTCGACGTTGTTGCGGATGTACTGATAGATCAGGTCGACGTTGTTGCGCAGAGAGCGCGCCAACTCGGGAATGGAGGCTGGGCCAAGCGGGTTGGCGTCGCCGCCCATGGCGGCCGCCTTCAGCAACTGCCGACCACCACTGCTGACATCGCCCTGGATGAGATCAGCCGGGAACGTGCGCGATGCACTGGCCTGGCGCGACTGATCCAGCGTTACGGGATACAGGTTGGCTCGAATGGTGCCCGGTGCTGGCGTCCAGTTCTTGTCGGTGGCGGGCAACGGGGCCACGGACTTCGACGCTGCGGGTGCTGCCGTGGATTTCAGGAGCGACTGCGATGCGTTGTTGATATCCAGGTTTTGCTGGGTATCCAACGTTGCCGGGCGATCGGTGCTGAACTGCACATTCCCCGCCCACGCCGGCCACGCTACCGCCAGGCCCAGCAGACTCAGGGAGTACCAGAGTCCATTGCGCTTCACTTTGTTCATTTATCCATTCCCTTTCCGGCAAGCAGCCGGATTGCGTGAGCGTTTCGCTCATTCCTTGCAACGGGTGCGCAAACGACAGCCAGCGACCATTACCGAGGTACTGGCAATGCGCGACTGTCGATCAGGGTGATTTGGTAGTGACGACGGACGTGCGGTTTCCCGCGGCGTCGTAGTTGTAGACGATGGTGGTGGTCTTGCTGCCGTCGTTGTAGACGACTTGCTTGACGCGCCCCAGAGTGTCGTAGCTATAGCTGACTGAACCTGCCCAGGCGGGCGCCTGAATGGCGAGCGCTCCTAACGACAGGACGCAGGCCAATACACTGCAGACAATGCTACGCGACTGGCCATGACGGCACTTTCCTTTGCGGATTTCCATATCATCCTCTCGGTTCGCGATGATGGGCCCCCCACTCCAAGAGTCCCGAACTGGACAGCATCCTGCTTGAGTGAGGTACGTCGGCTGTCATCGTGCATTTTGCAAAGGTGAGTTCGGCTCAAACCAGTCGGCGAGAGAAACGAAAGGAAAATCAACATCAAATAAGGCGGATTCCTAAGGGATAGGTGTATTTTTCCGATAGGGCTGAGAGGGCTTCTGAATTATTCCCCTTGGTAGATGAACAGCCAGTCGCTGTAGTGTTGCGGGTGGGCGATTTCTAGAACGACGTTAGTTGGGTGTTTCTTGAACGGTTTGCTCAGGGACGCGCTATATACGCCCCCAATGCCTCCAGTTTTCGAGGGAACGGTCAAAAAGGGCTGTCCGGTAATGGGGTCCTGGTAGAGACGACGCAGGTAGCGGCGCACGACTACATGGCGTGGGTCACGTAGAAGATCTTCCAAACGCTCTGGATACTGATAGGCGCCATTGGGGGAGCTCAGGTAATACTGGCGGATAGCTTCGCGATACAGCTGCCCCACCCTGATCAACTCATCCTCTTTGATTCGGCGAGCAACACTTGATTGAACATCGAGCAATTTCCCTATTCCCAAGGCCATGACAACGACCAGAAGGAGGAACCAGAAGTAGGTCATACCTCCTTGTGAATATCGCCGACGTACATTCACCATGTGGAGTACGCTGTGCCATCCATCCCAATACCTGAGGCGCCACTACGTATATCGATAATTCGTTTCTTGCCACTTTCTTCCTGGCTAATCAGTACCCAGGTGTCATCGCGATCAGTCAGTGGGTCTTGTGGCAGCCTGCGTAGATAACGTCCGTGCACCAGTTCTTCAAGAGATTCCGGGTAGTGGTCCTTGTCTGCATAGAAGTGGTCAAGGGATTGCCGCACCAAGGCGAGGTTTTCCCGCAATGCGACTTCCTTGGCTTTGTCCACTTGATGGACATAACGCGCTGATACGATGCTCAGCAGCGTGGCGACGATAGCTAATACGACCAGCAATTCGATCAGGCTGAATCCTCTTGAACTTCTCCGATTCAATTCACCATTCCTTGTAAGGGATACCATTCAGTCCAATTCCCGGGTTCAACGAATAGACGTCATAGACATCGTCGCCCGGCTGGGGGGCCTCGGCTTCACTCGCATAGCTACGAAGTCCCCATGTAGTTTCGGGAGAGAGACTCTTATTCGTGGCCAGAGGATCTCGCGGAATACGTCGAAGGAAGAATATCTTGCGGCTTTTTGGATCTTGCTGATCGGGCACGCCCTCAACCAGTATCTTGAGGCTCCTGGGGTAGCCGGTGGTCATTCCTGAGCGATAGACCCTGCCTTCATCTCCAGCCTTTTTGTAGGCATCGATAGCTGAGCGTATCTCTCTAAGTGCTATCCGCAATTCCTGCTCTTTGGTCCGCTGGACTGTCATTTGCGCCATGGGCACGATGATGCTGGCAAGCACCGCTACGAGGGCGACGGTAACCACCATCTCAATGAGCGTAAAACCAGAGTGTTGCTGAACACGCTGTTTCACGGGCTTTTCTCGATGACACTTGAGCTGTAACGACCTGCGGGGGTCAATCGTAACGGGCGCGTCGAGGCTCGCTCTGACGTTCCAGAGTCAAACTTGCTGTTATCCAGAGTCGGAATTTGTGCAGCTCGTACGATGTGAGGTGTGATCTGCAGGACGATTTCTGAGCGGGTATTGCCTTTGCTCTTGTTTGAGAAGAGGCGCCCAATGCCGGGAATCCAACCCAAGCCGGGCAGCTCGGACGTGGCTTCCTGAGTTTCGTCCTTGAGTAGCCCGGCCAACACTTGAGTTTCGCCATCCCGGAGGCGAAGCATGGTGTTCGTATTGCGCGTACCGATCTGGTAGGCCAACAGTCCATTGCTAGAACGAACTTCCTTGGCAATGTTGCTGACTTCGAGATCGACGTTGATGGTTACATCATCATTGACATAGATCTCTGGCTGGACTTCCAGCCTCAATCCGACATCCAGATAACTAACGGACTCCATGGATGCGCTGGATGTCTGGTTGACCGTGGTGGTGATTACCGGAACCTTGTCGCCGATAAGTATTTTGGCTTTTTGTCGGTTGCTCACTCGAATCCGTGGATTGGCGAGCATTCTGGCGTCGCCGCCGGTCTGTTTGAAATTTATGACCGCCAGAGGGTCCGGATAATAGAGCTGGAAACTTCCACTATTCAGTTGTCGGACATCCTTGAAACTGATTTTTCCACCCTCATCAGAATCGCCTTTCAGGCCAATACCCAACGAGTCTGGGTATTGAACACCCAGATTGCTCTTATCGTCAGTGTTGACTTCCATGATCTCGACTTCGAGCACAACTTCAGGTTCGGGTTTGTCATAGAGGTCAACCAGGCGTTCGACGGCGGCGATAACACTGGGGCGGTCCCTGACGACCAGCATTTTCTGCACTTCGTCGATAAAGAGGATGCGAGGTGCCGCCAGCGTCTTGATCATGTCCTGAACCCTCGATGGATCCGCACCCTTGAGGTAAAACGTACGTACCGTCAGCTCCTCGTAGCGATTGCGCTTTTCTTCATTGTCTGGATAGATCAGGAAAGCGGTGTCACTCAACTGCTTCTTGGCCAGTTGATTCATGTTGAGAATCAGGTCCAGTGCCGACAGGACGGTGGTTCTCCTGGTGTAGATGGTGGTGTGAAGGTCAGGGGCTACATCCTTATCCAGGACAAAGTTCACGCCAGAGGTATGAGAGAGGATTTGCAGGAGATCCTTGATGCCAATGTCGCTTAGCTCCAAGGTAACTTCTTCAAGCAAGCGCGGATTGATCGGCGGATCATCCGAAGCGTTGCTCTGGTGTAACCTTCGTTCTACTTCCAGGAGTAGCTGCCGGGCCTGAGCGTGGTTCGGATCAAGGTTCAGTGCCAGGCGCAGCTCACGCTGGGCTGCGTTCGCATCCCCTCGCTTAACCGCACTCTCAGCCTTCTGTAGCGCCGCAGCTACGGCTTGCTCAGCAGCTATCAGGGACAGTCCCCGAGAGGCGCTTTCCTGCTGAGGGTCGATGATCAGCACTTTGCGATATAGCTCTCTCGCCACCTCCCAGTTCTGCGCATGACGGGCAGCCTGGGCTTGCAGCAACAGATCCTTGATCACTCCATCCCGTGTTTGCACATAACGTAGGCGATAAGCGGTGGGATCTCTATCGGCCAATTGGCGCAAACTGGCCAACCCTTCCTCTTGCCGTCCTTGGTCGATCAGATGCTGTGCGTTCTGTACATCGATCTGGTCTGTTGCGCAGCCCCCAACCAATAGGCAGGCCAGCACTATGAGCTGGCTACACATCCGTTGTGTTCTGGTTTGTGGCATGTCCATATTCACTGTATTGGCAACTCTTGAGTCAGACCTAGTTGCTGATTGTGCAACTCGATGTTGCTTGAGGTGATTCGTTCTATACGCCAACCATCCGCTAGCAGGTCGCCCCTTTTCAAAGCTTGAACCCCCTGTCCCGCATCGATAAGAACATAGGGTCCAGCTTTGTTGAGAATGCGCCCCCGGTAGACGAGGTTCAACGTAAGGGGAGACGACTCCGTTAGTACCGGCTGTTCTGTAACTGGCTCGCTGGATTGCACAGGCTCAGTCAGTTCGGCGGGGGACAAATTGGATGTTGATGTCTCTTCCAGCGTAACTGGCTGACGGGTCCATATAACTCGACCTTGTGAGCTACTGGTTCCGTGTGTTTGGCTTTTCCCCACGTCCGGAGGCAGGTCCGGTAAAAGGAGTGGCTCCGGCTTGAGCAAAGCCACCACTGCCAAGGCAATAACACCCGAGAGCAATAGCTGGAGCTCCTTCGACAGCTGTCCAAGCCTTTTCATCTGCCAGTAACCTTGCTGGAAACGCGGAAATACAAGCGCGCATCGATGGTCAGATGATCTGACTCATCAGCCGTAGTGGGTTGGTGCTCATAGGCCAGGTTGTCGATAGCCAGGTTAGGAAACTCAAGCAGTAACCCATCCATGTAACGACGTAGGGAAACTGGCTGGCCGGCAAGCACCATATGAATGCCAATCTCGTTAATCGGGAGGTTCTGGTTGATTGCGCTCTGATACTCTACCTGGAGCAGGGAAACGGACATTTGCGCAGCAAGCGAGTGAATCGCTTCAACATGCTCTGGAAAGTCGCTATCCGGGGGAACAAACTCCAGAAACGCCGCTAAACTGCTTATCGAAGAAGTAGCCGATGTAGAGTTCTGGTTGCTTTCGGGTCGGGTTCGCTCAATCAAGTTGGTCAGGTGCTGCACTTCCACATGCAAGGGCCGGATAATGAAAACGCCCGCGGCAAGTACGAAGACCAACAAACTCAGTACTAGTATTGTTTCAAGTCCAGTACCTGCCCAACACTTGCGAAAATGCCAGCGTAAAAGGGCCAAATGCCGCCACCCGAAACGATGCGGTTGCTCACGCATCGTCTGTCCATCTCAGCACGAGTTGAAACATAAGCCCGGTACTATCAGATGCCTGCGAGGCCTCTTGTTGTGCCTCGCTTTTCAAAATCACCGAGTGCCACATGGGCATGGATCGAAGGCGGCGGAGGAAATCCAGCATGGATTGCGTATCCGCCGCTTGCGCGGTGATATTCCAATCCCTGGACTGGGGTTCGGATGGCTCCAGATGCAGAATTACTACACCGCCTTGGGCTTGCTGAATTGCACTCCATACCGCTCCCCATGGGTAGCGTAAGGAGGATGCAAGGCGGGATATCTCGAGCTCGGCACTGTTGCCCGAGAAATCGAGCTGAACGACATCCATCGATCTTCCTGGATCCGCGCGCTCAATCCTCTGTAGCAACTCCTCACGCCTATCCAAGAGGTCGGCTCGCCACCAGATAGCACCAGCCACCGCAAGGACTCCTATGGCTATGAATCCGTAGGAGGTCCATGATTTTTGGCGTTGCGGGCCGAAATCGATCTCTAGACGCGGCATTCTTCAGGGTGCTCCAGAACAAAGCACATAGCTGTAAGCGGCACCCTCCGGGACAGCACAAATCTCGCTGTCTCCCAGTTCAAGTCGAGTCAGTAAAGGGTGGCAGGGAATATCGATGTCAGGAGCGAAAAGATCGATGGATGACAACTGCCGCGTGGTGCCGATGATGTCGTTAGCGTCCTTGAATGGCTTGACCTTGATCGAGCTGGGAGTTCCGTGATCATTATCAACTTCTAGCATCCGCATGCTCTCAACAATACATAGCGTGCTTCGCTTCACGAGAAGGAGGGGAAGGAAACGATTCCATATGACAGCTAGCAGTGGTTCTATCCTACCCAAGGAGCCACCATGACCGAGGCACGAATGGCGTAGCCCATTCAGCAATGCCAACGGAACGAAGGTAGCTACTTGTGGCCGCCCATAGATAGGCTTCGAAAGGCGCAGGCAATACTCTTCGGCTATCTGCCCATAGCGGCGCTCAAACAATGCCCTAGCCATTGCTTCTGCAAGCGCCTTATCTACCAGACGTTCATCCCATGGCAGCAGTAGATACCGGCACCATGCAATTCCAAGAGCACAGTGAATTTGTGCACATCCCTGCATTCGGTCGTCAGTGTCGAACTCATATTTCAGTCGTTCAATCACATACGAGACATCGGTTTTTTCCAATGCAAGCTTCTTGATTACTTGGAGTTCACCTTTCTCATAACGCGCCAGCTGTAGCTCGGTATCTCCAAGGTACAGACGCAAGTGGCTACGAGAACGAGGGAACCTAATCCACGAAAGTGACACGATTGATCTCTTCCAATGAGGTTTGCCCATCACGGACAGCCTGGAGAGCCTGGTCTCGTATGGAACGCATGCCCTGATTTCGGGCAAGTTCTTTCAGGCGGGAGATGGACGCTTGCTGCACGATGAGCTCACGCAACTCGTCGTCCAATATCAGTACTTCAGCCAGCGCTCGTCGCCCTTTGTATCCAGTACCGCGACAGTGCGCACAGCCACGGCCTTGCATGAACTCCCATCCCCGGACAACCGCACTTTGCAGACCAGATGCGTGCAGCAGAGCCGATTCAGGTGTGACGGACTCTCGACAATGTGGGCAGACCAGGCGCACCAATCGTTGTGCGACAATGCCATTGAGGGCAGTAACAAAGCTGTACGTATCGATACCCATGTGCCGAAATCGGCTCAATACGTCAAACACGCTATTTGCATGGACAGTTGTGTACACCAGATGCCCTGTCAGGGCCGCCTGAACGGCAATCTCCGCAGTTTCCCTGTCTCGAATTTCCCCGACCAGGATGCGGTCTGGATCATGCCGAAGAATGGAGCGCAAACCGCGGGCAAAGGTGAGTCCTTTTTTTTCGTTGACCGGAATCTGTAGCACGCCGGGTAGTTGGTATTCGACCGGATCTTCAATAGTGATGGTTTTGTCCTGAGCACTATTGACTTCACTTAGTGTTGCGTACAGCGTGGTGGTTTTTCCCGAGCCTGTCGGCCCTGTAACCAGTAGCATCCCGTAGGGTTGAGAAGCCAATCGACGCATCATCTGACAAGTTTCTGTGTCGAGCCCCAGAAGTCCCAGATTGAGCTGCGCAATCTCTGAAGTCAGTGACTGTTTATCGAGTATGCGCAGCACGATGTCTTCGCCGAACATGCTAGGCATGACGGAAACACGGAAATCGATTTCTCGGCCATTTATGGTGACGGAAAATCGACCATCCTGCGGGATACGCTTCTCGCCGATATCCAGTTCTGCCATGACCTTGATCCGCGATATGATCTCATTAGGCATGACGCGATCGCCTACTGTTCGCGCGGGCGAAAGAACACCATCGATACGATATCTGACTACCAATCCATGGCTCGCAGTCTCGCAATGGATGTCACTCGCACCCTGTCGATGGGCCTCATAAAGTGTAGAATTTACCAGACGTATAACTTCGCTCTCGTTACGTGCAATCGACGCTGGCGAGATATCTTCCATACGCCCATGGTTTATTTGATCTGTTTCTTCTACCGACAGATTCGTTAATACTTGACTCTGACTTTCAAATCGGCCGAATAATTTCTTTATTTCTTCAGGCAAAAGAAAACCAATCCGGAAATATCCGGAGAAATGGCAACTGGCCCAACTACTAAGATCTGGATCAATGGGATTTCCAGTTACCAGCCAACGCTCGCCTGATGCATCTGATAGCAACAGGCTGTCTCTTCGCAGGCATTCGACATAATTTAGAGCATCAAAGTTTGGCTCCATGAGCTCTACTTCCTGGAGCGATAAATGGTGCCAGCCGGTGTACTCCTTGATCGCGGACAGCAATTCGTCAGTGCCGCAGCCTGCAACCTCCTGTAGAACTCGTAATATAGGCTCCTTCCGCTCCAAACTGATGGAGCTAGCTTCTGTGAGTAATTCAGGGGACCACCATGCCGAGGATGTCATTGCAGACTCCCAGCCATGTCGAAGATTGGCAAATACAACAGAATGACAATCCCACCGATCAGCAAACCGATAAAGATCATGAGTAGTGGCTCGACAAGACGAGAGAAACGCTCAATCCACTGAGCCATTTCTCCATCGTGAAACAGCGCTATCTGTTCGAGCATCTCCGACAACTGCCCGTTGCGCTCGCCAACTCGCAGCAGTCGCAAGGCAACTGATGTAGCCAATCCTGAACGCATCAGGCTATCGCTTAGGCATTTACCCTGTTCAATATGCATAACGGCACCTGCCAGCGCATGGTGCAGGTTAGGGGGCAGTAATGCATGAGTCATGGTCATGGCTTTGACCAGGGGAACACCTCCGCTGAGCAATAACCCAAGCGCCCGATAGAATCTCGACAACTGTGCTAAACGCAATCTAGGTCCTATCAAGTTATTCCGTGCTATTGCACCCATCAGCCAGCGTCGCGTGTTGGGATGCCAGGCTAACCAAACACCGAATGCAATACAGAACACAGAGGTGGAAATACACAGGACCAGATTTTCATTCGCCCACCTACCCCAAAGCATCAGCCAACGCGATAGTGGCGGTAAACTGCTATCGATATCACTGTAAACTTGGCTAAACTTGGGGACGAGATAGCAGAGCAGGAACAGAGCAACAGCTCCTCCAGCAGCCATAAGTAATAATGGATAAAGCGACGCACTTATAAGCTTCTGTCGCACCTGAGCAACTTGTTGGTGGTAGCGTAAATAGCGCTCCAGCGCCTCGATCAAATCACCTGTGTGTTCGCTCGCAGCAACAGAACCAATGAAAAGCTCAGGGAAGGTCTGAGGAAAGGAGGAAAGTGCAGCGGAAAATGGTCGCCCCTCCCTTACCCGCTCAATGATCGCAGTGAGCAACATCTGGTCGAATGAAGAGGCATTTTCTCGCTCAACCAGCGCCTCCAAAGCCTCGATCAATGACAAACCCGCGCGTAGCAAGGCAATAAGCTCTTGAGTCAACAGCCCAAGGTCGAATCGTGAAGCAGAGCGTGATTGCCAACTCCATCTTTCGGAGGCATGGACACTTATTACAATTACACCGGCCTCTCTAGCCATGCGACTAGCGTCTTGTGGAGAGCTAGCTACGTATGATTGCTCTACCAGAGAGCCAGCAGGCGTGACACCGCGGATGCAGTACTTAGCCATTGACTAAAATGGCAGGCTTGGGGGAGTTAGCCATTAGTTGGCAATATCCGCACTATCACTAACACCGCCGGGCGCTCTGTCCTTGCCATAGGAGAACAAATCGAAGTCATTCCCGGCCTTGCTGCCTGGATATTTGTATTGATATGGAGTCCCCCATGGATCGAGTGGCACCGCCTTTTTCAAGTAGGGTCCATTCCACTTGGCTGCATTGGGAGGCTGCTTTGTCAAAGCCATGAGCCCCTCCTGTGTTGCTGGGTAGCGCCCGACATCTAATCGAAACTGGTCAAGAGCTTTACTCAACACATCCATCTGAGCACGAGCGGTCGTGACTTCGGACTTGGCGACGTTACCAAAAAGACGCGGCCCTACAATGCTGGCCAACAATCCAATGATAACCAGAACGACAAGGAGCTCCAGCAGCGTGAAACCCTGTAGTTTCCCTATTAATGACCGCTGTTTGAAGTAGCCACTTTTGAACATTGACTATCCCCGGCAAACTGTCCTGCCTTGAACCAAGCCAAGCTTACGAGGCGCACGCCTTAATAGTTTGGCCAAGATGTGAACTAGAGATTTTACATGAAGAAAATCCTACGCCTGGATTATTGTTCTGTAGGAATATGCTATTTAAGACCTCATGCCGGCTTGGATATGAAGCTACTCGATGCGAATACGAGTCGAAGCGAGCAGTTGGCTGAACGGGCTATCAGCGCCAACGCCATGCGTATTCTTGACTCGTTGATAGCTGCCGAGGCCGGAAAGCGAGGCGGCTCATGGTTGAATGCCAGTTCCGCCCTTTCCTCCTGCACGCAGGATGGCCTATGCACAAGACTGATCTATGAGCACGCCGCTTCTGTTGGCAATGCCCCAGCAGGGAAACGATTACTTGCTCACTCCAACAACATTGACCGGATTGCAGCCCTCAACGCAGCAACAAAGGCAAATCGCCCCGATTTGACGGAGCTGGTATATGAGTTGGGTCTGAGTCTTGATACACGAAGCCCCATATGTGATTTACCCACCTCCATTGTTGGCCTCGAATGCAGCCCTCTCCCACGAATTGGATGCTCCCTGGTCTCCACAGCGCGCAACAGGGCGGCCTATGAAAGCCTTGCCTGGCTAAAGGCTCATGGAGCGTTGAAGACATGTACTAACCGGTGAGCATTCGATGCAGAAGTATTGGCCAGCGGTTTTTTCGCGCAATAAGCGCGCTTGGGGCTTACCGCCAGACAACGACGTCACCCTGATTGGCCAATGGTTGCCCGCACAGATTCTAAATGGCCCCTTCGAAAGCCGAACTGGTTGAGCGCATATACAAGAAAGGCCTCCATCAGCCTTGTAGCCAGGACTCAACGACGCCTGCACCGTGTTCGGTCTTCCAAGCCTTGAGGACTTTGTGGTTGCCTCCCTTGGTTTTGACAATCTCACCGGTCTGGGGATTCTTGTATACCTTGATGGTACGCTCACGGCGCTTCGATTGATCTTGGCGACTACCACGACCAGTCACTATACGACTCGAATCAGGTTCCAGAATCGCAATGATGTCGCGAAGCGACTTGCCATATTCGCCCATAAGGCCCCTGAGTTCCTCTTCAAACTCAATTTCCTTCTTGAGACTCACGTCGTTCTTGAGGGACTCAAGGTAGGCCAGTTGCTCGGCCAGTGCTTTTTCAGCGGCGCGAAACTCTGCAAGCTTTGACATCGAAACTTCCTCTGAGAGAATTGGCGTGGAGTAACAATCAAGGAATTATATATAAAAATACCAAGCCAATCCTAAATTTTAAAAATTCGGTAGGATCCTTGGAGGCTTTGCATGCTTTCAAGAAAGCCTTGTTGGCCTGCACATGTCGGTGGTCCATCCACAGATTCGACAGGGCGAACAGGGTGACCAATTGCGCGGTGTTTTTGGCCAGGCCACGGAAGCGGACCTTCACATAGCCGAACTGCTGTTTGATCACCCGGGACGGGTGTTCTACCTTGGCCCGCACTTGCGCCTTGGCCTTCACGATCTTGCGTCGCACCCGGTACAGCACATGGCGTTTGCCGTATTTCTGGTAGGTACTGCGCCGGGCCGCTATCTGCCAAATTGCCGATCGCCCTTCGTGCTTTTTACGCTTCTCCACACCGGTATAGCCGGCATCAGCACAGACGGCGTTTTCCCGCCATGGACCAGTTTGGTCACCTGAGTGACATCGGCCACACTGGCTGCCGTGCCTACAAGGTGATGCACCAGTCTCAAGTCCCCGGATCACCGGGTTGAGGGTCAAGATCAGGTTAGCCTGCGCCGCCACCCTGTTTCCGTTCGTGATTTCCCGAACCTTATCCAACAGCGCCTTCACACTCTTGCGAACCGGAGTGATGAGCAGCCTCCCGGCGTATTTGCGTACGTTCTGGACGTGAAAGTCGAAGCCCTGTGAGATATGTGTTATCTGGTTTTTTCATCTGAGAGTTCCAGGTCCAGGCCATACCGTTTCAGGAAGGCATCGATGGCGGGACGAACCTGATGGCGCAGAACAACTTGCGTGGCGCCAGTCACGATGAAGTCATCCGCATACCGCACGACGTGTATTTTGAATGACTGGCGCTGGCGTGCTGTTGTAGCCACGCTTGCGCATCCCTAGCGCCTCTCCACCTTGATATTGTTAGATTCAGTCTCACCTCACGGCTCATCCTACCGGCGTCGTCGGCGGCTACATTGTTCCCAGAGCTTCAGAGCAAGCTGTTACCGGCTTCGCTCGTCTGGGTAGGAAACGGTTGATGGAACAACCGGTTTCGTCTGTCTTGGCGAAACAGAAATCCATGTGGCTTGCAAGTCACACTGCCGAAGTAGTACTGGTTGCCCTTCTTGGTCTGGTGCATCTCGGGATCACGCTGGACGAGCCCCCACAGGCGCTGATGATCGTCATGGACTGCCTGCGCTGCGCGAAGGGGTGTCCTGCAAACGACCATGACCATGCGCTGCCCAGCGCGAAGCTATCGAAGGAGAGCGCTGCTAGCACGCAGATTGATATTCATGGGTCGGATCGGCCGAGCCAGAACAAGACGGAAGGGAGGCCGCATGGAATTGAGATTGCTGCGCTACTTCGTCGCCGTGGCGGAAGAACTTCACTTCGCACGCGCGGCAGGGCGCCTGGGGATCGAGCAATCACCCTTGTCTCGTGCGATTCGTGACCTCGAAGAACTGCTGGGTGTGCAGTTGCTCGACCGCAGCGCCCGCCAAACACGGCTGACCTGGGCCGGCCAGGTGTTCCTCGGCGAATGCCGCCGCGTGTTGGCCACCGTAAACCAGGCCGTCAAGAGCGCCAAGTCGGCGGCGCAGGGCTACCAGGGCTATCTGCGCATCGGTATCTGCGACAGCCTGGCACAGCCCCGCATATCTAACGTGCTGGCACGCAGCCGCGAGGACGAGCCAGAGCTGGAGATTCGCGTCTTTGAGATGCCCTTCGCACAGCAGCTCAACGGCCTGCACAACGACCTGCTGGACATCAGCTTTGCGCTGTCGGATGCAGTATCCGACAGCCTCGTCGCCGAGCCGGTATGGACCGATCCGCTGTCGGTGATCATGCCCGCGCGCCACCCATTGCTGGCACACGTGCAGGTGCCCCTGAAAGAAGCCCTCAAATATCCCCTGGTGCTGTGTCGCCCCGACTCGGGTTCAGGCTGCCGCCATCAGATTCAGGCGATGCTTCAGGACGTGGGCGTGCCGCTCAAGCTGGTCGATGAAGTAACCTGCCTAGGCGTGATGGTGACTCTGGTCGGTGCCGGCTACGGCATCGGCTTCGCCATCACCTCCCAGGTGCAGCTCCTGCAGCGCCCGGACATTTCCATACGCCCGCTGGCCGGTACACCTCCGACGCTCTCTACCTACCTGCTGCGTCGCCGGGGCGAACCCTCGGAGCTGATGAAACGGTTCATGCAGCGTGTGAAGAACGCAGCCCCGCCCGCCGATGACGAGCCCGAGCTTTGAAGGTGCAGCTCGTCCGTGCCCGGCGGCCCGGCGGCGCATCATGCCGTACCAAGCGGATGACTATCGGGTCCAATCAACATCAACTCAACTGCGCCCGCGCGCGGCGGCTCTAGATGGAAGAACGTGGATCGCTGTGGACGATACTCTCGGTCTACGTTGACGAGGTCCAAGTTTTACGTCCACAATGATGTCCATCTCAAGATTCTGAGATAGGGTTTTCGTTGTTAGTCAACGAGTTAGGAACTTTGTGAGGTTCCCTTCGCCCGCTCCAGAATTCCCAGCAAAGCCCCTGAAAGCGTTGAGTTTTCGGGGGCTTTGCGTTTCTGGTTCTCGGAAAGTATCGAAACGTCTGGGCAGATTCGAGGAATCTTGCGGTACTTGGTCTTCGATGCCTTGCTCAGCGGTATCAGTGAAGCGGACTGACCACAGTTGACATTGGCGCCCCTTAGTCCGGTTGAGCAAATTTCCTGGAAAGGCGGTCCTTCATTTCGTCAGCAGAACGATGCTTGCCTTCGGCATACTGGCGCGAGCCAATCGCAAGCAACTTCACCAAAGCGATTGCCTCATCCCGCTGCTTTCGATCAACGTAAGAC
>RCUU01000745.1_pt1 | contig 17253 bp, 12 predicted proteins | sample 2166211 | NCBI WGS metagenome assembly RCUU01 (sample SAMN09932620, study PRJNA488358) | compost metagenome | feature: garden; material: soil; isolation source: compost soil in phenylacetic acid-enriched culture | place: Germany: Experimental Botanical Garden Goettingen | collected 2016-01-27
CTGAATGCCGATAACTTTGGTCTTGTCATTAATAGCCAGTGCTACCTCTTCCCAATCGATTCTCCCTTCAGCTGTTAAGGCCGTTTCCCGGTAGCCAATGCCGAAATCAGCCAGTGAGCCTGTCCCGTCTCCCGGTTTGCCAATCACCTTGTGCAGCGTATCATAAGGCCGTCCGGTGATATAAAGCAGCTCATCTCCGGGACGCAGCACGCCAAAAAGTGCCGTTGATATCGTATGTGTGCCTGAAGCGAAATGAGGCCGCACCAGTGCCGCTTCCGCTCCAAACACCTCGGCGTAGACAAGATCCAGCACCTCCCGGCCCCGGTCGTTATAGGCATATCCTGTCGAGCCTGCAAAATGAAAATCACTTACCTGCTGCCGCTGAAAGGCTTCAATGACCTTCCACTGATTATGATCCACTATCCGGTCAAGCGATTTCACCGCACTTTCAATTTCTTGCTCTGCATCCTCTGCCGCCTGTAAAATATTCTCCGCAAAAACTGCCATTCCCCTTGTTCTCTCCTTATCTATTTCAATCTATGGATTGGTCCAAAATCAAAATCAGTCCAGCAAGAAGAAACGGCTGGGTATCCGCCGTTTCCGAAGTAATCACCTTGGATTAAGACAGGCATGTGCTACTCCTGTTCCACATACTCTGCAAGCTTGTAGCTCCATTTCCCGTAATCCTCTTTATTCAGACGCACATTATACAAAACATCGTTTTCTTCAACATTCTGTTCAAGCACCTCTCCCACACGGTAAAGCAGTGAAGACAGATCTCCACGGTCTCCGGGAATACGGAAGGTCAGCGTATCGCCGGCCAGCTCGTCGGCAATAACTTCAGTGATCCGCGTCAGATCCTCCGGGTTAAAGGCACTGATCTTCAGATACCCAGGGCCCGAAGGCAGCATCTGCAGCTGTTCTGGCAGGCAAATATCACTTTTGTTAAAGAGTACGATTTGCGGTTTCCCGGCGGCCCCAAGGTCCTGCAGGATGGACTGCACAACATCCATCTGCTCCTCCCTCATGGGAGAAGAGGCATCCACCACATGCAGCACCAGATTGGCTTCATTGACCTCTTCAAGGGTGGCACGGAAGGAGGCCACCAGATCATGCGGCAGGTTCTGAATGAACCCTACGGTGTCAGTCAGAACTACTTCTTTGCCCGCAGGCAGCTGCAGCACGCGCGAAGTAGGATCGAGGGTGGCGAACAGCTGATTCTCGATATAGACATCGGCATCGGTAAGCTGCTTAAGCAGCGTTGACTTGCCGGCATTGGTGTATCCGACCAGTGCAACCTGGACAGCGCCGCTCTTGCGGCGGCGTTCGCGGTGCAGCTCACGCGTTTTGACCACTTCGTCCAGCTGGCGTTTCAGTTCGGTGATCCGGTCACGGATATGGCGGCGGTCTGTTTCCAGCTTGCTTTCCCCCGGACCTCTGGTTCCGATTCCCCCGCCAAGCCTGGACAGATTCTTGCCATGGCCGGATAAACGCGGCAGCAAATAGGACAGCTGTGCCAGCTCTACCTGAATGATGCCCTCACGCGTTTTGGCCCGGCCCGCGAAAATATCCAGAATCAACTGGGTGCGGTCAATAATTTTCAGGTCCAGCGCCTCCTCCAGGTTCCGTACCTGGGCACCGGAAAGCTCCTGGTCAAAGATAGCCGTATTGGCCCCCAGTCCGTCAGCGGCCATCCGCAGCTCTTCGACCTTGCCTTTGCCAATGAACCATTTGGAATCGGGGGTCTCCTTGTTCTGGCGGAGAACATCCAGCACCTCTACTCCGGCTGTCTCGGCCAGTTGAACCAATTCCTGCAGCGACAGCTCGGGATCAATGCCGGTGCGCTTGATTTTGTCTGTAACCAGACTCACTAAAATAGCCCGGTCCTGTATTTCTGTTTCTGTATCGTGGGTCGTGATTGCCATGAATTACATGCTCCTTGTCCTGTACACTTGAGATGTGTATCGTCCGTGGTGAATAGCTGCCTACAGTTTAAAATCTTCTGTGCGGAGTGTCATCAGCTCCTGCTTGCCCGGGCTGTTGCTCTCATATTGATTCAGCAGCCGCACCGCTTGGGCACGCACCGCTTTTTCTATAGAGTTGCGGACATAACGCGCGTTGCTGAAGGCGTGGAGGCTCTCCGTCTTCTCCAGCAGCAGATGCTGCTTTAGTTTGAGTATGGCCTGAGGCATCAGAATATAATCGCGTTCCTTGGCCATCAGCTCAGCAATCTGCAGAAGCTGGTCTATGGTGTAATCCGGGAATTCCACCTGAATGGGGAACCGGGAGGGCAGACCGGGGTTACTCATTAGAAAATAATCAATTTCGCTGGAATACCCTGCCAGAATAAGCACGAATTGGCTTCGGTGATCCTCCATGGATTTGACGAGCGTGTCAATCGCCTCTTTGCCAAAATCCTTATCCCCGCCGCGGGCAAGACTGTAAGCTTCATCAATAAAAAGAATGCCGCCGAGCGCCTTTTTGACCAGGTCCCTTGTCTTCTGGGCTGTATGTCCGATATATTCGCCAACGAGATCAGCTCTTTCCACTTCGATCAGATGGCCTTTGGTCAGCACACCCATCCGCTGAAAGAGCTTGGCGACAATTCTCGCTACCGTAGTCTTGCCGGTTCCGGGGTTGCCTTTGAAAACCATATGATAGGCCTGGCTGCCGCTGGCAAGTCCCGCATCACTGCGCATTTTGGCGACCTGCAGCAGGGCATAGATCTCGAACACCAGCTCCTTGATATTGTCCAACCCTACAAGTGCGTCCAGTTCCCGGTTGAGCTCCTGAAACAATTCACTGTGTCCGTTGTTTTTGGGGGGTGCGGCCTGAGCAAGACTGTCTGCAGCCGAGTGGCTCACCGCTGGTGTATCCTGATTCCGCAGCACAATATTGATTTGTCGTGACGGTCTGCCTTCCTCCCGTCCGCTTGCCGCCGCTACGCGTCCGTTCACCTTGTTCACCTCATTATCCAGGGCTGACTTTACCTATACCATATATCAAGTCTATTCCGGTGCATGTGGTCTTATTAGCAGTTTCAGGAACTTCCGGACAAATTCAGGCGGGCGGAATGTGGAGAGCTGCGCCCGGCTTGCTTTTTTTACAGAAAAAGCTGCTGCATCTTCCATTTCGTATACGCCAAAATCTCGCGGGTCTTGTACTTGAACATCGACATCACCTGTGAATCGGTCACACCCAGCTCAGGACGGTTGTAATTCAGCTCCCGGGCAATTTCAAGTGCACGCTGTCCGTGAAAGTTATGTGTAATAATAACTGCTGTGTTCAAGCCATGCGATTGCATCAGCTTTTGACTGAACTGGAGATTCTCATATGTGCTGGTAGACTTGTTCTCCAGAATGATAGCGGCCTCCGGCACACCCTGCTCCACCAGATAGTTCTTCATTCCCTCTGCCTCGGTATATTTATAATCCGCCTGATCCAGACCGCCGGACACAATAAACCTTGTGAATTTGCCGTCCCGGTATAGGCCCAGCCCATAGTCAAGCCTTTCCTTTAGTCCGGGGCTGGGCTTGTCCCCCCACATCGCCATGCCAAGAATAATGCCAACATCCGCTTCCTGCATAGGATTCGTTGTCGCTCCACTGTTGATCCGGCCAAGTACTGATGCACACCAGAGTAGCCCGGCGGCGGCACAGATGACGATTAGAATGAGCAGATTGCGTTTCAGCCGGGAACGGCGGCCTTTACGCGATACTTTGCGAATCGGGGATGATCCTCTTTGATAGACATACCAATCCATTTTATTTCCTCCTGAATTCTCCGTGATGGAACAATTCGGCACGATGCTTCAAGGAAAGGGAGAAATAAGGAAAAGCATGAGCATCTATGCTGCGAAGAATACTGTTCGCTGTAGCCCAGGCTAAATTATAGTCACTGTCCGTAATATCATCACGTTCCAGGGCTTCCTCCAGCTCGTCCTCATCCAGCAGAAATACCTCTCCGTTCCACAGCACCACAACATCCAGATACAGATCATCGAACCAAGGCACCCCTTGGTCGGTGACCCCTTGAACCTTGCAGGTGTCAATGTACCACTGTACAATGTTTTGCCGTTCATCGAACATAGCCGTCACAATATAGTGGCTGTCTTTGGGAAAATACTGCAGCCATGAGTACCCTTTGTCCGCTATGCGGTATGTATGCCTGCCGTAGCTCTTCCACAGCGGTTCCTTCAGCCCATAAATGGTATAGAGCGTTATATATCCGCTGAATTCCCGGCTCTCCACATAGCGGCAGGCAAAATGTCGGCGCGTAATCCGGCGCCAGTTGGCCCGGTCTCCGAATTTACGTTTCATATGAATGACCCTCTCAAGAAATGGTGTATTCAGCTTAACACATTTGCCAGATACACTCAAAACATCCCTTGTAAATTACGGGAGATCACTGCTCTTTAAGGAGGTACAGCAAAAAGCCCCGCCAGCCGGAGTCTCCACATCATATAGGAGATTCACAGCTGCCGGGGCAGGTGGATTTCTTGTATTTAGATTGGACCCGGTCTATTGTGGACCATTACCTTCACCCGCAAAGCCGGCGGGCGGATCCGTGCCGGGATCCGCACTACCTTCTGTACCGGTATTGCCGCTGCCTGCTCCCGTTGTCATAGCAGGATCAGTTGGGGCAGTTGTTGCGGGTGGAGGTGTCGGTGAGGCTTCAGGGAAATCTGACGGTACTCCGCCGCTGTTGCCGTTACCACCGGAGTTGCCATTACCCTGATTACCGTTCCCCTGGTTGCCCCCGCCATTGCCATTCCCGTTGCCATTCCCGTTGCCATTCCCGTTGCCATTCCCGTTGTTTCCATCCGGATTTCCATTTTCTTGGCCGTTTCCGTTATCCCCGCCATTATCGGGTCCATCGGTTGGAAGATTCGGATCAATTGTCGGTTCCGGCTCCTGTGTCGGTTGCTCATCCTGAACCTCAACCGTGACAGTTGCAGAAGGCCCGCTTTCCACATCCAGTTCCGGATAATAAGCCGTGACATAATATTCATAGGTTAAGCCAGGCATTGCACTGATATCCCCGACGCTTGCCGAGACGGTATTCAGAAGCGGGCTGAACTCCGCTTCCGAAGTCTCGCGGCGGTAGATCCGGTATTCCACACCTTGGGCAGATGCAGGCTCCCAGCTCAGGTTAACCGTCATGGTCGAAGCATCATAGGCTGCATTCAAACCGCTGACAGGCTGCGCAGTTTCCGGTGTTGCTGTCGGTTCCGGCTCGCTTGCGCCTTCCGGATGCGGGAACGACTTGGCCGGAACGCCCTCAAGTGCTTCCTCCATCACCTTGCCCCAGAATGCCGCTGCAAGTGGACTGCTGTTCTTAAGCAGATGTTTTTTGCTCGGCTTGTCATAACCCATCCAGACCGCAGCCGTCCATTCCGGCGTGTACCCGACAAACCAGACATCCCGGTTCGAGCTGATGCCGTCGTATCCGCTTTGCGTTGTACCGGTTTTACCGGCTACAGGACGGTTAATTCTGGCTTTTTTACCTGTACCGTCTTCTACGACCTTCTGCATCATCTCAGTCATCTGGTAAGCCGTATTCTCGCTCATAACCCGTTCCGGTTTGGTATTTGCTTTGTAGACGGTATCTCCGTCGCTATTGGTTATCGATTTAATCGAATAGGCCTCGCGCAGTTCACCGCCATTGGCAAAAGCGCTGTAAGCCTGGGCCATTTCCAGTGTATTCGTGCCCTCACTCATTCCGCCAAGTGCCAGCGAGAGGTTTTTGTCCTCGTCCTTCAGATTGATCCCGAGTTTTTTGGCGAACTGGAAGCCGGTATTCACACCGATTTCGTTCAGCAGCCACACGGCCGGGATGTTCTCCGACTTCGTCAAGGCGTCGGCCATGCTGATGGTCTTCGAATAGCCATGCAGGTTATTCGGACAGTAAGTGCCGAAGCACTGCTTCTCGTTGCTGAGTACGGAATCATTTGTGAATTTACCGGATTCAAGCGCAGGTGCGTATGCAACCAGCGGCTTGAAGGATGAACCCGGCGAGCGCCGGCTGCCGTCCACCCGGCTATAGCCTTTTTTCTCATAATTCCGTCCGCCAAGGAGGGCCACGATGCTGCCATTCTCCTGGTTAATAATCGTCATCGAGCCTTGTACCAGCTCATCATCGACGCTTTTCTCAAAGTTATCGCTGTCGGCAAAAGCATTTTCCACCGTCTCCTGGGCATGTGCGTCCATGGTCGTATAGATTTTGTACCCGCCGATATTCAGATCATCCTCGGTTAATCCGAACTTGTCTTCCGCTTCATCAACTGCATAATCAATAAAGGCCTGATAACGCTGCTTGCTTTCCGGCGGCTTGTAATTGTAATTCACCACTTTGGCCTCGTCCATCTGCTCCTTGGTGATGTAGCCCTGCTCATACATCAACTGGAGCACTACACCGCGCCGTTCCTTCGAAAGCTCGGGATTGCGCAACGGATTGTAGCGGGAAGGGCCCTTAGGCATTGCAGCAAGCGTGGCCATCTGCCAAATCTCGAGTTCGTTCAGATCACTTACGCCAAAATAACGTATGGAAGCCGCTTTGATCCCGTAAATGGTGCCGCCGAAGTTGATGCGGTTGAGATATTTGGTAATAATCTCTTCTTTGGTAAATTTGTTCTCCAGTGCTACGGCGATGGAAACCTCGGTCGCTTTGCGGAAGAAGGTTTTGTCCCGGGTAAGGAAAATGTTCTTCGCCAGCTGCTGGGTAATCGTACTGCCGCCCTCGACCATGCTCCGCGCAGCAATATCCTTCACCGCCGCACGGCCGATCGACCATAAATCAACACCGCTGTGTTCAAAGAAACGCTTATCCTCAGTAGCAACGAATGCGCTGACCAGCAGCTTCGGAATATCTTCGTAATCTACCGGTTCGCTTTTCTCCAACGCCAGCTCGCCGATCAGGTTCGCATTCCGGTCGTAAATCTTCGTAGTCTCATTTACCGTAAGCTTATCGATGTTCTCATCCAGCAGTTTTTCTCCGTTCAGCATGATGAACAGATACCCGCCCAGCGCGCAAAAGATCGCCAGCGCCGTGGCAAAAAACAGCGTCCACAGCACACGCTTCTTGGTTAAAAACTTCTTCTTTTTCTTGGGTTTGCCTTTTGAATTTGAATTTGAGTTCGATGGCTGGGTTCCTCTGTTTCTATTGCGGTTCGTCCTGGATATATCGTCTCTGGACATGGTGCCTCCTGACTCCCTCTCGGAACGTTCATGTTATTGAGTGCACGAATGAAAAGAACAACCTTCACAGGTTGCTCTCTCGCACTCTCTATTCAAACGAATTATAAGCAAAAAGGTTTCGCTGTAAGAATGTAAATCTTATTCTTCGCTTCCATTGTCCTGCATGAGCGATACGCTGCGCTGAGGTGTAAAGGTGGAAATTGCATGCTTGTACACCATCTGCTGGCGGCCGTCACTGTCGATGACAATTGTGAAGTTGTCGAAGGCTTTGATGATTCCCCGGATTTGAAAGCCGTTGGTCAGATATACTGTAGCAGGGATATTCTCTTTGCGCAGCTGGTTCAAGAACGTATCTTGGATGTTAATGGACTTGTTCATATGACGTACCCCCAATGGTTCAATTAGATTGTTCAGAAGTATATTCAAGACCTGAGAGAAACTTTCCTGCTATTATAGCACGTATTTTTTCAAAATTCTCTGAAAAGTTTTGGCTCTCGTCGACGCCGATCCACTGAATCTCCTTCATGTGGCGAAACCATGACAACTGCCTTTTGGCGAATCGGCGGGTATCGCGCTTGAGCAGGGTCACAGCCTCGTCCAGCGTCATTTCGCCCGCGAGGTAAGCGGCAATTTCCTTGTAGCCCAGTCCCTGCATGGACACAAGGCTTCTGCTGTAGCCGCGGTCCAGCAGTGCTTCTACCTCTGCGACGAGTCCGTCCGCCAGCATCTGATCAATTCGGTCTTCAATACGTTTATATAGTATTTTCCGGTCCATTGTCAAACCAATCAGGCAGAGTTCATAGGGAGATTCCTTTTTCTGGTCCGCATGGGATGCCGAAAGTGTGACCTTGGTCTGATGATGAATTTCCAGCGCCCGGATGATCCGGCGCCGGTCATTGGGATGCAGTCTGGCTGCACTTGCCGGGTCTACTTCAGCCAGGCGGGCATGAAGAGCCTCTGCTCCATGGGCCTCGGCAAAGGCGTCCTGCTCGCTGCGGAAGGCTTCATCCGCCACAGCCTCCGAGAAGCGGAAGCCGTAACACAGAGACTCAATATAGAGCCCGGTGCCGCCGACTATAAAAGGAAGCTTACCCTTACGGCTGATCTCCTCAATCAGCTTCGTGCCCTGCTCCTGAAATTCAGCAGCGGAATAAGCATCCTGGGGATCATGGATATCGATCAGATGATGGGGAATCCCCATCATTTCTCCGGGTTTGATTTTGGCGGTCCCGATGTCCATTCCCCGGTAGACCTGCATCGAATCGCCAGAGATAATCTCTGCGTTATAGCTTTTCGCCAATTCAAGGCTTAACTGGGTTTTGCCGACAGCCGTCGGGCCGAGCAGCACCAGAACCCTGCGTCTTGTCTCAGTTGTCAATGGATATCACCCCATACGATGTTTTGGCGCTGGCCCGCAGCAGCTCGGTAAAGCCAAGCCGGGAGAATTCGCCGCTTAAGGCTTTTTCTTTCAAAAGAACGGTTTTGCGGGCGACTCTGATGGCCTCGGCCACGCTTTCCGTCGTCAAGGCTGCTGCATTTGCGAACATGCGCAGCGGCGATATCGCTGCCGAATCCGTCAATGGCACACGGAACATGGGGTCAAAGTAGACAATATCGACGCTGTTGTCCGGCTGCTCCCGCAGGTAAGAGAGATGGTCGCTGTGCACGATACGCACGCGGCGCAGCGCCTCGTTCACTTTCTGTTGGCCCGAGGTATAGTGGCTCATTCCTTCAAACAGCAGCGCACAAAGCGGCAGGGAACTCTCCAGCGCAGTGACTATGGATGCCTCTCCACCGTACACGGCGAACAGCAGAGAATCGCTGCCAAGCCCTGCCGTGCAGTCCAGCACACTGTCGCCTGGAACCATCCGGGCGGCCTCCAGCATCGGGTCAGACTCCCCGCGGATAATTCGTTTTGCCCGGACAAAGCCCATGCTGGGGTGGAATTCCATCGGCGGCATGCCTGGAGTAATCAGCCGCACAGCCTCCTGCAGTACTACCAGGATTTCCCCGTCTCCGTAACGTTCCGCCATTTTGGACATGGACAATCTGCCTCTGGGCGCATAGATTGTACCGGTACGCTCTGCAAGGCTCCTGGCCCGCATTTCGATTTCCGGAATCGGGTCAAAGCCCGTTGTTATAATCATGTTGCCTCCGTTCCTGCTCACTACAATATAAGCTGAACCTAAGAACTACAAAAAGGCAGAAGCGGCGGAGGTGATGTATGGAACTGGAGGCGGTAGCGGCCGGAAGTCCAAACATTCACCGCAGTCACGGCCAAAGCCGATAGGGTCAATCAAAAGTTCAGCTTATAGAATTCACAATTTTCAATTACATTACCCGCTTGAACAGCTTCTCCAAGTCATAGGAGGAGAACGATACTACAATCGGCCGCCCGTGCGGACAGGTATACGGCTGGCGGCAGGCAGCGAGCCGTGAGAGCAGTGACTCCACCTCGTGCTCTGTCAGCTTCTGGTTAGCCTTGATGGAAGCCTTGCAGGAGCAGAGAATTGATGATTTCTCGCGCAGCTTCGCAAGATCAATCGACCGTTCGCTCAGCACCCATTCCGCCATCTCCTCAATGACGGCCTTCTCGTCCCCTTCCGGGAACCAGTACGGCAGGGAACGGACCAGGAAGGTCTGCCCCCCAAAGTGCTCAAGATACACACCGGCCTGCTGGAACCAATGCAGCCGCTCGCTGAGCTGCTTGCTCTCCGAAGGTGTGAACTCCAGTGTAATCGGCAGCAGCAGCTCCTGCGAAGCGTCTTCAGGACGTCCGAATTTCTCATAATAATATTCGTAATTCACCCGTTCATGCGCCGCGTGCTGATCAATCAGATACAGACCGGTGTCATTCTGGGCAATAATATAGGTCCCGTGATGCTGACCAATATAATTCAGCTCCGGAAACTGCGGCAGCGCGGCATCTTCACTGCCGGGGGGAGCATACAGCTCCTCCGCCGCAGGCATCTGGCTCCGCGCGGAGAGCGGTGGGAATTGACGGTAGCTTCCGCCACCGGCCCCTCCCTGCGGCTGTGTGGAGGACTGCGGCGCGCCGCCGGTGTATGCGGCCGCCCGCTCCCGCGACTGTGAATTCAGGCCGGAGGTACTGCCATATGCTGTACCTCCGCCGCCGGCTGCACCGAACAGAGGTGCAGCACTGCCTCCGCTGCTACCCCCGCCCGCAGTCGGCGGCGATAGGCTGCTGAGAGGTCCGGTGGAACGAAGCGGTTCACTGGCGCGCGCTTCTTGCCCAGGCTCAGCACCGCCGGGCGCAGGAACGGTCCCGCTGCGCGGATACCCGGGATCTGCTGTGTTCCGGCCCACATCCCCTTCCTGAGGCGGAAGCGGAACCGCGCCTTTGGAAAAAGCAAACTGCTCCTGGATAAAGGAGCTGCTGCCCTTGGCGCCGATCATCTCCTTGCCCGGGCGGGGAATGAGGCTCTGTCCCAAAAGAACCTTGCGGATTTCCTGCTCCACAAAGGCGTAAAGCTCCACTTCCTTGCTGAAGCGGACCTCCAGCTTCGCCGGATGCACGTTAACGTCGACCAGCGACGGGTGCATCTCAAGCTGCAGCACCAGCAGCGGGTAGCGGTTGATCGGCAGGAGGGTATGATAGGCCCGCATAATCGCCGCATTCAACCCGTTGCTGCGGATGTAGCGCCCGCCAACAATCGTAGTGACCGCATTGCGGTTCGAGCGGGTCCACTCCGGGCGGCTGACATAACCCGATATCCGGTAATCCGGGTCTTCCGCTGCAAGCGGAAGCATCGCCTTGGCGGCGGAGGTGCCGTAGACGGCGGCAATAACCTGCAGCAGATCCCCGTTGCCCAGCGTATGCAGAAGCTGGTTGCCGTTGTGATGCAGAGTGAAGGAAATTGACGGGTGTGCCAGTGCCACGCGGTACATCACGTCGGAAATATGCCCCAGCTCCGTCTGTACGCTTTTCATATATTTCAGCCTTGCCGGAGTATTGTAAAATAATTCCTTTACCGCAAGATCGCTGCCCTTGCCGGATGGCTCATCCTCATTCCGGATCAGCTTGCCGCCTTCGATGTCCAGCGCCCTGCCTTTGCCATCTTCATTGCTTGAAGTAAGCAGGGACAGCTTCGACACTGAAGCGATACTGGGCAGCGCTTCCCCGCGAAATCCGAGGCTGGTGATTTGAAACAAATCCCTGCCGTTCAGGATCTTGCTCGTCGCATGGCGGTAGAAGGCCGTCTCACAATCCTCGGGATCAATTCCCGAGCCGTTGTCCTTCACCCGGATGCTCTGCAGTCCCCCCTCCTCCACCGACACTTCAATACGGGTGCTCCCGGCATCGATGGCGTTCTCCACAAGCTCCTTGACTACCGAAGCGGGCCGCTCCACCACTTCCCCGGCAGCGATCTGGTTGGCAATATGCTCATCAAGCACATGAATTTTGGCCATGTTCATTTCACCTCGCGATTAAGCTGTTATTGATCTCTTTTATTTCACCCAGCGATACCAGATAACTGCATTTTCAGCAATTAAAAGGATGCTTAAACTGATATTTTCAGTTATAAATGTACTCGATGCAGTTAAAATTGGTGAAAAGCCTTTTTACGCAATAACTTTCTATATTAATTGCACGGATTGCAACTAAAAGAGTCTCAGTGCAAAAAAAGCACCTTTTAGTTGTATGAAATACAGTTAGCATCTCTGAGATACGGAAAGTGAACACGCATCCCTAAAGCTCTTTCGCCTTCATCTTCAGCTCATTCAGCAAGCCCATCGCCTGCAGCGGCGTCATGTTCATCAGGTCTGCGCCCTGAACAGCGGAGATCAGCTCTTTCACAAGCGGATTCTCCTTGGCAGCAGGAGCCGGCGCCCCGCCTTTGCGGTTCTTGCGGGGCTCTTCCTCGCCGAAGATGGAGAGCTGGACAACCTCATTGTCCTCCTCCGCTGCAGAAGAAGCAAGCGAGACAGCCGTTTCTAACCGGGCCGCCGTCATTGAAGCTTCCGACGATCCGCCGCCAGCATGGACCGGACCGCTGCGCGTTGAGGTATAGGCTTGGCCTCCAGCGGCCGGGCCTTCTCCTGAATTCGGCTGCAATGCTATTGCCTGATTCTCCTGAATACCCTGCCCGGTATGTTCATTATAGCCTGAGCCATAGTTCAGCGAAACCGTTCCCGGAGGGGCAGCCTGCTCAATACTCTGAAGCAGTCCATATGCCCGGTCAATAATGCCTTCCGGAAGCCCTGCCAGGCGGGCGCAATAAATCCCGTAGCTGCTGTCCGCCGCACCCGGCACGAGCTTGCGCAGGAAGTTCACTTTGTCGCCGCTTTCCTGTACGGCCATCGAGTAATTGCGCAGCCCCTTGAGACTTTGCTCCAGATGGGCCAGCTCATGAAAATGCGTCGAGACCAGGGCTTTGCAGGCGATGGTGTCATGCACGTATTCGATCACCGCCTGGGCGATCGCCATCCCTTCGCTCGTTGAAGTGCCCCGGCCCAACTCGTCGATGATGATCAGGCTGCGGGCCGTTGCTTTTTCGGTCATGACCTGGATATCCGCCATCTCCACCATGAAGGTGCTCTGTCCGCCGATCAGGTCATCCGCTGCCCCGATCCGCGTAAAGATGCGGTCAATCAGCGGAACCTCCGCACTGCCTGCCGGAACAAAGCAGCCAATCTGGGCCAGAATGCAGATAAGGGCAACCTGGCGCATATAAGTGCTTTTCCCCGCCATGTTCGGGCCGGTGATCAGGAGAATATTGCCATCGTCCTTGCTGAGGGTGCTGCCGTTGGCAATAAAAGCCGCGTCCTTCAGCACCGCCTCCACTACGGGATGGCGTCCGCCCGTAAGCCGCAGATCATAGCCGTCGGACAGCTTGGGCTTCACAAACCGGTGCTCGGCGCTGACCGCCGCGAGGCATTGGTACACATCGATTTCGGCCACCTTCTCAGCTAATGCCTGAAGACGGGGAATCTGCGCACTGATACGGTCGCGCAGCTCGATAAAGAGGCTGTATTCCAGATCGGTCATTTTGTCCTGTGCTTCAAGAATCAGGGCTTCCTTCTCTTTCAGCTCTGGGGTAACGAAGCGCTCGGCGTTCGCCAGCGTCTGCTTGCGCTCATATCTTCCTTCCGGCAGGGAAGAAAGGTTGGACCGGGTGATTTCAATATAATAGCCGAAGATTTTGTTGTAGCCGATCTTCAGGGATTTGATCCCCGTAGCCTGGCGCTCCTTGGCCTCCAGCTCTGCAATCCAGCGTTTGCCGCTGCTGCTGGCTTCCCTCAGCTCATCCAGACGCTCGTGGTAGCCTGCACGGATGATTCCTCCATCCCGCACCGATACCGGAGCCTCTTCAACGATCGCCCGGTCGATATCCTCGCGCAGCTCGGCACATTCATCCATGCTGGCGCCAATCTCCCGCAGCGTCGCCGAGCCGGAAGTCATACACATTTCCTTCAGCGCCGGAATCTGTGCGAGCGACAGCTTCAGCGCATTCATGTCACGGCCGTTGGCGCTGCCAAAGGCGATCCGTCCAACCAGCCGCTCCAGATCGTAGATTTCTTTCAGCGCCCCGCGCAGATCCTCACGCACGATAAACTGGTTGTACAAATAGTCGACTGCCTCCAGCCTCCGCTCAATCGGCGCACGCTGCAGCAGCGGCTTGTCGATTCTGCGGCGCAGCAGACGGCCGCCCATAGAGGTTTCGGTGCGGTCAAGCAGCCAGAGCAGCGAGCCTTTTTTGGAACGCTCGCGCACAGTTTCGGTCAGCTCCAGATTGCGCCGGGTGAACGGGTCCAGAATCATATAATTGCCCGGTTCATACGGGGAAATCTGGCTCAGCTGGCCCAGGGAGCGCCGCTGGGTTTCGTTCAGATAGGAGATCAGCAGCGCCAGGCACAGGCCGCGCTCCTTCTCCAGCCGCACCCAGGCTGCTTCGCCGAACTGGCGGCGGGCCAGCTCTTCTTCGCGTTTCTCCCACGGTGTATACACGACCGGCTTCGCGAGCAATGAGGCTTCACTCCGCAGCATGTCCAGCAGCGCAGCATCCCCGATGATCTCGGCCGGCTCATAAATGCCGATTTCATCCCGCAGCCATTCGGCACCTGCGAGCACAGAAGTGACATACAGCTCACCCGTGGTCAAATCACAGGCAGCGAGCGCCATCATCCCGTCCTCTTCGGTCACACAGACGAGGTAATTGTTATTTTTATCGGAGATGATCTTGCCGTCCATCACCGTTCCCGGTGTCACTACGCGGACAATGTCGCGCCGGACCATGCCCTTTGTGACTGCCGGATCATCCAGCTGCTCGCAGATCGCGACCTTGTAACCTTTTTCAATCAGTCGCTGTATGTAACCCTCGGCGGCATGGTAAGGCACACCACACATGGGAATGCGCTCTTCGCCGCCGCCCTCGCGGCCAGTCAATGTAATCTCAAGCTCCTTGGATGCAAGAATCGCATCCTCAAAGAACATTTCATAGAAATCGCCCAAACGGAAAAAAAGGAAAGCGTCCTTGGCCCCTTCCTTTACTTTCAAATATTGCTGTATCATCGGCGTATAATTTGCCATCGTCAACCTCCATACCTGCTTCATACTGTTCTCTATTATAGCAGAAACAGGCACAGCAAAGTCACCCCGGGAGTGCTCTTTACATGAGGACCCCGTGCAGCCCGGCCGAAATGTCCAGATGGATAACAGCTGTGAAGTTGATGCAAGCCTTAGACTGCAAGGTTTAAAAAGGTATGCTTGGGAATCCGGATGCAGTAAAATCACTTTAGAAGATGAACCCGAAAAAATAAAAAGAGTCCAAATGCCAGCATGAAAAATCGGGCCTCAGCTTAAGTAGGATTGCGCATTTTATGAGAGAACTAGGGGGAGTTAGTATGATCCGGAAACTGGGAGAGGCAGACCGCGGGCCGCTGATGACACTGCTGGGCAAAGACCCCGCACTGAATCTGTTTATTATCGGGGATGTAGAGAATTTTGGGTTCGAACAGGATTTCATGGAGCTGTGGGGTGAATTCCGCGGGGGGGATGGCCGCTTAGCAGCTGTTCTGCTGCGATTTTACGGGAGCTTTTTGCCCTATGCCGACGGACCTTTTGATGCGGCGGGTTTTGCGGCGGTGATGCAGGCGGGCCCGAAATTCGAGATGGTATCAGGTTCTGCGGAAGTGGTTAAGGCGGTGGCGGAGCATTTGAACTTCCGGACGGAAAAGCAAATGCGGTTCGCCGAGCTGCGGGAGCTGAACAGCGCACTGAACGCAGCCGCAGCATCCGCGCAGGCTATCCAAAAAGCAGCCCCGGACGATGCCGATGCGATATGTTCACTTACTGATCAAATTGACGAATTCATCAGCAACCCGGACGATTCGCGCAAAACCCTGCGGAAAACACTGGAGACCGGCACTGGCCGGACTTATTATATGGAACGCGATGGACAAGTGATTGCCACAGCCTCCAGTTCAGCGGAAAGCTCGATGTCAGCCATGATCATAGCCGTTGCAACACACCCCGCATACAGAGGTCAGGGACTGGCCAGCCAACTGGTTGCCCGCTTAAGTGCCGACTTGATCAACGAAGGCAGAACCCCCTGCCTGTTCTACGACAATCCGCAGGCCGCTCTAATCTACCATAAGCTTGGATATCAGGATATCGGGTTCTGGACGATGCTGTACATGTGATTGGGAGCTGTTCCACAGTCATCCTACGACGGGCCAGCCTCCATCCATAATACGGCAGGGCGCAATCAAAGGTAAAAATACTCTTGATTCGGCTGACCCGGGGCATTCGGGCGTAATCAAAGGTAAAAATACCCTTGATTCAGCTAGACCGGGGCATTTGGGCGTAATCAAAGGTAAAAATACCCTTGATTCAGCTAGACCGGGGCATTTGGGCGTAATCAAAGGTAAAAATACCCTTGATTCAGCTAGACCGGGGCATTTGGGCGTAATCAAAGGTAAAAATACCCTTGATTCAGCTAGACCGGGGCATTTGGGCGTAATCAAAGGTAAAAATACCCTTGATTCAGCTAGACCGGGGCATTTGGGCGTAATCAAAGGTAAAAATACCCTTGATTCAGCTAGACCGGGGCATTTGGGCGTAATCAAAGGTAAAAATACCCTTGATTCAGCTAGACCGGGGCATTTGGGCGTAATCAAAGGTAAAAATACCCTTGATTCAGCTAGACCGGGGCATTTGGGCGTAATCAAAGGTAAAAATACCCTTGATTCAGCTAGACCGGGGCATTTGGGCGTAATCAAAGGTAAAAATACCCTTGATTCAGCTAGACCGGGGCATTTGGGCGTAATCAAAGGTAAAAATACCCTTGATTCAGCTAGACCGGGGCATTTGGGCGTAATCAAAGGTAAAAATACCTTTGATTCGGCTAGAGCGGCGCATTTGGGCGCAATCAAAGGTAAGAATACCTTTGATTCACGGTTTGCCGCACCACAGTTCGCGGATGTCGCGCGACTCATCCCAGGTCTGTTCAGCGGCAATGCAGCTGAACAGCGGCTCAATGCAGCGCGCGGCCTGCGCATAGCCAGGCAGGGCGCGGAGCTGCGCCGCAAGCGGGGGGAACGCGGCGCGCAGCGGGGTTTTGTCGCCGCAGTAGTAGGCGGCATGCAGGTCTTCCCGGTCGAGCGGGCGCAGCGTCAGGTCTTCATAGCGGCTCACAATCAGGTGAGCCAGGAAGACCGCCCCTTTGGCGATGACCGGGGACACCAGGAAGCTCGGCAGGGTCCGGTATTCAAAGCCGCCATGCGGCTGAATCCGGAAATCGCCGAGCACCCCGTACCTCGGACGCCGTGCCGCCGCACGGGCGTCCTCCAGCAGCAGCAGCGGCAGCGCGAGATAGTTGTCGAGCGCGCGCAGGAGCGGCGCGCACAACGTCACGCCGCTGAAGTGCAGATGGCCGCCGAGGGCCCAGCCCGGCAGCGGCATGCCTCCCGCCCGCCAGCGCAGCGAGCGGTCGGGGACAAGCCGGTCCGCCGTGCGCGCGGCGGACATCAGCTGCGCCAGCAGCGCGCGCGGTTCCCCGCGCGGCGCAGGGCGCAGCTCGGCGACCGGGAACGC
>RCUU01000746.1_pt1 | contig 17225 bp, 10 predicted proteins | sample 2166211 | NCBI WGS metagenome assembly RCUU01 (sample SAMN09932620, study PRJNA488358) | compost metagenome | feature: garden; material: soil; isolation source: compost soil in phenylacetic acid-enriched culture | place: Germany: Experimental Botanical Garden Goettingen | collected 2016-01-27
TGGCTGAAAGAGATTTGCCGCTGCACGTATTCCATTTTGACTGCTTCTGGATGAAGGGCTTCCACTGGACTGACTTCAAATGGGATGAAGAAGTATTTCCGGATCCAGTAGGCATGCTGAAACGCCTTAAAGAAAAAGGTCTTAAAATCTGCGTATGGATCAATCCATATATTGGCCAACGCTCACGATTGTTTGAAGAAGGTAAACAAAAGGGTTACCTTGTGAAAAAGGCTAATGGCGACGTATGGCAAGTGAATCTGTGGCAGCCTGGTATGGCGCTCGTTGACTTTACTAACCCTGAAGCATGCGAATGGTTTGCAGGCTACCTTCGTGAATTGGTAGATATGGGCGTAGATAGCTTCAAAACTGACTTCGGTGAGCGGATTCCTACAGATGTAGTGTATCATGATGGCTCTGACCCAGTGAAAATGCACAATTACTACGCTTATCAGTACAATAAAGTAGTATTTGAAGTACTCGAAGAAAAACTCGGCAAGAACGAAGCCGCATTGTTTGCACGTTCAGCTACAGTTGGTGGTCAGAAGTTCCCTGTTCACTGGGGCGGAGACTGCTATGCTGACTACGAATCCATGTCTGAAAGCCTTCGTGGCGGCTTGTCGCTCGGTATGTCAGGCTTTGGCTTCTGGAGCCATGACATCGGCGGCTTCGAGAACACGGCCCCGGCTCATGTATTTAAACGCTGGCTGCAATTTGGTCTTCTTTCGAGTCACAGCCGTCTGCATGGCAGCACCTCTTATCGTGTGCCTTGGCTGTATGACGAGGAAGCAGTTGATGTTACACGCTTCTTCACTAAGCTGAAGAGCAAGCTGATGCCTTATCTGTTCGATACAGCTGTTTATGCATCTGAAGAAGGTGTTCCAAGCATGCGTTCGATGCTGCTCGAATTCCCTAATGATCCGGCTAGTGAAACGCTAGATCGTCAATATATGCTGGGTGATGCACTGCTTGTTGCTCCAGTGTTCAGCGAGGATGGCGAAGTATCCTACTACTTGCCGGAGGGAACATGGACTCATCTCTTGAACGGTGAAACGGTAGAAGGCGGCAAATGGCGCAAAGAAACCTACGATTTCATGAGCCTGCCACTGTTCGTTCGTCAAAATTCCATCCTTGCGCTTGGTGCAAATGATCTTCGTCCGGATTATGATTTCGCTGACGGTGTAGATCTTGGTCTGTACCGTTTACAACAAGGCGTACAAGTAACCCGTACCGTTCGTAATGTTAAGGGTGAAACAGATCTCGCTGTTGCTGTAGTACGCGAAGGCTCTAAAGTGTCCCTTAAAGCTGAAGGAGCTGGCAAAGCGTTCAAAGTATCCCTTCATGGCATGGGTGAAGCAGCTTCAGTTGAGGGTGGAAATCTGGGCAACAACGGTATTATCGAGGTTCCTGCGTTCAATGGTAAGGTTGAACTGCAAATTACACTAAAATAATGCCATTGCCCTCAGCAACCTTATAATTTAATATGAACCTAGTGTTGTTTGCGAATATCCCCTTTTCTAGTCCTCTAGCTAAAAGGGGATATTTCGCTTTGTGAGGTAATCAAGGGGGCGCTGTCATGATAAAAAAAGTAATTCAATTTACGAATAATTTGAAAATGAAGCATAAGCTGATCGTTTCCTACATTCTAGTCGTCATGATTCCAGTACTGATTGTGGGTGGCGGTGTCGTAGGTTATTTTCGGGCTCAGGCGATGGAACGGGCTATTGAGCAAACGACCAACAATGTTGAGAAAATCAAAACACAGCTTGGCAATATGCTCAGAGTTCCGATGGACGTATCGAACACTCTATTGTTGGACGAGGAAATGGAGAAGGCAGCTACAACCCGGTATCGTAGTGTACTGGAATTGACCAAATCATATTTGTCTTATGATGGCTTTTCTAAATTTACTCGGATTTATCGTGAAATTCATGGAGTGAGATTCTATTATGATAATCCGACATTAATTAACAATCTTGAATTAATTCCGGTAGATAAGGATATTAAATCTACCTATTGGTATCAGAAGGGGATGCAATCTAAAACCGTGAGCTGGTTTTATATTGATGATGATGAGGATTTTCCCGTTCGCCGTTTAAGCCTGATTCGTCAAGTACCGTTCCAGGACCAAAGAACCAGCGGCGTGCTGATGGTTACTCTGGATCAGCAGGAGTTGAACCGGATGCTGAGTCAGGAGCCGTTTGAAACCGTTATCACTGATGAAAGAGGTTATGTTGTAGCTGCTAAAAATCCGAGCTTGGTAGGTATGACAATAAATAATTTGGATTACGGTGCTAATGTCGCACAACTGGAGCGTGGGGCTCACAAGCTCGATATCAATGGCAAGCCATCTTATATGATTGTAAATGAGCTCTTGCCGGATTCCAGCTCTAACGGGCTGCTTATTGTATCCGTCTTTAGTACGGATGCTATTGTTAAGGATGCAAATACGGTTAGTATTTACGGATTACTCCTTATTTTGCTAGTTTTGCTCATAGCGTTGTTTTTCGTATACATTGTCTCCATTCTTACGACTAATCGTTTGCTGCGCTTGAGCCGTCATTTGAACAGATTAGCATTAGGAGACCTGAATGTCGTATCTCGCATTGATGGCAATGATGAAATAGGTCAATTGTCCAGACAGTTTAACTATATGGTAGAGAGCATCAATCGGCTGATGGATCAAATTATTGAAAAGACGGAGCAGAATAATGCACTGGAATTGGCGCAGCGTGAGATCAAGCTGAAAATGATGGCCAGTCAAATTAATCCCCATTTTCTGTTTAATGCGCTGGAGTCCATTCGTATGAATGCACATCTTAAAGGTGAGAAGGAGATCGCTAATGTCGTTCGCCTTCTTGGCAAGCTAATGCGCAAAAATTTGGAGGTAGGCAGAGAAAAGGCGGCGCTGCGAGAGGAAATCGAGATGATACATTCTTATCTTGAAATCCAAAAATTCCGTTATGAGGATCGCTTGCATTATGATCTCACTATTGATCCGAAGTCCAACAACCTGCTCGTTCCTCCGCTCATCATTCAGCCGCTCGTTGAGAATGCGGTTGTTCATGGCGTTGAAGACAAGGTGGATGGGGTTCATGTTGAGGTTAACGTTCAAATAAATGAAAATGAAAACCTGGCTCAGGTTGTTGTAAGTGATGACGGTATGGGAATGTCTATTGATAGATTAGAAGAGGTGATGAATTCTATCTCAGGGCCTGAGGAATCGGGGAAAAGCCGCATTGGTCTCCGCAATGTGCATCAAAGACTTATTTTGACCTTCGGGGAAGAGCACGGGCTTAAGCTTTCTAGTGAATATGGTATTGGAACGGTCATTACTTTTACTATACCACTAGGAAACCAGTCATAATTGTTTCTTTATCTCTAATTTTTATATGGTTTTCTCTGAAATCTATCGGGTATTTTAGAACCCCTCTCTGTCTTACACTAAGACTATACAAGAGAGGGGGGGATTGGACAGATGGAAACGCTAACAGCGAAGGCCGATACTAGAAATGTAAGCGCAACCCCTAAGTCGCCGAAAAAGCGAAAAAAAGGATTTTGGCAAAGTATAGTCCGGCAAAAGTATTTATACCTGATGTCCTTGCCATTCGTAATTTGGTTGTTCGTATTCAATTATTTGCCGATTTGGGGCTGGACGATGGCGTTCCAGAACTACAAGCCGTCTAAGTCATTTAGTGAACAAAAATGGGTTGGGTTTAAGAATTTTATAGATCTGTTCCAAGACGAAAGATTTTATCTAGTATTAAGAAATACATTGGCAATGAGTATATTAGCTATCGTATTCGGATTTATCGTCCCAATCTTTTTTGCGGTATTCCTGAACGAGCTGAGAGGTACTATTTTCAAACGCACCGTTCAGACAGTATCTTATTTGCCTCACTTTGTATCCTGGGTCGTCGTAGCCGGTATTATTACGAAGATGCTCTCCGTTGACGGCGGGATTGTAAATGAGCTCTTGATTTCCTTGCATATCATAGATGAGCCTATTCAGTTTATGGCTCAGGGGAAATGGTTCTGGGGAATTGTAACCGCTTCTGATATATGGAAAGAAACCGGATGGAATGCAATCATTTACCTGGCTGCAATCACCGGGATCGACAGGGAACTTTATGAAGCCGCTCGTGTCGATGGAGCCGGCCGTTTCAGACAAATGTGGAATATTACACTTCCGGGAATTCGCACTACCATTTCTGTACTCTTGATCATGTCGATCGGTCACTTGATTGGTATCGGCTTCGAGAAACAGTTCCAGCTGCAAAATGCGCTAGTGACGGATTATTCAGAAGTTTTGGATCTATATGCGTTGAAATACGGTATTAACATTAGTCGCTTCTCATATGGTACGGCCATAAGTATGTTCACCTCCGTCGTAAGTATTATTTTGCTGCTCGTAGCAAACGGCGTCATGAAGAAAACAACGAAAGAAAGCATTATGTAGAGGAGGGGACAAAACGTGGCAGCAAAAGCATTCAATGCTACAAAATCCGAGAGGATTTTTGACATCTGCAACTTCATTCTTATGTTTGTTATTCTGGTCATCACGGTGTATCCCTTCTTGAACGTGCTGGCGATTTCTTTCAATGATTCGACAGATACTGTTCGAGGAGGCATCTATATATGGCCGCGTGAGTTTACTTTTGAAAACTACAAAACCATATTTAACTACACTGGCTTGATTCAGGGATTCAAGATTACTATTTTAAGAACAGTAGTCGGTACCATACTCGGTTTGATAAGCTCTTCCATGCTTGCTTACACCTTGAGCAGACCTGATTTTTCATCACGCAAATTCGTTTCTACTTTTCTGGCTCTGACCATGTATTTCTCAGGTGGTTTGGTTCCAACTTATATGCTGATGCGCCACCTTGACTTGATCGGGACATTCTGGATTTACATTCTTCCTGGACTAGTCAGCGCATTCAATGTGTTCATTATCCGGTCCTTCATCGACGGATTGCCTTACGCTTTACAAGAATCGGCAAAGCTTGATGGTGCCAATGATTTCAAAATCTACTACAAAATCATTCTGCCGCTTTGTAAACCAGTATTGGCGACGATTGCGCTGTTCCTGGCGGTTGGACAATGGAACTCCTGGTTTGATACTTATCTGTATAACGGAAATAAGCCCCACCTGACTACATTGCAGTATGAATTGATGAAGGTGCTGGCAAGCACCAACCAAGGGTCTGCAATGGCAAATGCGAATGACTTGGCCAATCAAATGGCTCAAGTATCGCCGGAGTCCATCAAGATGGCGATTACGATTGTTGTAACAGTTCCGATTCTGGTTGTATATCCATTCCTGCAAAGATACTTTGTGTCCGGTATGACTTTGGGTGCTGTAAAGGCTTAATCAGTTCGTTATTATCCATTTCCCCGGGGCTGCTTGCAGCCCCGGGGATTCCATAAGAATGATTTTTAATTTAGAACTTTAATGTAAGCCCTTACTTATTTTAATACAGGCAATCTGGCCTGATTAAATGAAGGTATACCCAGGCAAAGCCTGTTTATACAATTATAAAGCTTTTCAATAATTTTTTAGGGGGAACGTAGATATGAAGTGGAAAAGTCCAAAAACTTTTGCTACTCTGCTGCTTGCAAGCACATTGCTCGTAGCGGGCTGTGGAAATTCCGGCAATAACAGTAAAGCAAGCGACAACACAGGTAACAACACAGGGAATAATAGTCAAAATACACCGGCGACTGAAGATGTAAGTCCAATCAGCTTCTCCTTCTTTGGCGGGGATTCCAGCCCGAACTGGAACGGAATGCAGGATGAAGTCGGTAAAGTAATTACTGAGAAAACCGGCGTTACTCTGGAGGCGGAATTTGATGTAGGCGCTGGCGGCGGCGAGAGCAAAGTCGCCCTGATGGCTGCGAGTGGAGATGTTCCGGATCTGATTTATGCTAAAGGTGAGCTGTCCAAATTGATTGATGCTGGTTTGGTCATCGATTTGACTGATTTGATTGAAGAGCATGCTCCGAATATCAAGAAAATTTTTAGCGAAAATATGAATCGTTTGAAATACAGCAATGAAGATCCAGCTATTTATTCCATCGTTACAAATATGGGTGTGGATAATCAATACTTCGATGCTACCGGTGGTTTTGAGATCCAGCACCGCGTACTTAAGGAGCTCGGATACCCAAAAGTTCGCACTTTACAGGATTTTGAAAACGTATTGAAGGAATATTATGCGAAGCATCCAACAACAGATGGACAGCCAACGATTCCGTTGACCTTGAGTGCGGATGACTGGAGAATTATGATTACGGTTACTAACCCGGCGTTTATTGCTACGGGTGCTCCGGATGATGGTGAATACTATGTTGATCCACAAACTTATGAAGCTAAGCTGCACTATAAGCGTACTGAAGAAAAAGAATATTTCCGTTGGTTGAACCATATGTACAATGAAGGCTTGCTTGACAAGGACACTTTTGTACAGAAGGAAGACCAATACAAGGCAAAAATCGCAAGTGGCCGCGTAATCGGCTTGATTGATCAAGAATGGGGCTACATGGACGCTGAAAACGCCTTGAAAACTGCAGGCAAAAATGATTATTCTTACGCTCACTTCCCTGTTACATTGAGTGAAGATTATGTTGACCATTCCTTCCAGCCTGCTGGTGTTGATGGTTACGGGATCGCAATTACAACAGCTTGCAAAGATCCGGTTCGTGCAATCAAGTTCTTGGACTGGCTGGCTTCTGACGAAGGTCAAGTACTCAGAAACTGGGGTATTGAAGGTAAGCATTACACCGTTGATGCAAACGGACAACGTGTAATTCCGGCTGAAATTACAGAAAGAAGAATGAACGATACAAGTAACTTTACTAAAGAAACGGGTCTCGGAAATCCAGGCGGATTGTATGCAGTAATGAGTGCTCGTTATGGCGACGGAGTTAAAGATTCCACAGGAAATTATTATACTATTAACTTCCCGGAGCAAATTGTAGAACTCTATTCAGATGCCGAGAAAGAATCGCTGAAAGCATACAATGCAACAACCTGGAAAGATTTGTTCCCGCAAGAAAGCGATTTTCAAGCCAAAGAATGGGGCGCATTGTATAACATGCCTGTACCAACTGATGGCGATTACCAAGTCATTTCCAAGAAAACACAAGATATTATCCGTAAACGCATTCCAGAAGCAGTACTTGCAAAAACTTCCGATTTTGACAAAGTATATGATGCATTCCTCGTAGAGCTTGACAAAGCTGGTGCAGAGAAAATGGAAGCCGAATATACAGAACTTGTTAAAGCGAGAGTATCCTTGTTCACGGGTAAGGATATCAAGTAATATATTTTTAAAACCGCAATACAACAATAATTCAGAAAAGGCCCAGTTTTTCGGGGCCTTTTCTGAGGTTTCAGAACATCGCATTATGGGAGGGTAGTAGAATGACAGAGAAGAACAGGACGAACAATACCTTGAATAAATTGTGGTATAAAGCTCCCGCTTCCCGTTGGGAAGAGGCCTTGCCCATTGGAAACGGCCGAATTGGCGGCATGGTATATGGTGGAGATTATAGTGAAGTGATAGCACTTAATGAGGATACATTATGGTCCGGATTTCCCCGTGATACAGTCAATTACGATGCTTTGCGGCACTTGAAAAAAGCACGCGAGCTTATTTTCGATGGTAAGTATAATGAAGCTGAAGGCCTGATTAGTCGTGGTATGCTGGGGACAAATAGTCAGGCTTATCAGCCGTTGGGTCATTTAAGGCTGGAGCATTTAGGTCCAAATGAGGCTTGTTCTGATTATTACAGGGAGCTTGACCTCGAAACGGGTATAGCTACAGTCATTTATAACGATGGAAATGCAAAGTTTACCCGGGAAATATTTGTGAGTCAGGTAGATCCATTACTTGTCCTGCATGTATCCAGTGATAGTGATCATGAGTTTAAATTAACGGTTTCATTAGATTCATTGCATCCATATCAGACAGAGATGAGCAGTAATAACAGCGATCTGGTGATGAGCGGAAAAGCTCCTAGTCATATTGCTGACAATTATATGGGGGATCACCCTCAATCTGTGCTTTATGAAGATCATTTAGGTATGAGCTTTGAGGCTCGTATTCGGCCGCTGACCGATAAAGGCGATGTATCAATCAAATGGTCTGATGACTCGGCAGGATGCGCACGAATGGAGATTACTGCAACGGGAGAAGCCACTATTCTTCTGGCTGCAGCTACCGATTTTGCCGGATACAATGTGATGCCTGGATGTGAGGAAGGCATTACACCTTCCGAAAAATGCCTCTCCACTTTGGCTGTAACCGCTCACATGCAATATGACGAGCTTCGCAGCAGACATATCAATGATCATCATCAGTTATTCCGTCGTGTAAAGCTTGATTTGGGGACAACCGACAATTCATCGTTGCCGACAAATGAGCGTCTGAACGCTTACCAACAGGGGCAGTATGACCCGGCTCTTGAAGCTCTTTATTTTCAATATGGACGATATTTATTAATAACAAGCTCAAGACCAGGCACACAGCCTGCTCATCTACAGGGAATTTGGAATCCGCATGTTCAGCCGCCCTGGAACAGCAATTATACGACAAATATTAATACTGAAATGAACTATTGGCCCGCTGAAGTGTGCAATTTAAGTGAATGCCATGAACCGTTGATTAAAATGATCCAGGAACTGAGCGAATCAGGCTCGAGAACTGCGCGTATTCATTATGGCTGCCGTGGTTGGGCTGCCCACCATAATGTTGATTTATGGCGCATGACAACTCCATCCGCTGGAGATCCAAGCTGGGCTTTCTGGCCAATGGGCGGAGTGTGGTTGACCCGTCATTTGTGGGAGCACTATATTTACAATCTGGATGAGCAGTTTTTGAGGGAGACAGCTTATCCAATAATGAAAGGTGCAGCAGAATTTTGCCTGGATTGGTTGATTGCTAATCCGGGCGGTGAACTCGTCACAGCACCATCAACTTCTCCAGAGAACAGATTCTTGACGGCTGAAGGGGATAAGTGCAGTGTTATGTCAGGTTCCACTATGGACATGTTTATTATCTCTGATCTGTTTAATTATTGCTTGAAAACGATAGATATTCTTGAAGAGGATAAGGAGTTCGCGAACAAGCTGAAAGAGACGCTGGAGCGTATGGCGAAGCCGAAAATCGGTCCGGATGGACGACTGCTGGAATGGAATGAAAACTTTGAAGAGGCCGAGCCCGGTCATCGCCATGTCTCGCATCTGTATGGTCTGCATCCAGCGGATCAGATCACACTTAGAGATACGCCGGGACTTGCGGATGCCGCACGTAAAACACTGGATTACCGAATCAGTCACGGTGGAGGGCACACTGGATGGAGCTGTGCTTGGTTAATCAATATGTATGCCAGATTGGGAGACGGAGAGAAGGCTTATTGCTTTGTGAATACTTTGCTGACCCGTTCTACTTATCCCAACCTTTTCGACGATCACCCTCCATTTCAAATTGATGGAAATTTTGGCGGAACGGCGGGAATCGCTGAAATGCTGCTGCAAAGCCATCATCAAGAAATTGAATTCCTGCCGGCATTACCTGAAGTGTGGCGAAAAGGGAGCGTATCCGGACTGAAAGCCAGGGGAGGATATACCGTGGATATTGCGTGGGAGAACGGGATGCTAAAGACCGCTACTGTGACTGCTTCCCGTGACGGCTGGTGCTCCGTTCGTTATAGCAAGAAGCTTCAGGTCAGCAGTCAGGATAGCAGCAATATTTGTACCGGGGAGCGCTTTTGGATCGAACAGGGCTCAACTTATGTAATAGCAATTGGTTAGCAATCCGCCTGAAAAGCTTCCCTATGTTCAAAAGGGATTGCCGCATAATATGAGACAAATCAAAACACCTTCAAGAGGTGGAACCTTGTAGTAAGAAAGGGAGATAATCTTGGAGGTGTTTTTGCATTCCGGAGAGTTGAATCGGTTTTTGAAACAACTATTGTTAGTGTATAATTATTTCAAAGTAATTAGATATCAAAGCGAGCAGCAGGTTTCAAGGAGGCTTTATCATGAATTACGAACAGATAGCAAAGAAATTGAAAGCCTATTGTCTGGATATGCCATTGCAAACTTTTGCTGTTTTGGCGGATCACACCTTTATTCAGACTGGTGGAATGACTGATATATATGTGCAGCCGACATCAGCGGATCAGGCGCAGCAGGTTGTCCGGTTCTGCCATGCACAGCAGCTGCCACTCACGATTCTTGGCTTTGGCACAAATGTCATTATTCGCGACAGCGGCATTCGCGGCGTCGTTATGAATCTGAATTTACTCGATTATATTACCGTGAATGAAAATATGATTACTGCCGGAAGTGGCGCCAGCTTGATTAAAGTATCCAGAACCGCACGCGATTATAACCTGAGCGGACTAGAGTTTGCCTGTGGCATACCTGGCAGCGTTGGCGGTGCCCTGATGATGAATGCAGGCGCTTACGGTGGTGAAATATCCTTTGTTTTAACCAAAGCCACCGTACTGACAAGAACCGGGGAACAACTCGTTCTCCATATGCCTGATTTTGAATTCGGCTACCGTTCCAGCGTCTTTGAACACTCGGACTACATCGTGCTTGAAGCAGGATTCGAGCTGACACATGGCGATAGCAGCAGCATTCAAGAAAAAATGGATCACTTCACGTTTTTGCGCGAGAGTAAACAGCCTCTGGAATATCCATCATGCGGCAGCGTGTTCAAGCGTCCGCCCCATCTGTTCGCAGGCAAGCTGATTGCCGACAGCGGCCTACAAGGACTGCGAATCGGCGGCGCAGAGGTTTCCACCAAACACGCTGGATTTATCGTCAACATCGATCGTGCTACTTCCGCCGATTATTTGGAGCTGATCGCGCATATCCTGCGGACGGTCAAAGAAAAGTTCGACGTCGAACTGGAAACAGAGGTCAAAATTATTGGCGATATGCAGCCCTAAAGCCGAAAAGGGCATTCTTTCTGTTCCGGGACATTATCCATGTGCCATAACTTGAGGTGCCATCATAAAACATACCTACTCTGGAACTCCAAGTGCTCGAAGTTCATAGGTTTGTGTATGTACTATATACAAACTACAAACTTCGCCTTGTCGTTTCCATTGCTTGCAGTAGCACAGTTCGAAGTCTTGCCATCTGAATCCGGTTTACCTGGCTGATCCGCTCTTCTATGGAAAGGAACCAGGCTGTTTCGTTAGCTTGCGAATCCTTTCCTTACTGCGATAGTCTTAAGCGCTACTTACAGTACCGACTACCGACTCGGCTTTTCAACTCCGGCATCAATTCCATCCCGGCAATCCCATCCCAGCCATATGTGCTTGCGAGCATTACGTGAGGACAACCTTCTTCAGGTACCTGCCTGAATTCGCAAACTCATCTGTACCACAAACTTGATTGAAAGAGCGTTTGATTACTGACGAAGCTCTGCTCAAAATGCTAAGCGGCTTGCTTATTCTCGCTTCCTGATTTTTGGCGTATATCTTTAAATCATCGGACATTCTAATGCAATCTGCGAAACTGCTGCGGAGTCATGCCGGTATGCTTGCGAAATGTAGCTACGAAATGACTGGCGTCCCTGAACCCTGTTTCAATGGCGATGGATGATACCGTATGATCAGGATTGCTGGCCAATCGTTCCTTGGCTTTATTCATGCGCAAATGGACAAGATAAGCATACGGGGACAGTCCGAATGTATGCTGAAACAATTTGCTCAGATGCCTTGAGGATACTTCAAGTACATCAGCCAGATCGTGAAGTCCGATGTCTGGATTGCCGTAATGATCCTCCATCCAACGTATGAGCGGCGCCAGCTTTTCTGTATTGCGTGTAACGGAGACATTGCTGATTTGTCCATATTTACTAAGCAATCCGAGAAAACGATATGTATCCGTAGAGGTTTCCAATCCGAACAGGTCAGGTATCTGCTCCAGTTGATTTATCAAGCTAGCTAGAAGAGGCAGGATTGGTGAATCGGATTCCCAGCGGAAATAAGTTGTATCACGAATAGCGAATCCATTCAGAATCGAGCTTGCCGCGTTGCCGCCAAAGGTTAAATAATAGGTTTCCCAGTTTTTATTGGTGTTTGAAGCACTATATGAATGAGGCATGCCTGGCGGAAGCAGAACACCGCTTCCGGCGGGTAGTGTGAACAGCTCATTGCCGTATAAGAGCCTCCCCTCGCCTTCTGCTGTTCCGATCCAATGATACCAGGGATACCCCTCCGGACGTTCTATCGTTTCCTGATTCGGGTTGAATCCGATGCTTTCAACGAGGAGAGGAAGATGAGAATTTCCGGAGGGTGAAAAGACAAAGCGACGGTATGGTTGAGATTGCATATAACCCCTCCTTAATAGTTCCGTATTATTATATACGATATCATGAATATTATATATAAAGGGAAAAAGAATCATCCTACAATGGAAATATAATTATATAAGCAAAGGATGTGTAGTCACAGTGATTAATGAAAAACTCCCTAAAATATGGTATGGTGGGGACTATAATCCGGAACAATGGGATTCTGAGGCATGGAGCGAGGACGAGCGTATGTTCAAGCTCGCAGGTATCGATGTAGCGACAATAAATGTTTTCTCTTGGGCGCTGAATCAGCCTGATGAAGCGACTTATGATTTTTCAGCGCTGGACGAAACGATGGATCGTTTATACAAAAGTGGTGTATATGTATGTCTTGCAACTGGTACAGGCGCTCATCCGGCATGGATGGCCAAGAAATATCCTGATGTTCTTCGCGTTGATGTTCAGGGCAGAAAACGTAAATTCGGCGGACGTCATAACTCATGTCCTAATTCTCCAACCTACCAGAAGTATGCTGCTAAAATGGCTGGAAAACTAGCCGAGCGTTATAAGGATCATCCTGCTCTTCTGATTTGGCATGTCTCTAACGAATATGGCGGCTACTGCTATTGCGACAATTGTGAAAAGGCTTTCCGTGTATGGTTGAAAGAGCGCTATGGAACACTGGACAACCTGAATCGCGCCTGGAACACACGGTTCTGGGGTCATACCTTCTATGACTGGGATGAGATTGTAGCGCCTAGTGAGCTGAGTGAAGAATGGAACGGCAATCGCACCAATTTCCAAGGAATTTCACTGGACTATCGTCGTTTCCAATCGCAGAGCCTGCTGGAAGCCTACAAGCTGGAACATGAAGAGCTCAAAAAGCACACCCCTGACATTCCTGTCACTACCAACCTGATGGGCTTTTACCCTGAGCTTGACTATTTTGAATGGGCAAAACATATGGATATAGTATCATGGGATAACTATCCTTCATTGGACACGCCGGTAAGCTTTACAGCCATGACGCATGATCTTATGCGCGGTCTCAAGAGCGGTCAACCGTTCATGCTGATGGAGCAGACACCGAGTCAGCAAAATTGGCAAGCCTATAATTCCTTGAAGCGTCCTGGAGTCATGCGTTTGTGGAGCTATCAGGCAGTAGCACGCGGTGCGGATACAGTTCTGTTTTTCCAACTGCGTCGTTCCATCGGGGCATGTGAAAAGTATCATGGTGCTGTGATCGAGCATGTGGGCCATGAGCATACACGGGTATTCCGGGAATGCGCGGAGCTTGGTCGCGAGCTTGGCCAGCTGTCTGATAAACTGCTGGATGCTCGCACAGATGCAAAGGTCGCCATCGTTTATGATTGGGAAAACCGTTGGGCTACAGAACTTTCTAGCGGTCCAACCATCGCTTTGGATTACGTTAACGAGGTTCATAAATATTATGACGCTCTGTTTAAGCTTAAGATTGAGACAGATATGGTGTCGGTTGAGGAAGATCTAAGTAAGTATGATATCGTGATCGCTCCTGTTATGTATATGGTTAAGCCAGGTTTTGCACAAAAGGCAGAACGGTTCGTATCCGCAGGCGGTACATTCGTTACTACCTTCTTTAGCGGTATTGTTAACGAAAACGATCTTGTAACTGTTGGAGGGTACCCTGGCGAGCTTCGTCCGCTGCTTGGTATATGGGCAGAGGAGATCGATGCTTTATTCCCGGATGCCAAAAATCAAATCGTGATGAAAGCGCCATGGGGCAAGCTGCAGGGGCCATTCGAATGTGGTCTGCTGTGCGATTTGATTCACTCTGAAGGGGCCGAGGTGCTCGCGGAGTATGGCTCGGATTTTTATCAAGGAATGCCTGTGTTAACGGTGAATAAATTTGGTAAGGGTCAAGCTTATTATGTAGCGAGCAGTCCTGAAGCTTCCTTTATGGAAGGCTTCCTGTCGAATTTGTGCGAAGAGAAAGGTGTTAAGCCATTGATGGCAGCACCGGAGGGGGTAGAGGTAGCCCGCCGGGTCAAGAATGGATTATCCTACCTGTTCCTGCTAAATCATAACGCCGAATCGGCTGCTGTAGAAATCGGGTCGGAGAAGCTTGATATTTTGACTGGTGAGAAAGTAGCAGGGGCGATTACTGTTCCAGGCAGAGGCGTAGCTATTTTGGAGAGTACTCTTGAATAGTTAATGAAGTTTTTGGGGGTAGAAGTCATGGAAAACGGGATCAAACGTCAAATGACGGATGCGGATCTAGCCACCTTTGTACAGCAAGCCTTTGATGGATCCAGAACATTGATTTCAGCAAACGAATTAAAAGATGGATGGTTTAATTCTGCTTATGTGTTAACCTTGGATAACGGCATGAAGGCAGTACTTAAGGTGGCTCCTCATCATTCGGGTGGAATACTGCGCTATGAACGAGGCATGATGAAAGCTGAGGTTGAGGTGCTTCGTATTCTACAGAACGCAGGCAAGATCCCGGTTCCTGAGGTGTATTACTACAATAACCTTGCTGCAGATCCGGAATATTTTGTAATGGAGCATCTTGCAGGACAGCCCTTCAATAAGGTTAAGGACCAGCTTCCGGCTGCTGAGCGGGAGCAAATTGAGCGGGAGCTTGGAGAAATAAGCCGGCGAATCAATAAAATAACAGGTCAGCATTTCGGCTATTATGCAATACCGGAGAAGCATGGTACTTGTTGGCGGAAGGTCTTTACAGGCATGATCAGTGATTTGATTGCCGATGCAAGAGATGCTAATTTGCCATTGCCTGCTGAGGACGAGGAAATACTGGCTCTCCTTGACAGGCATAGGGCTGCACTGGAAGAAGTTGCTACGCCGTACCTTGTGCACTGGGATCTGTGGGATGGTAATGTGTTTGTGGATGATGGAAAAATTATCGGGATCATTGATTGTGAAAGGGCTCTTTGGGGCGACCCTCTTATGGAGTATTATTTTAGAGGTATATGGGAACGGTCACAGCCCTTTATGGAAGGATATGGGCTTCAGAGCTTGACTGAATCAGAGCTGGAGCGAATCAAGCTTTACGATTTGTACCTCGCACTAATTTTTTACATTGAGTGTTCTTACCGTAAGTACAGTGACCGCAATCATATTCAGTGGGCAACGGATACTTTGTGGCAATGCTGGCAGAAAATGAACTGAACGCAATATATAGAAATAGCAGGTCAGAGTTACACACTCTTAACCTGCTATTTTTTTTATTGAAGTTTTATTGAATTAACAACGATCCAGAATAGTGTTCAGAGTTGTCCGATCCAGACCTTTGACAAGCTTGATCAACAATTCCTTGGCTGCATCGTAATCATCCGTATGAATGATGGATGAGGAGGTGTGAATATAGCGGGAGCAAATACCGATGACAGTAGATGGTACCCCGATTCCGCTTAAATGTACTTGTCCGGCATCAGTTCCGCCAGGCGATACGAAATATTGATATTTGATTTTGTGTGTATCGGCAGTGTCCTGAATGTACTCCACCATTCCGCGATGGGTCAGCATCGTCGGGTCGAATATGCGAAGCAGCGCACCTCCTCCTAATTGTCCGAAGGCCTGCTTGTCGCCCATCATATCGTTGGCGGCACTTGCATCAAGACCAAAGAAAATGTCCGGCTGAATCAAATTAGCTGCTGTACGGGCGCCGCGAAGGCCAAGCTCCTCCTGCACCGTTGCTCCGCAATACAGTATATTAGGAAGCTTTTCTTTATGAAGGGCCTCCATAAGCTCTATAGCCAGACCTACACCGTAGCGGTTATCCCAGGCTTTTGCCATGATTTTCTTAGGATTAACCATCGGTGTAAATTCACAGATCGGAACGATTTGCTGTCCGGGACGAACTCCGGCGGCCTCAGCCTCAGCACGGCTGTCTGCACCGATGTCAAGATACATCGTTTTAATGTCTACTGGCTTGCTGCGCTGTGCTTCATCGAGCAAATGTGTGGGGATCGAGCCGACGACACCTACGATTTTACCTTTTGGGGTAATGATTTGCAGACGCTGAGCCAGAACAGCCTGGCTCCACCAGCCCCCGAGTGGCTGGAAATATATCATGCCGTTATCGCTAATTCGCGTAGTGATAAAGCCAACCTCATCAAAATGCCCTGCTACCATTACGCGAGGTCCCTCGGCATCGCCGCGCAGCACGCCAAACAGGCTGCCCATGCGGTCCTGGACAAACTCTTCCGTATATGCAGATAACTTATCTTTCACTAAGGCGCGAAGCTCCCGTTCAAAGCCTGAGGCTGAAGGGAATTCGGTCAAAAGTTTAAAAAGCTCCAACGTTTGATTGTTCATTTGCTAGTTCTCCTTCCATAACGTCTTTAAATAGTATGTACCACCTGATTAGGAATGTCTATGACAGGAACGGAAATTATGAATGGCACCAGCAGTTTGGATCATGCATATACTGCATCAAAATGATTGCTTGGGGGAGCTGGGGAGGCAAAGAATCCATGGAACGTTACTCCAAAGACTTGCTGCTGATCTGCGTTCTGTTTATTTTACTGGTCATTATTCTGCAGTATCTGTGACAGATGTCGAATGGAAAGTGACATAGATAATAAATTTGATGATGTTTTCTAAAAACGCCGATAGGCGTTTTTTTTATATTAGTGGCTATTGCCAGATGAACGCGCGAAGGGAGTACCGTACTCTGTATTAACTCCAATGTGTAGAACGTCGCTAGTTTGGTAGTATATAGGAATGAAATCGGAAAAAGCCTGCAAATATGCAGTTTTTTAAAGCAGGGTTGAAGGGAACGAACAAGAGCCTGCAAAAGTGCAGGAATTTTTCTCAGAATGGCTAGTTTGAAGAGGATACTTAAAAAAAGCCTGCACAATCGCAGCAATTTAGCGTATTTAGTGATTTTATTTGATCAAAGCC